>Ga0194112_10006353_pt1 | contig 15636 bp, 24 predicted proteins | sample TA2MahC400mmetaG_FD_146191 | JGI IMG/M metagenome (GOLD analysis project Ga0194112, IMG submission 146191) | Freshwater microbial communities from Lake Tanganyika, Tanzania - TA2015016 Mahale Deep Cast 400m | ecosystem: Environmental > Aquatic > Freshwater > Lake | place: Tanzania: Lake... | reverse complement strand
ATTTCTGACCCCTCTCGCTAGGGCCAATTCTAACTGAGACTCCATTTTATCGAGGCGCGACACTATTGGGATATTCTCCAATTTAATTATGTAGCGCAAGCCAGCAATTAGTAACCCGATAGATCCTAGGATTGAGGCAATGAAAGCGGCAACGGAAGTTGCTTCCATTAGCGAACTCTGCCGTAACGCTCGTAGTTAGGGTTTAGCCAGTTAATGATGCTAGGCAAGACTGATACTAGAGCTGCATTTGCAATGGCAGCAGGGTCGAATCCCACCGCTAGGTAGGTCGCTAGCGCCGTTGCCAAGAATGTCTTTGCCCAGCTCTCTGCCATCTTTTTTAAGTCGCTCATTAGCTTCTCCTTCAAGGTCGAAATGACTGCCATCTTTGTCTCCCAAAGTTGTAAATGAAATATGGAAATGCGACCGGTGGGGATTAGCGCCCTTGTATCTACGCCGCTTCCAACCCAATATCGGACTCATAATCTTTTCATCATAAATTATGTATTTAATACGCTTATCGCCCTTTTTGGCTAACTTGCGAATTTTCTCAACTACTGCGTAAGCCTCTTCTTTGTGAGCTGATAAGTCAGCATCAATATCTAAAGCTCTAACGATCCCTGACTGAGCGTCTGGTATATGGTCAGAATTGCCTTTAGCAAGATGCCTAGCGTCAGCAATCCAGCCATCAGACTTGCGGTCTCGATCAGGGTAGTCGTCATCAATTTGTGCCCGAAGTTGAACACCAGCTTTACAAAGTTTCGCCATCTTGCTCCGGAATATAAGACTGAACGCGCTTGTAGTTTTCTAGCTCCTGCTCATTCATTTCGCGAATTATTGTTTCACCTGTTTCACAATTGATTTCAATAATTTCCATTTTAATATGTCCCATATAGATAAATTGTTCCGGTGTTAGTAGTAAAATCTCCCGATGAAAGAGTTAAATTTATTGTTGTTATCGCTGTTGATGCGTTAAATATCCAACCAGTCACTCTATTTCCGGCTGTGGTGTTGTGTGCAACAATACCATCAAATTCAGCGAAAGGATAATCAGAATTGGCATTTTGAAAAATCAAACTACAATTGAAACCGGTTCCGGTCGATTGGCTGACAATTCCTGCCTCATCTGCAAAGCTGTGGCCGGACGCAATATATCTGAAATATCTGTAATCAGTTGAAGCCGTTAAAGAATTAACTGTCGTCAAAAGATTGGCAGAAGTGGAGAGCGTTATCGGGCCTGCCGTCACTAACCATAATTTTCTAAAAGAAGTTGAAATGCTTGTGAAAGAGACACTTGAGCCGGTTGTTGGTGTTGAAGAAGCTATTAAAGTAAATCTATCTTTTTCTTCGGGAAATTTGGAAATTGCCATTAACTTAACTCCGCCCCAAATGCATTAAAACTAAAATCAGCTGTTGAAGCATAAACGCGCAATTCGTCTGTTGTTGCAAGGGTAATTCCTAAAGTTAGAGCGATAACACCTTTTGGCTCTAAAATTTGGTCATACACTAAATAATTCGCGTTGGCTGTTGCCGCTCCGGCTGGACTTACATAAATGCGGAAAGTGCCAGTTGAGTTGCCTCGGTTTGTAGCAACCACAGTTGAAATTACTGCCGCTGTTGCTGCCGGCACTGTGTATAAATCAACCTCTGTGGTTGCTGCCGGTGCGCTCTGTCCGAGGATTTTATATGTCGTTGCCATTTATGCTCCCATCAATAGAAAAGGGTGAATTAAGCTTTCGACTACTAAATCTATTGAATAAACCGTTGAGTCAATAGCATCGCCGAGGGCTCTAATATCTGTTGCGCCATCTTTGACAAAATCAGAATTGTCTGGCTCAGGCCAGCTGTAATTTGGGCTTAGTGCCAATTTAGTCCCCTATTCAAAGTCGCTCCATTCTATCGCAGGATCCACATTATTCCAGATAAGAGTCGGTGAAACATCCTGCCAGCGCGTTGGGGTAATGCTCAGAGTGTTTTTGGTGACATTAAGATTTAGGGTGGCTGTATTTTGGCTAATGCTCAAAGTCCATCCCTCAACAAATCCTCTAAATATGCCGTTGTATATCGCATTAGGAAAGGCATTAATCTCGATAGGCTTGCCCATATAGACCGCTATTAGGCCATTTAAGACTGTGCTAGTGATAGCTGGGGCATTTAGCTGGACTGTAAAATTTTGCAAGACTGTTTCAGGAGTTGATCGCAGGGTAATATATCTGTCGGCTTGAACCTGTGCCTCTGTGCCATCTTCAAGCTCAGTTAAAATATCTGTTGCCCTAAGACCAAAATTGGCGATAGATGATGCGCTGGTAGCTGTTACTGTGGCATTTGCTTTGTATTCTAAAAGAACATCATTTATTAAATTATTTGTATTTATCTCAGAATTAATGCTGTTACCGAGAATCACATTTGTGGGTATGATGAAATAGCCATAAGCCGCTGCATCTACTGTCCGTCTGGATTCATTGGCATAACCTACTTCTCCAGCAGTTGTTTCATAAATATAGCCAAATGCCATTCCAGCGTAATAGGCGGCGGCTGTATAGCAATCGGTTGGACTAGCTGGTGAGGTAGTAAATTCATAAACGCCAGGGGTATCAATAGAGTCTATTGCGACTCCCGAGTCGGTAAGAATGCGATCGATGCGGTCATCGTCATATTCCTTAGGCCAGTTAGTCGTATGAGTTATAACTCTGGCCATATCTGCTAGAGGGCCTACCGCTGTTACTGTGGAAATTATTACTTTGGCTGATGATCCAATAGCTTGAACTGAATTACTTATGCTAGATACTTTGCCTGTAAATACTGTAGTTGGAGTTCCAGTAAAATTATCGACTGTAATTACAACCGACTCATTTAAGGCAATATTTAATGGAACATCAGTATCGTTCTTGATGCGTATGCTTGCATAACCGTAACGCGGCTGCTCCCAGATAGTTGAGCGGCCATTGTTTATTGATACGCCATTTAATGAATCGCTAGTAAAATCAGTCCCATTTATGGTGACTGTTGGATCGATAGTCCAAGACATCAGTCTGCCCTAGTTGCAAATCGACTGACTCCTAGACTATTAAATGAGCCAGATACTGAAGCTTCATTATTAAGAAGATCTGCTATTTGTCTAGCGGTTGATGCTGGGTCAATAGCACCATTTACATTGATAGTAACCCTGTCCGCTTCTTCGCCCCTCCTTGCTGCTGCTACATCAAAGCCAGAGGGAATGGCATTACCGCTTAGAATTAAACCGCCTGAAGTAGCGCTACGACTTACTGATGGAGCTGCTGCGCTTGCTGGTGGAGTAGTTGCGCTTGGTGGCAAAGTTGGAAGGACTATCGATGGGCTAGGTTTGGAATTGCCTGCGACACTTCCCCCACCGAATGGCAACTGAATACTTGGTGCAATTGGAGTAGGAGCGCTAGTTTTGATAGTAGGCAAATTAGGCAGGAATGCAATTTTGTTGTATGCCTGAATTAGCGAATTGATGCGCTGAATAACCCCGTCAATTAATTTAAGTAGTCCATTAATTGCGCTACTTATAACACTTACTACTGGCCCAATAATCTTGAGAACTACTGAAAAGGCTATACCAATACCTTCAATAGCTTGGACTAATTGGTATTTAATAATTGGGACAATATATTTAACGAAGAAATCGGCCATCGTTCTAAATAGGTCAGTAACCGCTTTTATATCATCCTTGTTATGCTCCATAGCAACACTTACCCGATCAAAGGCATTTGTTAGCGCTTCAAGAATAGGAGCAAGTGCATCTCTTGCGGTGTTTATAAAAACTTCAGTTTGTTGAACTAAACCAGTTGAGCCACCAAATGAAGCGGCTATCTTTTCTATGACCGGTAACAATTTGTCATTAAATAAATTAACTACACTTAAAGCAACTGGAAGAAGGGCTTGGCCTAAGACTATTTTGGCTTCATCTAATCTTGCAGTCAAAATTCTTTGACTGTTAGCCATTCCATCAGCAGTTCTGGCAAAGTCACCCTGAGCGTCAGTAGTCTGCTCAAGGATTACTTTGTGAGCTGCTAAGACTTTTTGTTGGGCAGTTAAAGTTCCAGTTCCAGAGTAAATACCTATTTCCATAGCTTTGGCTTTAAGAGTTGCATCATTAAGCAATACGCCAAAGGCTCTAATAGGTTCAGACTCACCTCGCAAGGCAGCACCAAGGGCTGTGATTGCTTGATCTACTGAGGTGTTATTAAATGATGCTAAATCTGATGCTAAGGTTACGAATTCGGTTGAGAAGGAAGTTAGTTCTTCTCCAGCAAGTCCAGCTGATTTACCAAAAATACCGAAAGTAGCAGCGGCGTTCATCGCCTGAGTTCTGGTCTGGCCTAGTGAAGCGGCTGCCTTAGCTCCAAAGGTTTCAATATTTTCAGCGGTATCTCCAAAGATTACGCTTACTTTAGATACTGTCTCAGCTAAATCGGAAGCTGCTGCAACTGCTTCCTTGCCAATTTTTATAGCCATTACTCCAGCTGCTGCACCTACGGCAGCTAGGGCTATACCAGCCTTCTTTGCAAAATCACCAAGTTTATCTCCGAAGCTCTTGGTAGTATCGTTAGCCTTGTCCATACCCTTGACGAATTGAGTTGTCTCGGCAAGGACTTCGAGTTTAAGTGTGCGCCAATCTTTAGCCACTCTTACTCCAATTCTGAACTACTTTATTCATAGCCTGCAAGTATTTGAGTGTTAGTTGAGGCTGAATTTTGCGAAGGGTTGGAAAAATGAACCAACCGCGAGACCCTTTGCCAAATCGACCTGACCATTCTGGGAATTGATTAAGTCTCCGAATAGTCCCGTCTTTTCTTTGTCTAACCGATGATCCAAATTCCAAACCCGCCCAAAGTCTTTGGGTGTCTGCTCCCCCTGAAAAACGCTGACCAGCGAAACCATAAGATAGCAGTCCCGTTTTACTGCTACGAGAGATTGATGCACCATCAACGACTCGCCTGACGGCTTTATTTGCTTTTGTGCGAGAATATCCAGCTGATGATATTTCGTTTTTTGCGAGGAGCGAAATCTCATAAGCCACATTGCGAGATTCTTCAACGGCTTCATCTCCCATAATTTGAAAGGTCTTTGCAAGCTTGCCTAGTTCTCTTTTGGTGAAGGCGTTGAATTGAACATTGTCATTCATTTCGCTTCTCCAATATCTCTAGGGCAGTTATAACATCTTCCGCGTTATCCCAGTATTGATGCGGTATTCCTGTGGCTATTGCCAGTTCTATCAGGAGTCTGCTGAGACTCCCGACTGGGTGACTTTTGGGTCTGACGCACCAGCGCTTACATCTGAAACTGTTTCCATCCAAATTTCAAAAGCTTTAACTGGCTTACCAGCTGATTCTCTTTTCATAGCGTTATACGCCAAGAATAAGAGATCCCATACTCCTATCCCATCGACTGCCGATGAGACTGTCTTGGAAGTAGTGCGTTCCCACTTAGCCCACTCAGGCGGTTGCGCAATATAAGTTGCACTTTCGCCTGAGTTATATTCAATTGTGATTGGTAATTTCATAGCTCCCGATGCTCCGATCTCTTAGCTGAAGGTCTCTGTTGGAGTTCCAATTACTGTCATTGTCCAAGTATCAGTTAGCGCTCCGGGTGCTGCGCCACCTGCAGTTGGAAAGATTGGCAATACTGTGAAAGCAAAAACTGCTCCAGTTACTGCAGTAAATGAAACATTTAGTGCTGTATTTGGTGCAGATTCAGCATCAGCCCACATTGCTTCAAATAGTGAGCTAGCAGCTCCCCAATCTTGCAATAGTTCAATTGTAAATGTCCATTGCTTATCAACGGACTGATATGCGCGACCATCAAGAGTTTGATAAGTCTCGATAATTGTTTCGCAGCTTAGGACTGCGCTTGTTGTTTGGGCGTCATACGCGGCTGCATCGAGTGTGAAGGTCACATCGCGCCCAGTTATTACTGTAGTTGGCATTTGGGTCTCCTATGCGGTTTGCTCGTAGCGGACGCTCAAGCGTATATCTGAAACTAGCAGAGTTGTAGTTCCTACTTCTGTTACCGAAGGTCTTTCGACTGTCGATAATTCATACTTGGAAGCATCGAGCTCTCCAAGAATACTAATGATCAATTGCTCTAAATTATCTAGAGCAGCGGCGTTGCTGAAATACGCAACGCAAGCAGTTATTGTGTAATTTAATTTAACGCGAGTAGTTGATTTGCCTAAGACTTCAAGCTCCATATATGGCGAATCTGGAACTATAACTATGGCTGGAACTATTGGCGCTTCTGGAACTGAGTCGTAAATGTTAGCGCTGCAAGCTGCCAAAGCGGTTTTAATTGCGCCTCTAACATCTGTAGCAATTGTTGATGCTGGCATTAGCCGACCATAGTTTCGACATCAAGATATGGGCCAAGCAAGCCAGTTACTTTGGCAAGTAAATTCTTAGATAGGCGGTAAGGGGTAACTGCAAAATCTACGCCTTCGATTGATCCGCCTGCTGCGGTTCTGGATTGAAAGATTTCAACGGAGATAGCCAAAATAGCAGCTTCAGCATTAGGGTTTCCGACATAGGTCGATAATCCAGATAACGCAGCGTTTCCTGCTGGGATAATATTTTTTTCCAATATGTCTGCATTGGTGATTGCGACTGTAAATACATAATCGGTAATTTCGTCATCAGTTACTGTGTGAGTGCCATTAAAAGGAGCTCCGCAGCCAGTAATTACAACGGATTGGCCTTCGGTAAATTCGTGAATTGTTGCGGTCTCAAAGTAAGCAATATTTTCTTCTAGCTTTACTTTGTCAATTTTGCTTTCGAATGTAACTAGCATTGGCAAAATTAAATTCTCGGAAGCGTCCACTATGTCATTAAGATAAGCATCGTTATACAAAGATGACGAAACACCAATAATGGTTCTAAGCTCGGCAGCCGTAACTATTGTTGGCATTTCGTCATCCTTTCAAGCATTTAGGTGAGCGGCCAGCTCGGGAGCGGACTGGCCGTCACTACTGTGGTTTATCAGGTCTTGTTGATCTTAAATGCGCCAGCGCCAATCTTTGTGGCGATTGCGCCATAGCCATAAAGCGACACATAAACCTGACCGCTTTCAACTACATCAGCGCGCAACTGGAATGTTGGGCTCTCGTAGAAGGTGTAAGCAGCTGGATCAACAATGAGCATTGAGCCATCGGTATCAGTTGTAGCTGCTGTGTTAGCAGTTACATACAAATCAAGTCCTGCGACAACACCCCGAATGCTGGTTGGTGAAACTACCCCGCCAGCATTTTGTGGCTGTGAAGCAATATAAATTGGGCGACCACCATCGTTAAGAGTCATCAAGTTAGACCACTGAGAAGTGTTAGCAATAATATTGCGAGCAAATCTCTGAGTATTGTTATAAACGGATGCAGCTCCGCGTGATACGAATCCAAGCAGCTCTGAAGCTGTTGGATAAGTGGCAAGAGAAGTTGAGTCAAGAGTTGCGCCAGAAATAATCGCAGCATTTACTGCGGTATCTGTAACCTTTGCATAAGCTGCGGACATATTGTTGAGCAACTCTGTTAAGAATAGTGGTGAGCTGCGATCTAATAGCTCTATGCTGAATTTCTGAGAGCCACTGTATTTTTTGACAGACACAGTAACGAACGCTGCATTTTGGTCAGTTTCAGATGGCGTTCCTGCTTCAGCAACTTCTGCAACTGTTGGCATAACTGTGATTTTTGGAATCTCAAAGCTCATTCCAGCATCAGGTAGAACGCCAGTTGAAATTGCATCAATGTTGCTTCTTGTAGTGTTAGCTAGCCCATTGATTACTTCGCTGAGCTGGCGAGTTGGGACAAGACCTGCGTTGTCAGTTGTATCAGCGGCAGCTGCTACATATTGGCGAGCGGACTCATCTCCGAGTACGGCCTTAATTGTGGCCTCGAGATATTTGACTGGTGAAGGATCAAGTCTTGGACGCGTATAGAACGCTGGCCTTGGACTTGTCGCTTCAACCTTGGCTGCTTCTACCGCTTCTTCAACGGCAGGAGCAGGAGCGGTGGTGTCAGACACTTGGTCTCCTTCGGTTGGTTTGTCTGAATCAGCGGTTGCTGCGTCAGAATCTTTTACTTCTTCTTCGGATGCTGCTACTTGACTTACGCGAGCAGAATCGATTGCAGGGTCGGTTACTAGCGATACTTCTTCGAGTGTTGCTGAAGTAATCTGCATTACGCCTTTGTTATTAGTCCATTCGTTGATTTGTGCGCCAACGCTAAATCCGTCGCGCAATCCCTCACTAGCTTCTACTAGGGCATCTTCTCCTGCCATAGTATTTGCAATCTTAAATGTTGCTTCAATACCAGCTTTAGTCTTTTTGTATTCTTTCATTTTGCCAATTGGTCGAGTGCGGTCGTGTTCCAGTAGAAGCTTGACATTTGACATTTCAATTGAATCTTCTGCAAATACTGTCGGGCCGACTGAAGTATTGCCTTGCTCATTCCAAGTAACTATCGTCCCAGTTATAGTTCTCTTGATGGTGTCGGCAGCTGTAACTGCCATAGGCATATTAATTTTCATTAGGTATTAGATCCTCTTCTCGCTGAATCTGCTCAACGCTGATCGCGCCAATGCGGTTTAATATTTCATATACTTGCGCTCTTTCTAACGCGTTACCGCGTAGGAAATCGTCAAGTGCAAAGCGCGTCATTACTGGATTAGGCACAAAGTCCGGCAACGATAGGCGTTCCTCAATTGCCTTAAGTATTGGGCGAAGTGAGAAATCGACAAGTGAGCGCCGCTCGGTAACTGCGTTGGAATAGGTCATTGAAGTCTGCTCGGCGCTCAAGAAGTATGCGGGGATACCGCAAGCTCTTGCTAATTCTAGCGCTACATACTGACGGGCTTCTGCTAGCTGCATTGACTTAGGGTCAAAGCCAAACTCTTTTAAATCAACATCGGCATTTAGAAATGCAGTTGATCTGGATTGACGCGCAGTTTTCCAAGCAGATAATAATGATGATATTCTTTCGGCAGTTAAATTAGTGCCATTTGATTTAAGCACCATAGTTGGAGCTGGCTCTTTGGCATAATTTACTGCTGCGTTCTCTAAATAAACTGCTGCTTGTATTGTTTTGCCAGCGCGATGCAGTAAGCCTTCATCTGGGCCATCAAATCTAATAATTGAGCCAACGCCAGAAATTGGAACTGGTTTGCCATCGACTTTGTATCCAGTAATCGTATCGGTCTGTATTTCTGTATCTACTGATACGCGACTTGGTCTAATTCTTGTCCAAGCTCTTACGCGACCGCCATCTGTTGATGAATACATTTCTAGCACTTGACCATAGCCAGCACCATATAGCCAAATATCCTCAGCTAGCCAGCAATAAACTACGAAGCCAGCAACTCTTGGGTCTGGCTGATTAATAACGCGATGCGGATCTACATACTCGCCAGTTATGCGATTAAAAGTTGTAAGAGGTAATGATCCAATAGTTCCGCAGATAATATTTCTTGCGCGTGCAACTGACGGGACTGACATTGCCAATTGACGAGTAGTCGATACTGGACTTCCTAGAACACTAAAGTAATCAAGGTTCTGAAGCGGTTGCAAATTAGCTGCCAGCACATCTATTGTGTTTGGCTTGGCAGCTTCTACGCTTGGAAATAGAAAATCTCTTATAGCACCCATTGCTTACATTGTAAGCGAGCCTACTTACACTATTTGAATATCTACGCCACTTTCAGCCATCGTTGCATAATGTGTTGCTAAGGCTGATGCAATTGCACCGCAGATTGTCGTATTGCTGACTTTGCGACCCATTACCCAACCGCCGTCTCCGAAAGGTAGCTTGACGGCGGATAGGCATTGCTTGGTCAGCTCTTCCTGTCCCGAGTGAGCTAACCGCTGCGATGATATTGCTCCCAACAATTCATCGCAGCTTTGGGCATAATCAAGGCCATCTATCGGTTCAACCCTAATACCAGCAGGCGCTAATCTAGCCGCCACCGCTGACGCAGTTCTAGCTGAATAGGCAACGAGCTGCACTGGGTATTTTCTAAACCATTCGGCAACATCATTAGCCATTGCTTTGTCATCAAGATTGGCTGGGTTATGCCAAGTCTGTAGCAGTATTACTTGGAACTTATCGCCTAGCAGTCTTTGGCTAGCCACTAACGCAGCTTGCTTCCTGTCAGGACTCAGATCAATAGCTAGCCAAGTATCAGCTTCAGGGTTAAGTCGCAAGCCCTCAACTTTGCAATTTTCCCATTGGCTTGGATTAATAACTGGGTTAATGGTATCGACCCATTGGCACAGGACTTCTGTGCGCACAATATCCTCGGGGTCTGATAAGACTGCTCGAATATTATCTGGATGAACTGTTAGGCCAAGGGATGGGTTGGCTTGGCAGACACCTAGCCAGAAAGTTGGCGAGTTATCAAATTTAATGCCGGTCGGAGCAGACCATTCGAACCAACCAATATCGTCATTACCGCCAAAGATGGCGGCCATTGCTCTTTCTCTAAGTTTATTTAGCACAATACTGTGCTGATCACCAGCATTGCTATAAACCCATATTTGAGGATTGGCTGAAGCCATTTGCGTATATCGCAGAGCAGACCAGACATCTTCATCTTTGTATTCTCTTGCTTCGTCTAGGTGTATCGTTTCTGGAGCTGCAATGCCTCGACCAGCAGAGTTATTTGCCCTTACAATATATCGGCGGCCTTCCGTAAATTGCAATTCTTGAAATCCTTTGCTTTCTAACTTCTTAGTAAATTGAGCAGCTAGTCTGGGGTTCTGTTCAATAATTCCATAGATCTTATAAAACAATTCTGCTGAAGTAGTCAGCTTATGCGCCGTATGCACTTGCAATTTTTCCTTCAATACATAGATTCTAAATAAAATTTGAAGCGCCATAAAGGTAGATTTACCCTGCTGACGAGCGCAAAGCAAGGTGACTACTGGGTGAGCCCATCGGCCGTCAGGTTTATATTTTAAGGTGTGATGAGCCAGCCATTGCTGCCAAGGCATTAAATTAAATCCAATTTCCTCGCAAAATTTGATCATTTGCTCGCCATAAGAGGGCAAATTATTAAGTTTAGTGTGTATTCGCGGTTCTGGCACACCTCGGTAAGCCGATTCGTCCCGAAGGCGGACAATCTCTCCCAGTTCCGCCATTGCGATTTCTTTCATTCCAGATAATGCCTAGCCGAGCCATTTTCAGGGAAAATCTTCCCAATGGGGGTCGTGGGTCTGCTAATGCGCTCAAAAAAACTGGGGGTCATACGATCGCGCTTAGAACTATTGCATTGAGAGCAGCAGGCTACCATATTAGAAGCTTCATCAGTTCCACCCTTACTAATCGGTATAAGGTGATCAACAGTGTTGGCTTCTTGACCGCAATAGTGGCAAGTATTGTAATCGCGTTGCAGCACTTGCAATCTAGTCTTTTGATAATAAGTTGAGTTATATCTTTTACTCAATGCCAGCCCCTCGTCTCTAGATGATGGAGTGCAGCGCAAGCGCCACCATCTTTATATCTGTGTCTTATGTATTTGATATGTGCATCTATCTGCTGCTTAGGGCTGAGGTCTCTATACCAAGTAGAACGCATCTGACCAAGCCCATAATGCGATCCATTGCGAGCCTTGGGATTCCAATTACTTTCCTTAATTATCAGCCAGTTATAACATTCAAATTCTGACCAATCCATTTTATTATAAGCATAGAGCTTTAGATTCATATCTGCTTTTAATGATTCAATAGATAGCAGCTGGAAGGCTAGTAGCATCAGCGAAAGGCAATAGGCTGGGCCTACCTTCGCTAAAGGGCCAGCTATGCGCCCGCGCTTTGGCGTTATGGTAATGCACTTGTCAAATATTCTAAGCATTGGATTACTCCTTATCTCATTATTTGGACAACTTTTATTACTATTTACTCTAACTCCCATATTTTCTTAAATTCTAACTGGCCTGATTCAAACGCGTTTTTCAGCGTTTCCTTGCCGTCTAAATGAAACTTAGTAACCAGATAGGGCTCAGCTGTATCCCCAACTAGCCACTCAATTCTTTCACCATTTGGATCAATGACATCAACACCATTAATGTAATGGAACTTATCCAATATTGCATCGATTGATGATTCTCTTACTGTTTCAACTATCTCGCTTGGGATATTTGCTTTAACCCATTTGACAAATTCTTTATCGTTTTTGACTGTCCACTTAAATTTAGGCTTACTGGTAGTTACATAGGCAATCACATCATCGCCGTATTCAGCCTTTACGCGATCTGCACCTATTTTGTCCATCTCGGTCTGTAATGCAGCTCTTAGCCTATCTTTCGCTTTTTTAGCCTCATCAGCTATCAGACTCACCGCTGCTAGTTCCAGACTCAATTCCTTGATTCCCATTCCTACGCTCCCTTTCATTTGCCCTTCTTAATCGAGTCATAAGTGATTCAACATTTATGCCAGCATCTCTGGCAATAAACTCTTCATCAAATCCCCAATCCATCATTTGACGGATATATTTAATAGAGTGGGGCTTGCTCATCGTAAGGCCTTTCCATAGTCGCATTGCCAGTCCAATATTTTACGCTGATTTTCTCAAAACCAGCTGCTAGACGGCATATACGACACTTAGCGGCCTTCATCTTCCAACCACCGCATTGAGCGCACCGGACAATATCGTCCTCTTTGCTTGTAACGCGATCAGATGGGTAAATAATTCTTTGCACAAAGCACCTTTGACACTCGACGAGCCAGACTTCCTCTGGTGCATCTTCAATATTGCTTGTCTCATATTTATGCAGCTCAATATGCGGCGTGACTAGCTTGCAAGCTGAGCAGATAAATGGATGAGCATCACTTCTCATTTTTGAAATACCCAATGCCCATCTGCGCCAATGCGCATCCACTTAGCAGCACATTGCTCGGCTTTATTCTTTTTGGCGCACACCCAACCTCGATATTCCTTGCCATCTTTTGTGCCAGTCTTTAGCACCATTGGCCCACATTGACCTGTTGGACATAATGGCATCTCATCAATTACATCAGCGCCCAACTCTTTCGCTAATTCGCTGACATCCCAGACAATTGGCTCAGGATCATTCGGACGCTGCTCTTTTATGAATTCCGCAAGCGCTGGCTTAGTCGTTTCAATTGGCTTTTTTGGCGATTGACTGACTTTTGCAAAGTAGCCAGCGAGATTAAGTGCGCGTCCCAGCGATCCAGTCTCTGCCAGCTCGAGAGCGTATTGCTTTGACTTAGACTCAGAGGATAGACCTGTCGTCCAAGGGTGAGCGTCAGCTTCAGTCCGATATAACTCAGTTTTAATGATATAGACATCGCAATTAGCGACAAGCGACTCTGCCAATATATGAGTTTTAATTCTGTAGTCGGGGTAAGCATTTATAAACTCCTTTAATCTATCTTGAACACTTACATAATCGTCAAGGTAATTCGACATCTAACTTCTCTCTCCCTGCGAAATCATTTATCGCATCTTCTAACTGTTCTTTCAATGAATAAAATGTGCCATCTGGCCAGTTTTGTGCTTCATTGGCGCAAGGCTGGCAATAAAACCTGACCTGTGCTTTGCGAAGCGGTGTCTCGCTTTGAACTTTCCAGACTGCTGGTGTTGTAGCTCTTATATCCCAGACGCCTTTATTTTGTCCCCAGCGATATTTGCAGTAATCGCAGTATTGGTTCTTATTATGATTGCGAGTCAGACTCAATGTCGTCCCAATCTTCTGGTGTAGCAAATCGGCATCTAGCCAAGATAGCGGCATATCCAATGAGATCGAGATACGAATCCTCGCGCTCTGGACTTTCCACCATTCTTGAGAGCTTTGTCGCAATAGCAATAAGCGCCAATTCAGATGGGTCTCTGAGCTGAACACCGAGGGCTGACGCGATTTTGTAAATGCGTAAAAAATTGTGCCTCGGGTCGCCATACTCAATCCCTCGGTCGAATAAGGTAGAACCAGCATCGTCGAGCCACTCACTTAATGATCTCTGTGTATCGGACACTTGACCTGCCTCTCTTATAGCCTTCATTAAAAGCTTTGGCTTTGGCTGAAGTAAATAAACCCCAAAGGTAAAGGCCGATAAATGGAACGCCAATAATTATTCCCACTATTGCTTCGTCAGATAAATTAGGCAACATCTGCACTCACCCCATATTTATCTAACCAATATGCTGATATTTCAGCCTTCGATAAACGGCCTCGCAGCTGCTTTTTGCCCATCCGCTCTTTAGCAAATCTTCTTATTATTGATCCCTTAACCCAATTTGTCTCATCAGTCCAAGCCCCTGCTTGAGAATCAAATCGAATAAGAGCTACTTTATTTATCATTTTGCTCCCTAATCTCTAAACCCTAAATGGATTTAGGTAAATAGATTAAGGCCGTAAATAGATTTAGACAAGTAATAAGTCGGCGAGTCGGATGTCTAAATATCCAGCTAGTCGCTCATTGGTCTCTTTGTTGCCAAAATCGGTCGTAATAGGCAACCTCTTTAATAGCCACTCAGGCTCGTTTATAGCCCCTAAATCGAACTGGTATATCCCTTTAGGTGTGGCATTGATGTAAAGGGTCTTAGAGCCCGTTCTAGCCCTTATATCGGCTAGATAATCCCACTTGTTCTTCTCAATCAGCAAATTGTCGTAGTGCGTCCTACGGCATTTAAGCTCCAGAAATGCGTTATGAGTTACGCCATCTGCTCGGTCGGTCGCTGATAATGGCATCAAGTCTGGATAAAGCGACTTGAGAGCCTCGAAGAGTTCAACCTCTCGAAAGTAGATTAGTTGTCCTCTTCTCCGTCTTCCCAACCAATCTTTTTAATTGGGTCATCGGCAGGGACTATCCAATCGGGATAAGAGCTGCGATCCATTGCAAAAGCCAAGGCAGTTCCTTCATCCATCCCAGCCCTGCGACAAGCCTTATAAACTTCATTGGCAGCGATAGCCCAGAAATCAAGTTTAATTAATGGCGTTTCTTTGGTAGTGCGCCGTCTCTTAGGTCGCTTCTTACTTACGCGCTTTCGCGTTGCCATTTCTGACCCCTCTCGCTAGGGCCAATTCTAACTGAGACTCCATTTTATCAAGACGCGACACTATTGGAATATTTTCCAATTTAATTATGTAGCGCAAGCCAGCAATCAGTAACCCGATAGATCCTAGAACCGAGGCCATAAATGCTGCAACGGAAGTTGCTTCCATTATCGAACTCTGCCGTAGCGTTCGTAACTAGGATTTAGCCAGTTAATGATGCTAGGCAAGACTGATACTAGAGCTGCGTTGGCAATTGCATCGGGCTGAAATCCCACCGCTAGGTAGGTCGCTAGCGCCGTTGCCAAGAATGTCTTTGCCCAGCTCTCTGCCATTTTCTTTAAGTCGCTCATTAGCTTCTCCTTCCAGGTTAAAATAACTGCCATCTTTGTCTCCCAAAGTTGTAAATGAGATATGAAAATGCGACCGGTGGGGATTTGCGCCTTTGTAAGCCCTGCGCTTCCATCCCAGTATCGGACTCATAATCTTTCCATCATAAATTATGTATTTAATTCGCTTATCGCCTTTCTTGGCTAACTTGCGAATCTTCTCGACTACTGCGTAAGCCTCTTCTTTATGAGCTGATAAATCAGCATCAATATCTAAAGCTCTGACAATTCCTCTA
>Ga0194112_10006349_pt1 | contig 15639 bp, 14 predicted proteins | sample TA2MahC400mmetaG_FD_146191 | JGI IMG/M metagenome (GOLD analysis project Ga0194112, IMG submission 146191) | Freshwater microbial communities from Lake Tanganyika, Tanzania - TA2015016 Mahale Deep Cast 400m | ecosystem: Environmental > Aquatic > Freshwater > Lake | place: Tanzania: Lake... | reverse complement strand
CCTCGTGTCCCTATGTGCTTGAATGGAAAACAGCTGGATGCATGAGCCATTCTTCGAGGCTCCAGGCGTGATCGGCAAGTCGTGCGGCCATCGCCGGCGTGCGTGGCGGCCCCCAGGAGCCGTCGGCCGTGCGTTCGCGCAACGTCCGCACCGGCCAGCAGAAGTTGTAGCTGTACGCCGTGAAGCAGGTCGCCGCGTTGTGGAGGTCCCAGTCCTTCGAGAAGCGGTAACTCTTGCGCACCTTGCGTGCGTTCTGGTGCCGGTCCGTCCCGTTGAACCGCTCCACGAAGGCGATGTTGACCGCGCGGCTCGATCCGGAGGCTCGCAGAGCCACCTGAAGAGCCTCTGGGCGGCCGTAGACCAGCCGGGTGCTGACCCGGACGACCCGCCCTTTCCGGCGGTGCTTGTGGACCACGACGTAAAGCAGCCCCGGCGGCACCCGGCGGCCCGGACTCGGCCGGCGCCCCCGCCGTCCCCGGCGCCGACGGGGATAGGGCTCTCCGTAGACTTCCAGGATCGCCTCGCCATAGGGCTTGTACTCGTCGCTGGTCATCAGGCACATGGGCCGCCCCCCGGTCCGCCGGTGAAAGTCCGTCACCAGCCGCTGAACGTTCTGGCGGGTCCGCTTGCCCGGTACCAGCGCAACGACCAGCTTGTGCTCCGGATCGAAGGCCAGGTGGTCCCAGTTGTCGCCCTGGCGGCGGTCGGCCGGATCGAACGGGTCGCAGCGTTTCTCCTTCTTGCCGACGAAGGCCCACTTCTCGTCAAACTGGACCTCCTGCGTCTCAGGGGGAAAACGCCACCAGCTCGTCGTGCAGCGCCTTGGCGTGCGAACCGGCCAGCAGGATGTAGCGGTTCGCCGTGTTCTTGGAGACGCCCACCAGCCGCCCGGTCTGGCGCACGCCGCAGCCCTCGCGCACATGGTCCAGGATGGCGACCACCTTCCCGGCGGGGAGCTTGGCGTTGTACAGCGGCGTGCCTTTGCGCTCCGAGAAGCGCGCCTTGCAGAGCCGGCAGTAGAGCTGCCGGATGGTCCGGCGCCGGTCGATCCAGCCGCAGACAGAGAGATTTTCTGCTCCGCGCCTGCCATACATCGCACACTTGGAATTCTGACAGCACAGCCGTTCCAGGGGCATCATCCGCCGACCTCCTCTCGCGCAACCCCAAGCGGCCCGCCCACTTGGAGCGCTGCAGGAGTTATCGGCAAAGGCCCCTTCTTCCTTCAGGCTTTCAGGGACACGAGGCGTTTTTCCGAAGGTTGGCTAATCTTTTCGGGGGAGCCGAACGATAATGTTCCTTGCGGGCCGGCGCCCGTACCGTGCCGTCGCCTTGCCCATCCGCCGGCCGCACGCGGGGAACCCAACAAAGGAGCCGCGCGATGGCAGTAGCGCCCGAAGGGCTTCGGACGTGGCAGCGCACGGTGCAACTGTCGGACCGGCAACTGGCGGCCCTCTGGAAGGAGTACCGCAAGACGGGCAGCGAAGACTGCCGGGGCGTCCTTCTGGAGCATTACCTGCCGCTGGTGCGGGCGAACTCCGAGCGCCTGGCCACGCGCCTGCCGAACGAGGTGGAACTGGACGACCTGATCTCTGCCGGCATCGACGGGCTGCGCGACGCGATTGAGATGTTCGACCACGACAGGGGCGTTAAGTTCGAGACGTACTGCGCCACGCGCATCCGCGGGGCCATCCTGGACGCGCTGCGCAACGGCGACTGGGTGCCCCGCCTGGTGCGTGCCCGGGCCAATCAACTGGCCGAGGGCCGCCGCCAACTTGAGGCCCGCCTCGGCCGCCTGCCCAACGACCGCGAGATGGCCGAGCACATGGGCCTCTCGGAGGCCGAGTACGACAGGCTCATGCGCGAGGCCCACGCCGTGAGCGTGACGAGCCTGAACCGGCACTTCTCCGACGGCGACTCGGCCCGCGAGGTCCGCGAGATCGACCTGGTGGGCAACGTCCGGGCCGAAAACCCCGTCGCCCACATCCACGAAGAGGACCTGCGGCGGATCGTAACGAAGGGCCTGTCGAAGAACGAACGGCTCATCCTCATCCTGTACTACTACGAAGAGATGACCATGAAGGAGATCGGGGCCACGCTGGACCTCTCGGAATCGCGCGTCAGCCAGATGCACTCGGCCATCCTCGAGCGGCTGCGAGCGAACCTGGACGGCCGCAAGGACGATTTCCTGGAGCCGGAGGCGTAACGGCCCGGACGGCAGGCCGAAGTTCGAGGTTCAAAGCGCCGCGGGCCCCTTCCCGTTCCCGGATTCCCGCCCTGGCGAGTGCGTCGGACTCTTTGCTCGCGTTCGATACCCTTGAGTCGTATAATATGGTTGTCCGAGGGTAGGTAGTGCGCGCCATGGTAGCCACGCAGGCCAAATCCGGGCCGCCGAGGGCGGTCGTGCGGCTCGAAGAGATCTTCGAGCAGACGATCCTGCATTTTCTGGAGCCTGTGGGCGAGTTCCTGCGCGACCCGACGGTCACGGAGATCATGGTCAACGGCCCGGACGAGATTTTCATCGAGCGCAAGGGGCGGCTGCTGCTGACGGAGGCGCGGTTTCCGAGCGAGCCGGCCCTTCTGGCGGCCATCCGGAACATCCTCCAGTACGTGGGGAAGCGCGTGTCGGCGGAGCACCCGATGATGGACGCGCGGCTGCCGGACGGGTCGCGGGTGCACGTGGCCACGCCGCCATCCTCGCGGCGGGGGGTGCTGCTGACGATAAGGAAGTTCTCGCGGCAGGCGTTCGACATGGACTTCCTGGTCCAGACGGCGTGCCTGAGTGAACTCTCGCGGGACTTCCTCATCCTGTGCATCGCCACGGAGAAGAACCTGCTGGTGAGCGGGGGCACGTCGAGCGGCAAGACCAGCCTGCTGAACGTCATGTCGTCGTACATCCAGTCGGACCGGCGGATAGTGGTCATCGAGGAATCGAGCGAACTCCAGTTGCGCCAGCCGCACGTCCTGGGCCTTGAATCGCGGCCGCCCGACCGGTACGGGCGCGGCGAAATGACCATACGGGAACTCTTCAAGCACAGCCTTCGCATGAGGCCGGACAGGGTGATCGTGGGCGAGTGCCGCGGAGGGGAGGCCCTCGACATGATCCAGGCGATGACCAGCGGGCACGCCGGGTCGATGACCACGCTGCACGCCGATTCGCCGGCCGATGCGCTGCACCGGCTGGAGACGATGGCGCTGATGAGCAACGTGGAGATACCCCTGTCGGCGCTGCGCGCGCAGGTGGCGTCGGCCATCCACGTCATCGTGCAGATGATGCGGTTCGCCGACGGCTCGCGCCGCGTGGTGCAGATAGCCCAGGTGCTGCCGCTGGACGTGCACGGGCGGTACCAGGTGGAGGACCTGTTCGTCCTTCGCCTGCCGCCAGGCGAACGGGAACTGGCGAAGGCCCGCCTGGAGTGGACGGGGACGAAACTGGCCTTCCGCCAGGAAGTGGCCGTCCTGGCCGAGATGCGGAACTTGCCAAGCCTTGAGCCGCTGGTGGCCGATAAATAAGGGAAGGGCGAGAGCGCAAGCCATGTTGCCGGACGGGTCAACCCGTGGGTCGCGTCTGCGGCGGTGGACCGGCCGCGCGGCGGGGGCCTTGCGCCGGTTCCACCGCGACGAGGAGGGCGGGGTGCTTGAGTACGCCCTGGTGTTCGCCTTCGTGGCCGTTCCGATGATCTTCCTGATGGAGTACCTGCTGGAGGTGATGTCGGACTACTTCGGGCTGATAGCGTACTACGTTACGTGGCCGTTCCTGTAAAACCGGGGAACCTCGGCCCTTGCGGCGGGTTCCTCTGAGACAAGGGGTAGGAGAAGAAAGGGACAAGGAGATGCACATGATGCGAAATGTTGTGGACCAACTGAAGCGGTTTCACCGCGACGAGCGCGGCGCCGAGGGCCTGGAGAAACTGCTCATCGTGGCCGCCATCGTCCTGCCGCTGCTGGGCCTGCTGATCATCTTCCGCAACGAGATCAAGGACTGGGTGGTCGACCTGTGGAAGACGGCCAGGCAGGACGCGGACCAGAACAAGCAGGAATTCTTCGGCGGCCAGTTGAACTAGCCGCCGGCGAGCCGTCAGGCGAGGGCGGCGCGGCCGGAAGACGCGGGGGCTGTCCGTCTATCCTCCGCATCCTGCCGGCGGCGCCGCAGCGCCCGCCGCGAGGGCTCACCACGCGCGGGCCCCGGGCGGCGGGCCGGGAGACCGATGACCTGGCAATACGTGTCGTGGGCCGTGCTGGCGGCCGTGCTCGTCGCGGCGGCGGTCTTTGACCTGCGCCGGGGCACGGTTTACAATTGGCTGACGTATCCGGCCATTGCCGCGGGCCTGGCGCTGGGGGCCATTGAAGGCGCCGCCGCGGGCGACACGCTGGACGGCCTCCTCAATCACGTCCTCGGGCTCGGTTTTGCGTTCGGCGTTCTGTTTGTGGCGTACCTGTTGGGAGGGATGGGCGGCGGCGACGTTAAACTCATGGGCGCCGTCGGGGCGCTCGTCGGGTGGCCGGCGGCGCTTCACGCGGTGTTTTATTCGTTCGTGGTGGGCGCGGCCGTCGGTTTAATCGGAGCGGTCTGGCTGGGGCGGTTGTGGGCGGCCCTCCGGCGGCTGTGGATGGCCATCCGCATCCTGCCCCTTCCGACCACCACACTGGACGAGGCCACCGGGACGCCCGCGCATCGCGTGCCGTTCGGCTTTGCCGTGTGCGTGGGCACGCTGTGGTACCTGGCGGAGACAATCCTCGGCGGGTCTTTATGGGACGCCGTGGCGGGGCTGCTGTAACGCAGCGCCGGGTGCCATGCTTTCGCAACGGCGCGAAAGCATGGCACACACGCGGCGAGGTTCCTTGCGCCGCGGGTAAGTGTTTTTGAGCCGTCACCGGCACGGCGGCGGCCGTTCGGCGCGGCGGCGCCCGCGGCCGTACCGGCCGCGGCTAAACGTGGCGTCGGCGCGCCCGTACCCGCGGCGGCTGAAGGTGGCGGGGGCGCGCCCGTACCCGCGACTTGGCGGTCGCGGCGCGACGAGCAAGCGAGGGTCATCACGTGGATAGCAAGGCCAAGCGGCGGTTGATCGTCCTGGGCGCCGCCAGCGCGCTGGCCACGGCCGGCACGGTGGCACTGGCGGTGCGGGCGTCGGGAGAACTGTGGGGGTGGGCCGTGGCGGCGGCGACCAGTCCGCTGGCGATGAAGTGCCTGGCGGTGATGGTCGCGGGCGTCGTGGCCCTGGGCGTTGTGCTCGCGCTGCTGGTGAAGGTCCGCCCGTCCGCCAGGCCGGTGCGGGTGCGGGCGCTGCACGGCGACCAGGGCGGCACGGCGGCCATCGAGATGGCCCTGGTGTTTCCGTTCGGGCTGATGATCTTCCTGATGGTCACGCAGGCGGCGATCCTCTTCAACGCGAACATGGTGGTGCACTACGCGACGTTCTGCGCCGCCAGGGTGGCCACGGTGGTCGTGCCACTGGACCTGGCTACCGAGGAGGGGCGGAACCTGGTGCTGAATCCGGCCCTGTCGCCGGGGTCGTCGGAGAAACTGGAGATGATCCGGCGTGCCGCCGTCGTCGCGCTGATGCCCATAAGCGCGTCGCTCAAGTCCACGGCTGGCGGCGTGGGCGACTCCGGCGGCACGGCCATCCAGAATGAGTCTTCGTCGGCCTTCAAGCGCCTCGGCGCAGAGGACAAGCGCCCGTGGTTCTACATGCTCAGCACCAAGCCCTCTTACAGCCCGTGGTTCAAGCGGGCCAAGGCCCAGTACGACTACGCCAACGGCGAGATCACGGCCCAGGGCGGCAAGGTGCTCGTCACGCAGGTTGAACTGATGAAGCCGGAGCACTGGCGCACCCCGCCCTCGCCGCATCGCTGGGACCATAACAGGATAGACGGCGGGTTCACCGAAGGCGACTGGGACCCCCAGAACGTCAGCAATCTGCACGAAGACTGCCCGTACCCGGGGGGGTACACGGAATGGCGCGACATGGGCGGCTACTACGACAGGTTCCACGTGCCGCGATGCAACTTCCAACTCGACCGCATGGACTACCATTACCACGAAGACCTGAACGTGCGGGTGACGTACCAGTTCCTGCTGGAGGTGCCGTACGCGAACCGGTTCCTGGGCGAGGAGGCGCAGGTCGCCGGACGCGACGGCAAGGAGTTCGCCACGGAGATTCGCGTGATCGTGTCGCTCTCGAACGAGGGCGGGCCGGAAGTGAGGCCGAAGGATTATAATCGCTAGCCGAGGCGCGGCGGCAGGCATGCTTTCGCGACGGCGCGAAAGCATGGCGCCCGCAGGAGAACCGGAGAGACATACGCACATGCCCGATCAGGCGTTCACAGGTTCGTTGAAGCCCGGCGTCATGCTCGACAAGTACGAGGTGCGCGAGCGGACTGCGGTTGGCGGCATGGCCATTATCTACAAGGCCTACGACGCCACGCTGGACCGCTACGTGGCCGTCAAGCAGGTGGCCCCGCACCTGGCGATGGACGAGAAGTTCGCCGTGCGATTCCGCACCGAGGCGCAGACGCTCGCGCGCCTCTCCAGCGCCCAGCCCAACATCGTCCACGTCCACGAACTCATCCAGCAGGACGGGCAACTGTACCTGGTGATGGAGTACGTCGAGGGCACCACGCTGCGGGCAATGATGGACAAGGGACCCATCCCGTTCCAGACGGGCCTGGGCGTAATGCTCTCGGTGTCGCTGGGCCTGAGGGCGATTCACGCCCACGGCATCGTCCACCGGGACCTGACGCCGGGCAACGTGATGATGGCCCGCGACGGGGCGCTGAAGATCACCGACTTCGGCCTCATCGGCCATTCCGGCGGGCGGACGAGCCTGCCCATGGGCACCACCAAGTACATGGCCCCGGAGATGTTCACGGGCGCCCCGGTTGACCCGCGTGCCGACCTGTACTCGCTGGGGATGATGGCGTACGAGATGTTCGCCGGGCCGGAGAAGTTCGGCGAGGCGTTCCGCGACGTCCTCAGGGACGAAAAGGCCCAGCAGGTGCGCTGGATGCACTGGCACTCGAACCAGGCGCTGCGTGCGCCGCTCCTGAAGGACATTCAGCCGGGCATCCCGCCGCTGATATCGAAGGTGGTGGAGCGGTTGATGGACAAGGACCCGTCGCGGCGGTTCGCCTCGGCCGACCAGGTGGTGAAGTGGCTCCGCAAGATTTTCGTCATGAACGTTCAGGCCAAGAGCGTTACGCCGTCCGAGAACGAGCAGATAGAAAAGGAGATGGAGGCCGACACGCTTGCGCCCGTGGCGGTGCGGGCCGGGTCGGCGGGCGCTGCGGCAGCAGCCGGCGCGGCCGCAGGGCCCGAGTCCGGCGAGCGGACTGCCCCCCTGCCGAAGCCCGCCTGGACGTGGCAGCGTGCGGCGTTCTGGGCGGCCATCGTGTGCCTGCCCCTGATCCTTGCGGCCGGCGGCATCGTGTACTGGAAGTACAGCGAGAAGCAGGAGCGCCGGGGCATGGCCGCCAGCGCCGCCCAGGTGGCCGCAGACCTGTTCAAGCGCGGCGAGTTCGCCAGCGCCGCACAGGCCTACGTGAAGTTCAAGATGGAGTTCTCGGACCTGCGGGACATGGTGGTCGAAGCCGACCGGTGGGAACTCATGGCGCGGGCCGAGGCGGCCCTCCTGGCCAAGGAATGGGAGAAGGCCGACGCCTTCGCCAACGACGCCCAGGCCAAGGAGGCCGACGGCCGCTGGCAGAGTGATTTCCGCAACCGCCACCAGAAGGCCCGCGACGTGGAGGACAAGATGGTCCAGGCCGAGGCCGCCGCAAAGGCCGGCGACTTCGAGGGGGCCATCGCGCGGCTGACCGACCTCATCAGCCAGTACCCGGACCTGAAACTGAACGACAAACTCGCCGAACTCAGGGACAAGGTGGAACTGCGCGAGTACCGCGCCCTGGTGGACCAGGGCAAGCAGGAGTTCGAGCGCAACCTCGACGCGGCCCTCGACCTGTTCAACAAGGCCCGCCAGAAACGCGAGACGCCGGAGGTCATCGACCTCATCCAGAAGACGACCCTGGAGAAGGAACTGGCCGTCCGCCACGCCCAGGCCGAGCAGGCCGCCAAGGCCGGCAAGTGGGACGATGCCGCACGCCTGTACGAGGAGTGCCTGAAACTCAGGCCCGCCGACGTCATCCGGCAGAAGATGAACAACGCCAAGGCGGAGGCCCTGGCCGCCCAGGCCAAGACCCTCCGCGAAAACAACCTCCTGGAGGACGCCAAGAAAAAATACACCGAGGTCCTCCAGTTCAACCCGCAGCACGCCGAGGCCCTGAACTTCCTCAGAATCCAGGGCCAGGCCGAGAACCTGGCGCGGTTCATCAGGGCCGGCGACGAGGCCAAGGCCAAGGGCGACTGGGACGCCGCCATCAACAGTTACGTCGCCGCCAAGCCGCTGGCCGACCCGAAGGACCACAAGGCCATCGACGACAAGATAGCCGAGTGCCGGCAGCAGTCGGCCCTGGCCAAGTCCCGCGAGGCCCTCGGCCAGAACGACTTTGCCAAGGCGCGCCAGCACGCCGTCGAGGCGCAGTCCATCGCCGACAACCAGGAAGTAAAGGACCTCGTCGCGCAGATAGACAAGCGCGAGAATTACACGACGCGCCTGAACGTCGGCAAGGAACTCCTCGCCCAGGCCGACTACATCAAGGCCCTGGCCGAACTCCAGGCCGCGCAGAAGATCGACGACACCCCCGAGGTCCGCGAACTCATCACCGAGTGCCAGTACCGCCGCTACATGGCCCAGGCCAAACTCCTCCTGAACAGCAAGAAGTACGCCGAGGCCAAGGCCATGTTCGGCGTCGCGCGGCGATACCGCGACACCATTGAAGCACAGGGCGGGGAGAGCGAGGCCGAACGGCTCCGCAAAGAAGCCGAAAAATCGGCGCAAGGCGGTGGAACATGAAGCAGGCACGCAGCGTGATTTCTCCGGGTGCCACGCTTTCGCGCCGTTGCGAAAGCATGGTCGGGCGATTCCGGGCCGGAGCGGCGCGGCTGCATCGGCGCCGTCGCGGCCAGGCCATCTACGTGGTCGTCTTGTATATGTTCCTCCTGGCGGGCCTGCTGTTCCTCATCCTGAACACGGGCGAGAAACTCAACCACAAGGTCCAGATGCAGGGCGCCGCCGACTCCGTGGCCGCCACCGGGGCCGCCTGGTACGCCCGCGGCCTGAACGTCGTCTCGATGGCGAACGTCACGGAGACGCAACTTCTCTCGATGATCGTCCTTCTGGACACGCTTGAGACCGTCACGCCGCCGGCCGTCGATTGCATCGACGACCTGATGAATCGCATCAGCAGTTCCAAGGCCCGCCACGACATTCCAATCGACAACCGCCTGGCCGACCCGAAGTGCGCGAACGGCAACATGTTCCTGGTGGTCGGCAACGCCGCCAGCGAGCAGGAGGTCATCCACCAGTTCGACGACATCGTCAAGGCGGTCAACTGGCCGCCCTACCTCCAGTACGACAGCGGCATCCTGTGGGAGTGCGCAAAACTGATGGACGGGTTCTCGCACGCGATGGTCCCCGCCACGCCGAAGGCGGCCCTGCGCGAATCGCTGTCAATCGCCAAGGAGAACCACACCGACTTCGGCTTCATGACCCCCTTCTGGCCCGAACTGCCGGTGGAAGACGGGCGCTTTGAGGACTTCAAGGACCCGATGTCCATCGCGCGGATGCCCATCCGCTACGGCGGGCAGGTCATCGGCGGGTTCGCCAACGTCCTGTACTACCGCGGATACCGCAACCGCGTGATGGGCCCCTGGGGCTTCTGGCGCGAGCCGTTCACGAACACGCGCCCGATGGGCCTGTTCGACATCAGCCGCTTCTCGGTCCTCTTCAACATCGTCTCGCTCCTGAAGTTCGAGATGCTCTTCGGGGGCTCGTACGACCGCATCTCGCTGCGGCAGTGGGAGATGGACTACGACACCGCCAAGGGCAAGGGCCCGGCCGAGGTCGCCCGCACCTGGTGGGAAAACGTCCGATTCGACGCCCGGTACGAAACCGACGAAGAGCGCGAGCCCTTCCCGCCGGCCGTCTCCGGCACGTGGACCGCCAAGAAACACGAGATGAACCCGGACCCGTCCATAACGTATCGCGGGCTGCTCATCCCCGTCCGCAACCCGCTCATGCCCAGGCGCGAGGGCTCCCGCCGCAATGAGGATTCCCTCTGGCCCGACACGTCCGGCTGGACCCGGGCCCGCGAGGCCCACGAGGGGGCCGACCCGCGGCAGGCCGTCTGGTACCGCCTCGATCGCCGCCGCACAGCCCACTACCCGCAGTTGGGCATCTACCCGCCGCACCCCCCCACGAATGCCGACGGCTCGCCGTGGCCATACACCGACGCCGAGATGAAGACGTACTGGCGCGTCTCGCTGCGGCGCTTCAACGGGGCGGAACTTCCGGTCGACGAGCCGCTGCACCGCAACTACCTGCCGCCAGCCGGCAGTCCGCCCGACCTCGCCCCCGTCTTCTTCACCCGCGACGGCGACAACTACATGGACAACATCGAGCGCAGGTTCACCTTCAACGGCTACGCCTACCGCACCGGCGTCGTCAACAACTGGGCCCAGCGGTTCATCAACCCGAACCCCATTCCCGACCTGGTCTGCTACGCCCAGACCCGCGTGTACAACCGCTGGTCGTGGGACCTCTTCACCCAGCACTGGAAAGTCAAGATCGTGCGCACCCAGTCGGTTGACCCCGACCCGATGCAGTCCACCCGCTGGGGGTACATGCTGACGGAACTCAACCGGGGTGTTCCCGCCCAGGCAGGGGACGTAGCAGGCGACCTGACGGCCGAGCGCATCAAACCCGTCCGCGACATGCTGAGCGCCTATTCACAGGAATTCGTTAAGGAGATAACGCATTGAAACCGGTTAACGCTCATCGGCGGGGGCGCCGCCGGGATCGCCGCGGCGTCGCCCCGGCAGGCCGGGCTCCGGGCAATGCCCTCCTGGAGTTCGTCCTTACGCTGCCCATAATCGTCTTCGTCGCGGGCCTGACCATCGTCATGTCCATGGCCATGCTCTCCAAGCAGCAGGCCCTCCTCGTCGCCCGATACCACCTCTACCAGGCCGCAGGCAACGGCTGGTGGACGCAGATGAAACTCGAAGGCTGGGATGCCTCGCTCTCGAACCCCGGCGCCGGCGGCCAGAACATGCCTCGCGGATACGGGGCGGAACTGGACCGGCTGTACCCGGAGGTGGCCCCGCGGTCGCTGGCGTCGACCTCGAACGCCGAGGCCCGCGACTACTGGCAGCGCATCTGGGACAACCTGCCCGGCCGACACGAGACGCACGCCTCCAGGACCTTCAAGCGGGCGAAAATGTGGGAGTTCATCGAGCCGACGGCCAGCGCGGACCACCTGCGGGATTCCAGCCCGTGGCACTATCACCACCTGGACGCATGGAAGATCGCCCGCAGCGGCCCCTTGCGCGAAATCTTCGACGCCTTCTACAACAACCTCCAGGCCACCGTCGCGCCGCACTTCGACCCGACCCGCAAAGACATCATCGACCGCTGGTGGCACGGGCGCGATATCCTGGACGACGAAGATTCCCGCGCCACAGCGCAGACCGTGGGGGGATAGGCCCTGGCGCCATGACGCAGCCGCAAGTCCGCAGTCCGCCGCCCGAACCGCCCGCGCCGGGCCCGCCGCCGCGCGGCCGGTCGTGGGCGTGGCGAGTGCTGGCCGTGGCGGTCATCTTTGCGGCCACCGTGGCCGTGGCGCATTACCTGCGGAACGTGCCGCGGGGGAAGGGGCCATCGCCCTTCGGCGGGCAGCAGGATGCCGCCCCCGCGGGGACCGATGCCTTTGCGCCCGTGTCGGAGGCCGAGGCCGCCGCACGAGACGAGGAAGGACGCCGCCTCGCCCTGGCCGACCTCCGCGCCAGAATGGCCGGCGTACTCATGCACGCCGCCGACGAGGACGGGCCGTACGCCGACCCCGGCAACCAGGACCCGCAGGCCCGGCGGCGGTTCCTGGCCGACCTCTTCGGCGTGCCGTATGACTATCCGCAGGGCCAGGTGTCGGCGGACCTCGCCCCGAAGGACGCGAAGGTCATCGTGGTCATGGACAGCCCGCAGGGCACGGGCTCGCGCATGGCCATCATGCGCGTGCCGGGCGACATTCACGTGGCCCTCAGCGCCGTCCACAATCACTACGTGGCCGCTGGATGGAAGGCGCCCGACCGGCTGGACCCCTCGGCCCAGACCGACCAGGGGTGGCTCGTGCGGTTCACCAAGGGGCGGTCGGAGCGGATCGTGTACGCCCGCCCCCGCGCCGCGGGCGACGAAACGCTCGTAGCGGTGTACGACGAACCGCGTTAGAATGGAGCGAGGCGCCTTTGCGCGGCGGCTCAGGAGAGCCGCCGCGCAGACTCAGAGGCGAAGGAGTTTTCATGGCGAAGAGTTCAATGCAGTGGATTCCGAGCGGGGGGGTGCTGGCCGTTGCGGTCGCCGCCGGCCTCCTGGCGGCCATACTGGTCAACGTCTATCTCGGCTACGTCAAGGGCCAGTACGAGTACGACTCGCAGCCGTTCTTCGTGCTCAAGGAAGACCTGCCCCTGGGCACGGCACTCCAGCAGCGCAACCTTGACCGGCAGCGGATTCCGAAGCCGCTGCTGCCGGCGTTTGAGAAGGCCAAGGCCGTCCAGGACGACGCCAAGGGCAATACCCTGATCGGCCAGAAGGCCCGCCGCGCGCTCCAGAGCGGCACTTTCCTGTGGTGGCCCGACTTCATCGAGACCGAGGCGGCCAAGGAAATCCCCATCCCGAAGGGCAGCGAGATGATAACCATCCGGGTGGACCCGAGCGCTTCGCTCGGCCAGCAACTTCGGCCGGGCGACTGGGTGAACGTCCGCGGCCTGTTCGACATCGGCTCGGACCCGCGCCAGCCCCAGATCGAGCCGTACGACGTCATGAAGAACGTCCAGGTGCGGCTCGTGAACGGCTCGCTCACGCCGCCGCCCGGGAGGACCGACATCACCAACATCCAGGTCATCGTCCCCAGCGCGGTGGCCAAGCAACTCCTTCAGATTCAGCAGTTGGGAAAGGGGCCCTTTGCCATCGGCGAGGTGGCCACGCCGGATGTGACGATGGGCGCCGAGCCGAAGATCGAGCCGGAAGTGCTGGCGCTGCTGAAGCGGCCGCGCATGCGCACGCCGGGCGCTCCGGGGGCCGTCCTGGCGCCCCCGCCGGAACCCGCGCCGACGGGCGGGCCGGTCCCGCTCATGCCATGATGAAGACGGAAACCTGATGCCATGAGGGTCATCGCGTACAGCCAACTCAGCGACGTACGCCAAGAAGTCGAGATGAAGGCCGACATCCTGCGCATCGGGCGCGACCCGGCCAACGACCTGGAACTGCCCAGCCCGTTCGTGTCGCGCGAGCACGCCCGCATCATCCGCAAGGACGGCGAGTTCTTCATCGAGAACGTGGGCCTGAACGGCACCATCATCGACGGCCAGTTCGTCGGCGTCGGCGAGCAGGTCAAGGTTGCCCCCGGCCAGGAAATCCACATCGGCGAGTGGGCCCTGTACATGACGGCCGAAGGGGCCGCCAAGCCCGCCGAGGAATCCATCCGCATCCGCCGCGAACGAACACCCCTCGCAAAGGCGATGGACGTCGAGAAGGGCATCCACGCCGAACTCCTCCGGCGCCTGAACCTGCGCACCATCGACGTCGAGGCCCAGAACGACCCCCGCTACATCGCCCACATCAAGGCACACATGGGGGGCATCCTCGACAATTTCACCACCCAGGTCGACGACGAGACCGGGTGGTTCCTGGTGGAGCAGCAACTGAAGCGCGACGTCATAACCGAAATCTCCCGCCGCGCGGGGTCCAAGATGCGACCCCCCATCCTGACCCAGGGCGACGCCGTCCTGGACCAGCAGTACGAGTCGGGCCTGCTGAGGATGCGGGACCTCCTCATCGGCGACCTGGGCCTGAAGTTCGGCCACGACCACGTCAAGGAAGACATCCTGAACGTCGAGGAGCACTTCCGCGAGGCGTTCGACCGCGAGGCCCCCCTCGTGACCGAGTCGCTCTGGGTTTACACGGTGCGCCGGTACCTCATGAAGGACATCCTGGACATCGTCGTCGGCCTCGGCCCCATCCAGGACCTCCTGGACATGCCGAACGTGACGGAAGTCATGGTGGTGGGTCCGACGAAGATTTACATCGAGGAAGGCGGCGTGGTGCGCAACACCGGGCGCTCGTTCTTCTCCGACGAGGTCGTGCACACGGTCATCGAGCGCATCGTTACGCCCATCGGCCGGCGCATCGACCGCTCGACGCCCATCGTCGATGCGCGCCTGCCCGACGGCAGCCGCGTCAACGCCACGATCGCGCCCCTGAGCCTGGTCGGCCCCGTCCTTACCATCCGCAAGTTCTCCGAGACGCCCTTTACCATCGACGACATCATCAGTTTCGGCACGATTACGCCCTTCGCCGCCAACTTCCTGCGGGCGTGCGTCCTGGGGCGCATGAACGTGCTGGTCTCCGGCGGCACGGCCAGCGGCAAGACAACGCTGCTGAACGTCCTGTCGGCCTACATCCCGCCGCACGAACGCATCATCACGATTGAAGACTCGGCCGAACTCCAGATGTTCCAGGAGCACGTGGTGCGCATGGAGACCCGCCAGGCCAACGTCGAGGGCAAGGGCCGCTACACCATACGCGACCTCGTGCAGAACTCGCTGCGCATGCGCCCGGACCGCATCATCGTGGGCGAAGTCCGCGGCGCAGAGGCGCTCGACATGCTCCAGGCCATGAACACCGGCCACGACGGGTCCCTGACGACCATCCACGCCAACAGCCCCGAAGACGCCATGAAACGCCTGGAGGGCCTCGTCCTGGAGGCCGTGGACATGCCCGTGCGGGCCATCCGCGAGCAGGTCGTCACGGCCCTCGACGTGGTGTGCCACCTGACGCGGTTCGCCGACGGCCGCCGCGAGGTCACCGCCATAAGCGAGGTGGCCGGCCTCGACAAGGACGAGGGCAGCATCATCATCGAGGACATCTTCATCCGCCCGCCCATCGGCGACAAGGGCCGCGGACGCGGCGAACTCATTCACACCGGCTACATCCCGCTCTTCGCCAAGGACCTCCTCACGAAGGGCCTCCTCACGGTGGATGCCTTCATGTAACCATGAGCGAACACCTGATCCTGGCCGATGCGGCCGACATGGCGTTGTACCAGTGGGGCGCCACCCTGCTGGCCGCCGCCGCCACCTTCGGGGCCGTCATCTCCCTGCGCCTGCCCATGCAGCAACTCATCAAGAAACAGGAAGAGGACTTCCACGGGGCGCTCGTGGAACTCTTCATGTTCGACGTTACGCCGCGGCAACTGACGTACGTGATGTTCGGCGGGGCGCTGGTGGCGGGCGTCCTGCTGGCGCTGTTCATCTTTCACGCCGAGGCGGGCGGCCTGGCCGTCGCGGGCGCATTCCTCGTCGGCACGCTGGCGGGATACTGGGTGCCGCGCCTCGTAATCTACGTCCTTCAACGCCGCCGGCGGCAGAAACTGAACGACCAGTTGATCGACGGCCTGGTGACCCTTGCAAACGGCATGCGGGCGGGCCTTAACCTGGTCCAGTCGATGAAACTCATCGAGACGAACGCCCAGCCCCCG
>Ga0194112_10006341_pt1 | contig 15648 bp, 14 predicted proteins | sample TA2MahC400mmetaG_FD_146191 | JGI IMG/M metagenome (GOLD analysis project Ga0194112, IMG submission 146191) | Freshwater microbial communities from Lake Tanganyika, Tanzania - TA2015016 Mahale Deep Cast 400m | ecosystem: Environmental > Aquatic > Freshwater > Lake | place: Tanzania: Lake... | reverse complement strand
AACACATTGTGAAGGACTCATAAAAGCTTTTACTGACGATTACACTATTTATATTGGACTAGAAGAACATACACAGGTCAAAGAACATCATGTAATCAACCATTCTGAAAAAGAGTACGCAGATGGCGAAAACCACGTTAATAACTGTGAAAACAGGCATTCACTTCTAAGACAATATTTAAGAATTTTTAGAGGTGTTTCAAAGAAAAAATTCAACATCTACGTTAAATTCTTCCAATTCACCTTCAACAAAAGAGTAAACTGGTTAGAAAAAGCACTCCAAGTAACATTGAATGACAGCACTATCACAGGGGGATGAGTGAATAAATAAATAGCACTAATAAATTTTGCTATTAGAAATATAACGAAAGACATTTATATTAGATCAAGAATCTCACTAAATCCTGATAACAGTACAAACCAAATTTATAAAACGCCCATTATATAATCTCCTATTCATAATCTTTTTTTAAGAGTGCAAGGATTAGTATTATATACTCTTATTACTCCTGATTAAATATGGATAAAAATGGAAAGGTAATTCTAATAGGTGCTGAAGACGAAGAGAATCTCGCCATTAGATACCTCGCTGCTGTATTGGATAATCATACCTATAAAGTTAAAATTGTTCCCTGTTCGCGATATAATAACTTTTCAGATGTTTTAAGGGTTGTTGAATCCTTTGACCCTCATATAGTGGGTGTTTCTATTGCTTTTCAGACCCTTGCTTGCATGTTTTTTGATCTAATCGATAAGATCAAAAAAATTAAACCTGAAATCCATGTTACTGTGGGAGGTCATTTTCCAACATTTGAATATAGAAAAATAATGGAAACCCAGAATGCTATAGATACTGTTATCAGATTTGAAGGGGAAAAACCTATTTTAATGCTTGCAGATGCGGTAATTAATAAAAAGGAATTCTCAAACATACCTAATTTAGTTTATAGAGAAGTTAATAAATTAAAAGAAAATCCTTGTATTCACAGGTTCCCCAATTTAAATGATCTACCCTTTCCCCTAAGAGGTAAAAAACCCCAAATAAGGCTCGGTGAAAAATTCGCAACACTTGTGGCAAGTAGGGGCTGTTTTCATTCCAAGTGCCTTTACTGTTGTATCGGGGCTTTTCACGCTGAAAAAGAAGGAGTGAAATATGCATTAAGGGAACCTGAAAACGTTGCCCATGAAATGGCAGGACTATACCACCAAAGAAAGGTTAGGGTATTCCAGTTTCATGATGATAACTTTTTACTTCCATCTAAAAAAGATACACTGGAAAGATTTAAATCTTTAAAAGTTGCACTGCAGAATGAGGATATAAACCTCCAAAAAATTGCAATGCTGATAAAAGCACGACCAGATGCTTTAAATGAAAAAATAGTTTCAATTTTAAAGGAAATTGGAGTTACAGGTGTTTTTCTTGGAATTGAAAATGCAAGTAAAACAGGATTAAAAGCCCTGATCAGGGGTTCAAGCCCCAAAGAAATTAATAATTCACTTAATCTATTAAAAAAACATGAAATTGCTGTAACATTTAACTTACTCATCTTCCATCCAAAAGCTAAGCTTGATGAGATAAATGAGAACATATATTTTATGAAAAAGAATTCAGATTGTGCAAATAATTTTGGAAGGGCTGAGATAGTGGCTGGTTCTCCTCTGGAAAATCTTGTGATGCGTAATAATCTACGTAGAGGCCAATGGCCAAATTGGGATTACAAAATTGAGGATGATGCTGTTGAGAGGATGTTCCGCATTAATTCCCTCACATTTTACAGGATAAATTCCTCATACACTGGATTATCCCATCAAATCATAGCTCAGGCATATCGCGCCCAGATAATAGGAAAGTTTTATCCTGGCAAACCATCTCAAAAAATAATGTCAGAAACTCAGGATTTAGTTAGACGATTTAATGAATTTACACTTAAAAATCTAATTGCAATATATAAACTAACTGCTGAGCTAAAATCAAAAGAAGAAATAGATAATTTGTATAAAAAGATTGAAAATGAATGCCAAAATTTTATTAACGATGCAAAAATTATATCAGACAGAATGTGGAGATTACAGATACTGGAGAGAAAATTTGGGTACATGGACCTAGATGATGTAATCCGAAATTCAAAGATTATAAAGCAATTATTTAGAATTTAATAGAACTAAAAGTGAAAATTATTTAAGTATGAAGTATAATAACACAATCTATGGTAGAATTAGAACAGTTACTAAAACCAAATAAATTCAAGATAATTTTAGCATTGTTATTACTTGTTCCCCTCTCTATTCTCATTGTATTTATCTTTACTTCCCTATTTTCCATTTCTGGAATGTATTATTTTTCATTATATCAATTATATCATCTTTCACTCTATGATCTAGTAGTATTTTCACCTATTTTGCTGGTTTTAGCTCTTATAGGATTATTCCTAGCTTATCTTTTAAGCGGTTTTATTGATCATTACATACCAAATAGAAATGCAAAGATTATGATTGCACTCATTTCGGGAATTGTAACCATAATACTTGTCTATATAATATATAAAATTATAAGTGAACCAATTATATGTGACCCTGTTCATGTATCAAATCATACCGAAGAATATAGCCTGAAATTCCTAAATGAGGTTAAAATCAATAAAGAGGCGGTGACTGAATCTTTAAACAAATGCCTTAAATTTTATTATAGATAAGACACCTACTTTTTTTATTATTTTAAATTTAGAAGTTCATTGAAATTATAGACCCTAATAACAATTAGTATAAGATTATTAAAAATAAATCGTTTTTACTTTTTGTATCCTACATTACTAAAATGCTTTTTTAACATATATTATATGCAAAAATATATATTTGAGAAGTTACAAAGTATAAGGTTGCCCATAAATTATCTAACATTAGGCCATAATTTCACTTCCAGGGGTTTTGGAATTTTTATTCTAATACTACTCCCACACACTTATAAATCCCTGGAAGTCAAATTATCAATTTAATTTTTTAACTCTTATAAATAATAACTATTTTTATATCTATCCACTATTTATTTAATCTTATTTATCCTTTTGCTTACTCAGGATTACACCAATCAAATAAAAAGCTATCCCTATGAGGAAAAAATCTGCAGATAAAAGTGACCATCCTACTATATAATGACCAATACAAGAATTGCATTTATAACAATTAGAATAAATCCTGATAGATATAATACAATTCCTAAGGTTTTGTAATTTTTTGTTTCCATAATATCTGTATTGAATTATTTTTTTAATTATATTTCTTTTTGTTGGTTTATAAACCAAAAAACATGTTTATTTTGAATATTAAGAGTATCGGGTGGCGCTTTTTGTATTTCAGAGTTTGAACCTATCTAATTGCATTGCTTTGAAGTGTTCATACAGATCTCCCTGGTCTAACATTGATATATACTGTTTTATGTCTCTAAACATGGGGTTATTCCTGATTTCATCTGATAACTCTCTAATTTTCTCAGCTTCATCCTTACCAGGTTTTAAACATTTTAACCGCCGTTCCCAGAGTTTTTGGTGTAGCTTTATATAGTATTCCAGTCGATAAATTGTGTAATATTTTTCAAGTAATGTTTTTCCATTCTCAAGTTTATCCTGGAACTTTTTAACCTTATTTTGGGCATTATGATTTTTGGCCCTGAGCCTGGACATTTTCTTCTCAAGCTGCCGGATCTTTAACCTTCTCTCAGGATCAAGACTTTTAGTATAAAGATCCATTTCCTCTTTTAATTCAGTAGATATGGATTTGATTTTCTCATTGTTTTCAGTTAACATTCCTTGGAATTTTGATATCTTATCTTCCCAGTATGCAAAATTTTTCTCCAGATTCAGAATATCCTGCCTGAGATTTAAATTGATTTTAATTCCGGTTTCAATGGTTTTATTTAAATGGAGATGCATAAAATCACACTCTAACCTCTATTTTATTATATGTAACAAATTATAAAGTTTATAATTGTATATAATTCAAGTAGGTTATAGAGTAATCAAAAAAATAGTATAAAGACCATTTCGTTTAAATTCAAAAAAGAATCAGATTAAATCCGTAAAAAGAAATTTAAGGGTATATGTAGTCCTAAACTTATTTTTCAGCTTAACTCTTCCTTTTTTTCAGACTAAGATATTTTTTTAACATTAGACTATGTTCTTCTAACTGTAGTTTAATAGTAGTCATAAACTTCTATATTATAACTCTTAACTTTATTTTCTTCTACCTTGATCCTATAACTGTCTGTACCGAACAGAATGAAGTTATTTCTAGTGAAGTCCTCTGAATAAGTATTATTGGGGAATGGGGTTACGTATAATTCTTCTCTGATCCACCAAGGATCTTTAGGGGGATTGTCATATTTTTGCAAGGACATATTAAAGTAAGCATTTTCTTGATCATTTTCATAGAAAGTTACTGTTACCTTAATTTTATACTTGCTGCCTCTAACTTCAATTGGACCAGAGTCATGAGTATGATTTTCGTTTGGAAACTTTGCCACTAGTTGCCAGGTAGCTGTGGGGCTGGCTAGAAAATCTGATGATATTTAATCACTTTCTAAAACACCATAAAATACCATTAAAACCCCAATAACTAATATAATATTCAGAATAGTTTTCCAAGACATGTTTTCACCGTTAATCTTGTTCATGTTTCATTTTGGCATTTTCAGCATCTTCTTGAAGAATTTCAAGGAGGCTTTTCTTAGATTCTTTGCCAACATAATAAATTGAGACTGAACCTTTGTATCCTCCAATGTTATTTTCCTCACTATTTGCACTTTCAACTACTTCCCCATCTCTGATTACTTCCAACTTCAGAACTTCATCTCCCCCATCAGCAATATTAAAAAAGGCGTCAAACATAATTTCTTTTCCTGATTTTATAACTGCATCAGCAGTTTTTGGAAATATTTTTTGTAGTGTTTTAGGAATCATAACCTCTTCAAAACTTGGAAAGTTTTATTTCCATTTCCCTTAACTTCCCTATATTCATTTTCACTATAGAAATCTGTATAACGACCTTCCCATTCACCAGGATATATTACCTGAATTTGCAATATGGAATCATCCGGGGCAGATGAACTGGTAAATTCATCATTATCGTTATAATAATTTTCGGTGCTCTCGTAACCAGTATCTGATGATTCTGTAATTTTAGAACGTTTTTTAATGTAATAATGATGTGTTAATCTAACTATAACTACAATCATGATAATTGCTATTCCCATAGGTATATAATCATCTGGATCCGTGAAAGGATGAGTCCTGAAGGAAACTGGTAATCCTTCGAAGGAAAAACATAATCTTTATGTTGGGCTTCAGTTAGTGGATAAACAGAATAACCGTTTCCTGATGGACCAATATTCAAATCAACCGCCGAAGAATCATCAACATAAAAAGCGAGAACAACAGCTAGGATGATTAAAATTAAGGGCATTATAATCCTTTTTCTTTTTATAACCTCTATTTCTTCCAACTCTTTACCTCCATACTCCTTAATTGGCTTAAAAAGCTTACAATTTTGTTATTATAATATTTGCTATCAACTAATCTTAATTTATTTATCCTTATCCTTTCTTTTTTTTATATATCGTAATTCATGTGACCTGCTGATTAATAAAAAAAGAAAGAAAATATTTTATTTGATCTTAAAGCTGTTGATAATCATATTATAATGGGATTCCCAGTTTTTGTCGTTTATTCTTCCAATAAAATTAATACTGTAAAGATATCCATTTTTCTCAAAATCTACATCTATTTGCACGCTCTCGTTGTCTGAATATCTCTGTTCATGTGCAGGTATCCCATCAATGGTTATGTTTTTCTGTGATACCTGATAACCATCTTCAGAATATGAAGCTCTTACTTCTGCAGCAACGGCCATTTCATCTTCATAACTCCAATCTGCACTAGATTGCTCCTTATTTACACTAACACCTGTTGCATAGAGTTGACGACAAACACTTCTTTTTTCTTCATCAGTTAAATTGATTCTATCATTTGGATCCCCTAAATAGACATATTTTGTATCATTATCATGAAAATCTCTTTCTATTGTTGATATCTCCCAATTTCCTGGATAATCAAAGGAAACTCCTAATGAAGAGTTATCATAGGTTTTTGTACCATTACCGGTAATCTGGTTCATCATACTAGGACCAAAAACTAAACCCAGTGCCAAAAACACCACAATTACAATAGCTATCGGAATCACATACTTATTCAATTTATCATCCTCCTATAATTGTTTGAATTTTTTCATCTCATAAAAAAAGAAAAAATAAAAAGATTATTGGAATTTAAAGCTTTTAAGTATGTTTTCTAGTGGTTGTTGGTCATCACTGCCTTGTTTTTCGTATATTAAACAGTAGCCAGCGTTGTTCTTGGTGAAATATACATATGTACTATATACGTTTGACATTGTGTTTTTTAAGGTAACTTGATAGGCAGTGTTACCATCTACAGTTGTTTGTTTCTCTGAGATAAATTCCATTGGAATCGCTGAATTATTAGAAAGGCCTTGTTTTTGGTTAGATACCCAGGCCTGTGGATTGTCTCCAGGAAAATACAATGAACCTAGGATTGATGATGATGCTTTGGCATCATTTTTCCTAAGAACAATAAAAGCTTCATATTTACCGTTTTCAAAATTTGCCACCATAGCTAAAAAATCGTCTGTGGCATTGTACATTTCAGTATAATTCATTCCCATAAATGTTTCAGTACTCACGGTTGTGTCATTCCAGTTCGCAGGATAATTGAAGGTAAATCCATTACCTGTATATGTTTTTGTCTGTTGTGTGTTCGTACATCCGGATATCATAACAACTGCTATTAATACTACCAATATTGAAATCCATTTATTCAAATTTACACCTCCGGTTTATATTGTATAAAGGCCAAGTTAAAGGCAAAGACATAGACTCATATGTATTTTGAATGTTTTTTATTGGGATTTAAAGGAACTATAGGTTTTTTGTGTATTAAGATATATCTTTTGATTATTTTTTAGATTCTGGAATTCTATTTATGCTTGATTTGGCCAAATTCTAAAGATTTTGTCTATGCATCTCCTTATATTATATGTTTCGACTTGCATACGATCGAAAGATTTATAACAAAAAAATAGGAAAAAAAATATGGGCAATTAGAAGTTTATATCATTCCTTAGGATACCAAAGAATAAATAAATTGATTATTTAAATACTCCAATAACTTTTGCAAATTCATTGAATGTTTAACTAGAAGTATTTTCATAAAAATCAGGTCTATTTTTAATTAGTATTCACCGAGCTATCAATCTTATTAATAGTTAATATTTTTTCTGGGCAAAAACTATGTTTGCTAATATATGATCTAATGCATTGATGATTCAAATGAAATAATTTCGAATTTTTTCATTTAATACTTACTAAAGAATTGATTGGAAAAAGAGAAAACTTTAAGTTTAAGTTTAACCGATTCTATAATAATGATCAATCTAATAGATTTAATGAGGGTATAGTAATGGTTGACTCCAGAAGAACCACTATTCAAAAACAGTTTGAAGTTTTAAGGAAAAATCTTCTTGACTTAAGCATGCGAAACCAACTATTAAACTTCAGACCTACAACTAGGTCCATTGAAATAATAAATTCGGGACCTGGAGATATTTATCACTCACTTGTACTCGCGGAGAATAAACTTCAATTCCTACCCAAGAAGGATACAGATAGGGGTGAAAGTAAAACATCCAAAATTGGAAAGGTAATTAAAGCTAGGATTACTGAGAAAAAAAAGTCAATATTATGGGACATGCCTGAGCATGAAATAATCCAGAAAGAAAGGCGTGACCACTTATTTTTAGAGACTGATCTTGCAAGAAATGAACTCCAACGACGACTTTTTTATATAAACCAGCAAGCTAACTCTGTTTTTGAAGAGCAGGGTTATAATGTGTTATATATGGCGCTGGGTTTCCTGAAGTGGAGGGAAAAATCTAAGGATAATAAAAAACATCTGGCACCTTTGATCTTGGTGCCAGTTGAGCTTGAACGTAAACGTGTTAAGGGCTCCTTTAAGATAATGTGGACGGGCGAAGATATTATTTATAATATTTCACTCCAGGAGAAATTATTAGACCAGGGCATTGAATTACCTGATTTTAAAATTTCAAGTAAAGAGGAAGCAATATCTGATTACCTAAATTTAGTTAAAAAGTCTGTAACCTCCATGAAGCAATGGAAGGTAATTGAAGACATTTATCTCAGTTTTTTCAGCTTCACCAAATTTGTGATGTATAAAGATCTAGAACCTGGAAGCTGGCCTAAAGGATTCTCATTCTCCGATAACCCTGTTATTGAAGCTCTATTTGATCCTGCTGAAGAGAAAAAAATTGAGACATTCTCTGAAAATGATGTTGATAAAAAACTCATCTCAAAAAATTTATATCATGTTCTTGACGCGGATTCCTCTCAGATAGCTGTTATAGAAGAGGTTAAGGCAGGTAAAAGTATACTGGTTGAGGGACCTCCTGGAACAGGTAAATCTCAGACGATAGTTAATTTAATAGCCGAGCTCATGGCTGCAGGTAAAACCATCCTCTTTGTCAGTGAAAAGATGGCAGCACTGGAGGTGGTTAAAAGTCGCCTTGACAGGATAGGTCTTGGGGAATTTTGCCTGGAGCTTCACAGTCGAAAAACCAACAAAAAACAGGTTCTAAGAGAACTGGAAAACACTTTATATGCTCCCCGATCATCACTCCTATCACTGGAGGATGAATTTCGGGAACTGGAGAGCTTAAAATCTGAACTGAATAATTATCCTGAATCCATTCATAATCCAGTGGGAGAGATAAACTTATCACCTTACGATCTTTACGGGATCAAGGAAGAATCATTAAATCACTTTAAAAATCGGGGAAGGGCCATGCCCCGTGTCAAATTTGATGATCCTGCAAGATATGATTATATTGATTGGAAAGCTGCATTGACAAGTTTAAATGATATATCACAGATGTTAAAATTTATTAAACCCATAAAAAACCATCCATGGAGATATTGTTCCCCAAAACCTCTCTTACCAGTTGATGAAGATAAAATAAGGGATTTAATTACTAATTCCATTGATATGTTAGAAGATATCACCCTTGAAATCTATGATATGGTTCAGATTTCAGGTTTTCTGGAACCATATAATAAGAGTGAACTTGATAAGTTACTATTGGCTTTTGAAGTATTGAAGGATAATGAATCTGTAGAGTTAGATTTTATCCTAAATCCAGACTGGAATTCCAAGAGAGGAATAGCATACAACATAATCAAAGATCTTGAAATTTTTAGACGCCATTCAAAGATAATGCATTCTAAATTCAAAAATGAGATATTTGATGAAGACCTCTCTTTGTTGATAAAACAGTTCAAGAATGAGTCTGCCAAATTACTGAAATCCATAAGGGGAGGATATAAAAAATCTCGAGAAAAAATCGCCCGATATTATAAGAAAAATCTTCCTCAGCATGATGATGAGATAATTCAAGATTTGTTGGAACTTAAAAAATACCAGGAAGTAACCAAAAAAATAAAGGCTTCTGATAAAATTGGTGGAGAAATATTCTCTTATTACTGGAGATCAGAGAAAAGTGATCCTCGTGAGCTGAAAAAATTTTTAAAATGGATGAATTCATTCAGAAGAGTTATAACGGAAGGTTTAATAACTGAAAAATCCCTTAAACTCCGAGAACAAGGATTTTTAGATGATTTAGAACTTTCATTAGGTAGAATAAATCTTAAACTAGATGAAATTTTAGGAGCGATGAATGAGCTGGATAGTTACCTCAAAATTGATTATAAATCCATGTTTGGTGTGGAGTTGAATCATGTCAATTTTGAGGATCTACTTATGCAGCTAGAAAAATTCCAGTTAGAGTTATCTAAACTTCAGCAATGGTCCCAATTTGTGCATACAATTGATGAAAGACCAACTGATATGGTTGATCCTATTATTAAATTGCTATATGAAGATGCACTGGATCTTAATGATATAATACCCTGTTTTGAGGGCAACTTCGCTGATGAACTCCTGAAAACAGTATTTTTAAGGGATGAGACTCTTTCAGGATTTATGGGAGATCTGCATGAGAATAAAATAAAAAAATTCATGGAACTGGATAATAAGCTCATCAAGTTAAATGGCCGTAGACTGACAAAGAGACTGGTTAAAAATAGGCCTTCACTTCAGGCTAATATTTCCCCTCATTCAGAATTAGGGATACTCCTAAGTGAATTTACACGTAAAAGGCGTCACATGCCTATACGAAAACTTTTATCCCGTACAGGAGGACTTATAAAGAAAATAAAGCCCTGCTTTATGATGAGTCCATTATCCATAGCCCAATACATAGATCCTCAAAACGTGAATAAACTTTATTTTGATGTTATAATATTCGATGAAGCAAGCCAGGTTAAACCAGAGGATGCTCTTGGTGCATTTTTGCGTGGAAGACAGCTTGTTGTGATGGGAGATACCAGGCAGTTACCCCCAACCACATTTTTTGAACTGATGATGGACAGCATTGATGAGGAAGATTATGAATTATCTGCTCTCACGGATATGGAAAGTATCCTGCATCTGTGTAAGAGAAGTTTCCCAACCAAGATGCTCCGCTGGCATTATCGAAGTCGCCATGAATCTCTCATAGCAGTCTCCAATCAGGAATTCTATGAAAATAAATTACTGGTGTATCCCTCCCCCTGCCACGAATCTGATGAGCTGGGCTTACAGCTAGTACATTTACCAGATTCTGTATATGATAGGGGAAAAACTTCAACCAATCAGGAAGAAGCTCGAGAAGTTGTTAAATCAGCTTTCGAACACTTTAAAAAGTATGGAAACAGGAAAAGCTTGGGTATTGGGACTTTTAACATTAAACAGCAACAAGCAATTTTAGAAGAGCTTGAATTACAGCTCAAATTAAACCCAAAGATGGAAAAATATTTCCGTGCTAATAAGGATGAACATTTCTTTATAAAAAATTTGGAAACTATACAGGGGGATGAAAGAGACGTTATAATGGTAAGTGTAGGCTATGGATTTGATGCAGACGGTAAATTAAGTCTTAACTTTGGGCCGCTTAACAAGGAAGGTGGAGAAAGACGTTTAAATGTTCTTGTAACCAGGGCTCGGGAGAGGTGTGTTGTTTTCAGCAATTTCAAAGCAGGTGATATGAAAGTCAGACCCACATCAGCCTTTGGATTAAGGGCCTTAAAGGTATTTTTAGGGTATGCAGAAAACAGGGATGTGTTAAAAACCACTGATTTAGAAGAAATTTTAACCTCAGCTATAGAAAATTCAATTTATGATTTCCTGCGAAGTCAGGGATTTGATGTGCATCAGAAGGTGGGTTGTGCTGGTTTCAGGGTGGATCTGGCAGTAGTTGATCCTGAAAATCCAGATAGATATGTTTTGGGGATTATATGTGATGGAGAAATGTATATAAGCTCATATGTTGCCCGAGACAGGGATAAACTGCGCCAACAGGTATTGAAAGGTTTGGGATGGCATATTCATCATATCTGGTCAACTGAATGGTACAGAAACAGAATCCAGACTGAGGAAAATCTCATCAAAGCAATAGAAAATGCTCAAAAGCTTGCAAAGATACAGATTCAGTCCCCCGAAATTGTTGGTGCCAATGAAGAGGAAATAGCTGCCTACATATCTGTTGATGAAACTTCGAAGGAATCAAAAGAGCCCATTCCTACCTATAAAGTCTGTATTTCACTTAGAATCGATAATAAAGTCAACATTTACGACACACCTCTAGATATAATTGCAGAAGCCATAATGAAAGTTGCAGAGATAGAGGCACCCATACATACTGAAGAGTTAACACACAGAATAGGAGAACTCTGGGGATTTCGAAGAACCACCACCAAACTCAAAGAAACAGTATATAAAGGGTTAGAATTGGCTGAAGGTAGCTATGATAAACTTCAGCTTAAGAATGAATTCATTTATCATGCTGACAAGGATATTGCGGTACGCAGAAGAGGAGGGGAAGTTCCAGCTCGAATTGAGCATATTTCTGAAGAGGAGATAGCAGAGGCCCTAAAACTCTTTCTAAATGAAGCATCTGCCACTAAGCAATCAGAACTAATAAAACAAACTTCCAGACTTCTGGGGTTCAAGGTAACCAGAGGTTCAACTGCCCGGCGCATGGGAGAGGTTTTAAATAAGCTAATAGATTCTGGAGAATTAATAAAAGCGAATAATGGACTTGTTGATTTTAATATTGATAAATAAGATCAATTAAAAAGTTTTTATTTTTATAAAATTTTTTGATAATTGAGATTTTAAATGTTTGAGATTTTAAAAATAGTTTTGAGGCAAAAAGGAAGGCTACATCTAAATTTGGGTTTGCGACGACTGTAATATTAATTTTTTTAATGTTGCCAACCTTGTTTTTCAGTTATGTGTGCTTGTATGAATCAAATTGTTTACAGTAATTTACTTAACACATCATCCATATAAACTTTTTTCCATTAAAAGTTAAAAATGTTTTAACATTTTTTTTAGGTTTTTCAGATTTAAATCATAGTATATCGGTTTAAATAATCAAAAAAAGTAGTAAAGGTTGTTAATAGTTATATAATATTTAAATTTATATTTAAATTTAGGTTATTCTATCTATTCTCTTAAATATCAGGAAAAAAACACGATCTAATTTATAAATCTTGGTTATCATCAATAAAAAAAGAAAAATTAAATAGAATCTAAGATTTAAAACGAATCTCTAGAGAGTGGTTTAATGCTTTCAATGCAAAATATTAAAATGGTTCTGAATCTTCTTGAACAGCTAATGGTGCAGGGTTCGGCGGTTCATGATTTGATTGTGGAGGGTTAGATTCCTCAGGGCTTTCTTTGAATTTATCAGCTATTATTTCTGCTGAACGACCACCAAAATAGAAACCTATTATAACAGCGATTATCCCCCAGAAATTTTCCAACAGATTTTTGAAAAGGACGTTATCCTGATTACCAGTGCATGAAATTCCCATCATGGCAAAATACACTGAAACAAACGAAATTGCGATAGCTTTTCTAACTTCTCCAGTATCTAATCTCGTTGTCCCAGAAAACATATCCGAACCGATTAAAACGGTTAAAAAAATCCCTATTCCCATAATACCAACACCAACCAGAGATTTCAACGAGTATGCTATTCCAGCACTGACAAAAAAACCAAAAAGCAATATTCCACTTCCTATAAGCCATCTTTTAGGCTCATATAACGGATCCTCTTTACCTTCCTCTGGCATATTTGTATTTTCTGAATTTTGATCTGCTATTTTAACCCCCCTAATGTTTAATATAATATTTTCAATTAATATAATATTGTTAAAATGATATTATTAAATTGTTCATTAATAATTAACTAAAATAATTTCTGGAAAAAAAATGGCTAGAAAATCCGAAACTATAAATAAAGAAGTATTACGTCATTCAAAGAAGAATCAAAGGAATTTATTGAATGCTCTCATTCCCTCTGGTGTGAGTTCTCAAAGGTTGATAGCTGCTCCACAATTTTTTATACATTTTTAATGATTTATATCCGTTTTCTGTGATAATAATTGTTTTTGCATGTGTTACTGACTTTTTGGATGACTATGTTGCAAGGAAAATGAATTCAGCATCAGATATTGGGGCATATCTAGATGTAACAGCTGATTTTATTCTGATAGTTACCTGTTTTCTAGCTTTCAGGCGAAAGGTTGGTATAATCTATGGATCTTTCTATTTATCATCTTCATGTTCTTTCTTTATATTGTAACATCAACTCTTAGGATGCCTATATACGATGCAGTTGGCAACTACTATGGATTCTTTATCATGGGAATCATCCTTTTCTCACTTTATTCCCCATACCCCCTATAAGGCAAATTTTCCTAATCCTAAGTAATATTCAGCTTAGCATCGATTATAAGCTGTATCTTCTTTTTTCTACGTGGATTCTGTGATTCTAAAGAGAATTAATTATTTAATTAATACAACCATGACTCTAATGATCATCTCAGGAGATAAAAAAGGCTTTAAAAAATATGATGAATCCCGGTTGAATTAAAGCTCTAAAATAAAAAAAAAATTAATATAAAATGTTTTATAGTCCCTCAAAGTTTTGATGTAACGAGATCTAACACTGTTAATTGTCTACATAATAACCTCGCATTTCATCCAATTATTTTACACTTTCTCTCATTCTATTGTGTTTTTACATATATCCCTAGAACTGATAATAACTAGCTCTTAAAGCTTTGATATCCAGTCATTTGGTAGTTCTATCATGTACATTTCCACTTGTTCTGTGCCTGTCTTACCCCAGTTGCTGGTAAATAGTATTTTTGTTAGGTCTCTGTTTGCTGTTGCATGTGGTTCGGCCCAGTAGTCGTGTTCTTGATTTGCATCGTAGACTGAGTGGTGATGTGCCAGTCGTACGACTCGTCCGTTTGGTTTTAGTTCCATTGCGAATATTGTGTTGTCCATCCAGGTAAGGCCGTTAGGAGCTACTCCGTAGCATCCCACTATAACCCAGCCAGGCTGTTTATATGCACGTCCAGAAAAGTGGAATCCTTTATTAGGAGCGTTTGTGAAGTCTATCTGCCAGAGAGGAGTTACTTTTCCTGTGGCTAGGTCTGCCATTGAAATATAATCTGTGCTAGTGTCCTGATAAACCAGAACTTCCTGTTCATTAGCATCTAGTGCAAAATCACAGTGGCCAACACCTTTGAGAGAATATAGTTCTTTCAAAGTCTGGTCATACACAATCCAGGCATTTTTGTCACTAGCGGCTGCGATGAAGTAGTTTCCCAAGGGACTTATTGATACAGAATCAATGCTGCCCATGTCCGGGGGCACATTAATCTTGGCAATGACCTTGTCCTGAAATTGATCGTATATTAGGAAGGCTAATGTATTCCAATTCTGATCTTGGGCCATTAAACCACAGTACCGGCCGTCATTTGATGGACTTCCTTCGTATCTTGACCAAACAGCTGCTAAAGACTGACCAGGAAAATCTGTTGCAAAATCATGAACTAATGTAGTCTGATGGTTTTGGATGTTGTAAGACATGAGCTTTGTATTACCAGTATCCTCAACCTTGATATAATAAAGTTTATTAGGATCAATAACGTCCCATCGTGGCTCTGCAAAATCACCACCACTGATATTCAGTTTCTTGATGGGTTTTAGAGTTTGTGCATCATATAAATAAAAAGAATCCTGTAGGCTACGCACTAAGATATATTTTTATGGCATTAAATAATTGAACTCTTGAATACAATGTTTTCATACCCTCAGAATTATCATCAGAAGATCTATCGGGTTTGGTGTCAGTGACACGGACAACATAAGTACCAAATGTTGGATCAGTATAGGGAACCCGAACTAAGGGGGTTAAGTCATGGCTGGTACTTGGTAAACTTTAAAATCAGTGTCCTTGGGTTGAGTTAAAGCGCCTGCTTTAGAAGAAGACATTTGAAGATAAGCAAAAGATAGTCCTGCAACGGCTATAACAGCTATTAGAGAAATAATTATTAGTTTATGTTTATTTTTTATCTTTTTCACCTCCTTTTAATTTTTAAGTATAAAATTA
>Ga0194112_10006338_pt1 | contig 15652 bp, 19 predicted proteins | sample TA2MahC400mmetaG_FD_146191 | JGI IMG/M metagenome (GOLD analysis project Ga0194112, IMG submission 146191) | Freshwater microbial communities from Lake Tanganyika, Tanzania - TA2015016 Mahale Deep Cast 400m | ecosystem: Environmental > Aquatic > Freshwater > Lake | place: Tanzania: Lake... | reverse complement strand
CTTCGCTATCGGCGTCCTCACGGGGACGGTCCTGACCGCTGGAGGTGGCAAAAAGGTCGGCAGCACCTCAGCCAGCAAATCGTCGGCCAAATAATTCCACAGCGGCTAGGGGTATTTCTTGAGGAATATGGGCGACAGGCTGAATGACTCGAAAGTGTCTCCCAGTGGCGACACTTTTTGAATTCGACTCTATTAACTTCACAAGATCCGGTAACTAAAATTCAACCGCTCGGTTTACCCGCACGCGGTGGCAACGCCAGATACTCGACCCGCTGGGGTTCGGAGTTGCGCATGCTAATTCAGGGCGTCGCTAAAGCCATGGTTCCCGATGGTTTCGGGCCAGGCGCCCAAGCTCAGGTACATGTGAACGGCGAGGGAGAAAAACATTACGAAGCAAGAAAGCGGAGGTAACGCGGCCAGGAACATGCCTCTCGAAGATAACGTCACAGCTATCTTTCTTTGAAACTCACAAACCACCCGCCCAAACCAATCACACCAATTACGCAACCAACGATTTGATCGAAGAGCTTCCGAAGCAGTTAGCCAGCCAGCGATAGTGGCTTGATTATCGGATCGAAGTGCCGGGCCACGGATACTAGGAGAGCACGTGGGTTCAGTCCATGCGAATGAATTCTAGCGGCGTCGCGTCCTTGACTCCGAATGCGCCCTTGAGGATGGCCTTTGCCGTTCCTGCGACTGCCGGCGGCTCGCCATAGATATCAATCAACGCGATCGACTCCTCGTTCTCCATTGGAATAATTCTCAAGCGAAGCCTTGTCTCTGCACAAACCGCCTTCAGCGCGGCAAGGCGCTCATCTTGTCCTTTCGCTCCGAACCCTTGCATTTGAACGCCCGTCTTATCCAGAAGCGTGGCGCCGTTGGAAAAGTCAATGCATTCGCCCGTGCTCGGAATTTTCACGCAAAAACTGCGGTGACGCTTTCGGTTTTTCATGATCCGCTGGATTTGTTGATCGACCAACGCCAGCGTTCCCTGATCTGTGTCTTTGCTCGGGTCGACATGACGAGAGGTTGTCGTCGCCATACCGATCCCCATCATCATAGCGGGCGCCGCCCAAACCATGTTCGGATCGAACTCGCGCTCGTGACGCGCTTCGAACTGGCCGCGTAATGCGGCGTAGTTTATTCCCTCGCTGCGGACATCGACGCGCAACACGAAATCCAGGTTATTGCGCCAATCCAATTCCATCTCTCCTTTGAGCGGTACGGCTGCGGATAGATCGAACTCCTTGGAAAGGCTGGTTGGCCGCAGCGGCCCGCCCAGCGGTCTGGATTTGCGAATCAGCCACGCTCGCAATTCGCCGTTGCTCGATTGGGCATGCAGCGTCTTCTCCGGTTCGACGACGGGATGCCGCAGCACAAACGAAACTGCCGGATCCAATGACATACTCAGAAGCCGCCCGCCATTCTGGCTCGGTATCGAAGACATTCCTCCGATAGCTCGCGTTCCTTCCTCGATCCAACCATCCCCAGCCAGGTTCTCCATGCGTCCGTGGAATACGTGGTGGGTGTGGGTCGTGCAACCACACGTCAACAGGACCAACACGAATGGAAAAAGACGCACCATAATGATCACAGTTTAGCTTAGGACGGCTGTCGAGTCATGCGGCCTGCATGTTTTTGGTGCGCTGTTTGAGATGCGGCCACCATTATGGCGACGCAATCAGAGTTCGGCTGGCAAATCGACCGCCGGGTTGTCACCCACCACAGTCGTCCATTCCCGAACCCGCCACGCGCTGACAAGCCCATTGAGGACGTACGGGTCCGCTTTGGCAAAGTTCTCGGCAACGCTTGGCGACGCGCCTTGGAACAGCAGGACGGCGCCATCAATCGGATTCGCGAGCGCGCCTCCGAGCAGCAATTCACCGCGTTGATGCGCTTCGCGAGCGTGGGCCAAATGCGCGGACCGGAAGGCCAGCCGACGCTCGGCATAATTGGGAATGACATCGTAGAACAACAGCAAATGCATCGGGATCATCATAGTTTGAGAGCCGGCACCGGATCAATTTTCATCAGTGGGATAATGCCAAACCAAACAACAATTAAGTCGTTTCTTCAAAAAAGCCCAAGTGGCGCTACGCAGCCGTCGCCTGCGCCCTTGGCTTGGCCTGGTTTCTCTTCAAGGACGGCGCCAAGACCGATGCTTCGGGCACCATCTTTGTCGCCCGGCGCGGGCTGTTGGACATAACAGTTCTCGAAGGCGGAAGCGTTCAGGCTATGGAGTCCCAGGAGGTCAAGCGCGAAGTGCGCGTTGGTTATCAGGGAATCAAGGTCCTCAAGATCGTCGAAGAAGGTTATCTATTACATCGTTTCATTAGAGTATCGACAGACCGTGGTGGATAAAGGTGTTCCATGGCAAGATGGCTGGAAAATCGAAGCGTCCGGTTTTGTTGATCACGGTTCCCGAGTTGGAATCTCTCCAGACGGTGGCGCAGTCGCGAACGCAACCTTCGCGCAAAGTCGTGCGCGCTAAAATCCTGTTCCGTTACCAGGCGGCCGAGCAGAAAGCCAAGTTCGCTCGCATGGACTTCGAGAAATTCATGGGCGATCAAGCGACGAAGGAGATTATCGAACAACTCGGCTTAGGCGAAGAACCCACCGAGGAATCGAACTCGAAGGCTCCCAAAGCTCTGGAGCCCCCTGCTCTCGGGCACGCCGCCACAGTTGGTGCAGGCACTGCTAGCACGGGGACTTCGAACGGTGAGCTTTCGGGCGGCGGCAGCGCCAGCGGCACTGATGGAGATCTAGCGATCACCAGCGGCGAACTGCCTTTGCAGGTGCTGCAGTCGGCGCTGACGAACACCACAGCGAAAACCGAAACGAAGCCGAGCCTGCCATTTCAGGTGTCGGCCAACCCGTCACCGATCGCGCCACCGAAATCAGTCATGATCGACTTCGCCAAATACGCCGACATAAAAGTTTTGGGTGACGGCGAGGCCAAACAAAAGATTCGCAAACTGGAAGACGATTGGCAGGTGGCCCAGAAGGAATACAACCAGGTGAAAACGACGTTGGAAGGCACTCAACGCCTTTTCGAACGCGGGTTCGTCACCAAGACGGAGCTAGATAGCGAAGCGCTCAAGCTCGAAACCAGCCGGTTGAAAGTGCAAACCGCTGAAACCGCGCGTTCACTCTTTCTGAAGTACGAGTTCCTCAAGTCAGCTGAGGAGTTCATGTCAAAGTATGTCGAAGCCATGCGAGAATTGGATCGCGCACGGAAAGGCGCCGTCTCCAAATTGGCGCAGGCCGAAGCGAAGCTCAAATCGGCGCAAGGCAAATACAATCTCGAGTTGCGACAGCGCAAGGACCTGAAGGAGCAAGTCGAGAAGTGCATGATTAAAGCGAAGAAGCAGGGACTCGTGGTTTACGGCGGCGGTGGTGACGAATCGTACTTATTACAGCGGGCAGGAACAGATTCGTGAAGGCGCGACGGTGCGCGAACGCCAGTCGATCATCACCATTCCCGACATGCTCAAGATGTCCGTCAAAGTGAAGATTCACGAAACGTACATCAAGAAGATTGCCAAAGGCCAAAGAGCGCGCATCACCGTGGACGCATTCCCGGACAAGGTCCTCGAAGGGGAGGTTATTAAGGTGGGCGTGCTGCCGGATTCGCAGAACCGATGGATGAATCCCGATCTTAAGGTCTATTTGACGACGATTGCCATACAGGGCGTGCAGGATTGGTTAAAGCCTGGCATGAGTGCCAAAGTCGAGGTTGTCGTGAAACAACTACCGGAAGTTGTCTATGTGCCGATGCAGGCGGTCACTACGACTGAGGGCAAGCGATACTGTTACGTCGCAAATGGCGCCGATCAGGAGCGCCGTGAAGTTGAGGTGGGCGATTTCAACGACGAGTTCATCGAGATTAAGAGCGGAATCAAAGAAGGCGAAAAGGTTTGTTTGAAGGCTCCGGAGGATTCAGACGGAGGTGAAGTCGGAAGTGAACCGAAGAGTGGCGAACCCGGCAAGAAACCTGGCGAGGCGGTTAAAGACAAACCAGTGGCTGCGCCGACGCAAACAGCGACGAAAGCGAAGGCGTGAACGGACCGAGCATGGTTAAATAGGTGACAAGTGTTAAATGGTTAAATGGTTAAATCGTTAAATGAGTTACATTCCAATTGCCTCAGTGACTGGGCATCGCTTTAGACGTTTCAGCGCGTCAGAAGCGGACTTCAATCTGTGCGGTCCCGCGGGCGCGGCCCATTTAACCCATTTAACCATTCCCCCGTGTCCGCCGCCGCTCTCGTCCAATTGCAAGACATCCCCAGATGGGTTCGGTCACCGTGGAGGCTTTGCGCGGCGTCTCGCTAGAGTTCCATCAAGGTGAGTACGTCAGCATCATGGGACCGTCGGGTTGCGGCAAATCGACGATGCTCAATCTGCTCGGCTGTTTGGACCGGCCCACCACTGGACGATTCGTGCTCGGTGGCGAAGATGTGTCCTTGATGGACGACGACGCGCTTTCTGCGATACGAGGAGCGCGGCTTGGTTTCGTGTTTCAGTCCTACAACTTGATCCAGCATTTTTCTGTCGTAGAGAACATCGAGATTCCGCTTTATTACCAAGGCTGGCCCGAGCAAGAGAGCCGCTCACTGGCTAAGGAATTGGCGGCATTGGTTGGATTGGAAAAACGGCTCGACCATAAGCCATTCGAGCTCTCCGGCGGGCAGCAGCAACGCGTGGCCATCGCGCGTGCGTTGGTGAACGACCCATTGATCATTCTTGCCGACGAGCCGACAGGCAATCTCGACTCGGTGTCCGGGGCCGAAATCTTGAAGCTCTTCGATGATCTGACCACTCAAGGCAAAACAATCATCCTGGTCACGCACGACGATGACGTTGCTCGCCGAACCAGCCGCTCCATTCGCCTGCGGGACGGACAAGTGGAAACTGATGTTCGGCGGCGAGTATGAAGTTGCACGAGCCCTTCTCCCTGAATTTGGCAAGGACGGATTCCACTCCGTCCCTGATTCCTTTAGGCCGAGATGTCAGGGACGCGGTGGAACGCGTCCTTAGCAAATTCAAGGAGAGATTTTTCCGAAACACAATTTCGCGCATTGCGCCCATGAACCTGGTAGGACAGCGCGTCTCGCCTGTCTATGCTCTTGGTGTGCGCAAATGCTGGACAGGCGGGACGCCTATCCTACCGCGCAGGTTCATGGGGAGGGGCTCGTGTAAGTGACTTCGCCCGTTTCCATCCGCACGATTCGGCGGCCCGGCCACCGAATGGTTCGTCCCGTGAGTCCGCTGAGTGCAGCGCGGCTCAAACGGACCGTTCGGCTCGGGATCAAAAGCCTTTGGCTGCATCGCCTCCGATCATTGTTGACCGTGCTGGGCATCGTCTTTGGCGTTTGTTCGGTGATCGCGATGCTTGCGATTAGTGAAGGCGCGAGTTTCGAGGCCCAGGAACAAATCAAGAATCTCGGCAGCCAAAACATCATTCTGCGCAGCGTCAAACCGCCGGAAGAGCAGAAGGTATCCGACAAGAACAACCAAAGCTACGTGCTTCAATACGGCTTGACCTACACGGACATCAAACGCATCGAAGCCACCATTCCCGGAGTTACTGTGGTGGTTCCGGCGCGCATCATCCGCGAGTACGTCTGGAACATCAGCCGGCGCGTGGATTGCGATGTGATGGGCACGGTGCCCTGGTACCCGCAAATGCGGAATCATCGCGTCACCAAAGGCCGCTTCTTCAGCGAAGCGGAGATGGAAGAGAAAGCCAATGTCTGCGTCCTCAGTGCGGAGATGGCGGAGAAGTTGTTTCCACTGGATTCACCCATGGGCGGAGATGTTCGGGTTGGTAACGGCTATTATCGCGTGATCGGCATTATGGGACCGCGAAGCAAAAGCGCGAAAACCGATGAACCGCCCGACGCGACCCAAAGCCAGGCCAGCGGGGCGGATCGTATGTTTATTCCGCTTGAAACAGCCAAGACACGGTGCGGCGAAATCCTCCGCAAGATGCGCAGCGGCAGTTTCGAGCAAGAACGCGTCGCGTTACACGAGGTCACGGTCAAGGTTTCGAAGCCCGAGGAGGTCGTTCCAGTTTCAGGGGCCATCCAAGGCCTGATGGAGCGGCATCACAAAAAGAAAGATTACGAAATTGTCGTGCCCCTCGAATTGCTGAAACGCGCTGAACGCACGAAACAAATCTTCAACATCGTCCTTGGTTCCATTGCGGCAATCTCGCTGATTGTCGGCGGCATCGGCATTATGAATATTATGAATATTATGCTCGCGAGTGTGACGGAGCGAACACGCGAGATCGGCATTCGACGCGCCTTGGGCGCAAAGCGGCAGGATATCATCGTCCAGTTCCTCGTGGAAACTGTCATGCTGGCGAGCGCGGGCGGCTTGATTGGAGTCGTTCTCGGTGTGAGCATCCCCTTCCTGGTGACTTACTTTGCCAAGATGATCACGATCGTGACGTTTTGGTCGCCAATAATTACTTTCTCGATATCAGCGTTGGTGGGCGTGATCTTTGGGCTCTACCCCGCGTTTCGCGCCGCCAACATGGATCCAGTGGAAGCCCTGCGGCACGAATAACGCAGACGGTGATCTTTCGATGAGATCGCAGCGTCGTTCAAGCCTTGGTATGATAAAATCCGTTTCGTCGGTTTGCTGTCCCAATGACTCCACTGGTTGTTTCAGCGCTTGTGTATCCTCTCGTTCCCGATCGTTTTCACGCAGTCAGTTCAGCGTCATCTCGAAGGCGGCGGGATAGTCAGCAAATCGACCGTTCCATTCGATCGCACTATGCGGACCCGCGGACTGGCGGACGCCCGCGAGTCGCTTTCTGATAGGAAGATTGCATCACCAAAAGTAGCGACGCCGGTCGCGCGCCATCCGTCTTCGCTGTGAGCGATTTCGTGCAGCTTGCCGTTTTTGTCAACGCGATAGACCTTGCCGAGGTCCGGCAGAGCCGCGAGGACACTTCCTTTGTCGTCAATAGCGAGGCTGAAGATGGTGGGCGTTTCACTGACGTTCCAGATATTGGGTTCCAGGAACTTGCCTTCGATCTTAGCGACGAGGCTCGCAACACCGTTGCGGTCGATGCGACGAATTTGGTTCTGATCGCTAAACAGCAATTCGCCATCGGGAGCCCACGCATAGGCCGTCACCTTTCCAACCATCGGCGGGTTCGATGATGGCCTGAAGGGAGATTCTTTACCATTCGCGCGCGAGACGAGCGATGAACCTCGCTGGAACACCAGCGAACCGTCGCGGTCCACGGCGAAGGTGAGGGCGCGAATTTCATCGCGGTGGATGACTTCGGTGAGTTTTCCACTTTGTAGATCGAATTGGAAAGCGGCAGAACTCCAGGCACCTCCCGATTCCTGAAACGCTTCGACATACAGGTTGCCGTTAAGACCTTGGGCCATCCAATGGCCATGGAATTTTGAGACGAGTCGTTTCGGCTCCTTTCCCTTTTCGAGCAGCCTGACGAAATTCTCCGTCGGATCGGCCACGATCACTGAATTCTCAGAGAGGGCGATAATGCCGCCTCCTGGGTGAGGGAAAGCGGCGATCGATAGCATGGCTAGACAAAATGCGCAGAGGATTTTCATGAGAGGATATTGAGAAGCACTCACCCACTGTAAACACGACTTGGTTTCCTTGCGACCAGCGGCTTCGCAGCCAGGGCTTCCATCAGAGAATGAGTTGCGGTGATAGGATTGGGACGAATCATCACCAATGCCATCGCCTCTGTCATTTGTTTGGTTGTAGAGCGCAAGAAAGTCTAGCCCGACAAATCGACTTTTTGGGGCGGTTCTGTTCGGGCGTTAAGGAAGCGCTTGGCGAGCTCTTGGAACCGTTCAACCTCGTCGGTCACGAATGGCCAAATCTTTCCGATTCGACGGCGGTTCTGGCTCAGCAATTGATAACTCTGCAAGCGTTCGCGCACATCAGTAGCGCAGCTTGCTCCGGAGTCGACGAGCGCCAGCCTTCGGTTCACAACTTTTCGCAAGGCTGGCTTGAGGAGCGGATAATGTGTGCATCCCAGCACTAGTGTATCAATACCATGACGGAGGAGCGGTTTCAGGTACTCCTTTAAGACCTGCACAGTTACAGGGTGGTCCATCCATCCTTCTTCGACCAGCGGCACCAGGAGTGGACAGGCCTTCGCGAACACTTGCGCCCCGGCATTTCGGGCTAAGATGCAACGCGTGTAAGCCTGACTCCGAATCGTCGCGCTGGTTCCAATGATGCCGATCCGTTGGTTGCGACTCATATTCAGGGCCGCGCTTGCTCCCGGAAGAATGACGCCGAAAATCGGCAAGCTAAAACTCTGTTCCAAAGTAGGCAACGCCCACGCCGACGCTGTATTGCACGCCACGACGACGGCTTTGACGCGATGTTGAAGGAGAAAACGAGTATCCTCGCAGGCGAATCTGATGACGGTGGGGGCGGACTTGGTGCCGTAGGGCACGCGAGCGGTGTCGCCCAGATAAATCAAATCTTCGCGCGGCAAAACACGATGAATATGTTTTACCACTGTTAGACCGCCGATGCCGGAGTCAAAAATTCCAATGGGTAGTTCGGAGCGTCTGCCCATGTGCGGCGCGAATGTGCCGATGGCCGCCGAATTGTTCAAGGTGATAGGGTGATAGGGAAAACCGTTGACTGACCCGAACTCGTTACCTAGATTCACCGGCACATTTGAGCACAACTAGAACAATAACTGAACAAAACTAGCATTAGCGTCCCCGATTTCGCATGACCACAACTGCTGCTCCCTCCAAAGGTCTGGAAGGCGTTGTTGCCGCCAGCACTCGCTTAAGTGATGTCAAAGGCGACATCGGCGAATTGATTTATTCTGGCTACAACATTGACGAATTGGCCGGCAAAGTTTCGTACGAAGAGGTCGTTCATCTTCTGCACGAGGGGCGCTTGCCCAACTCCAAAGAGTTAGCCGAACTCAAGAGCAAACTGGTCCGCGAACGAGAACTTCCGAAAGGCGTGGCCGAAATTATCAAGGGCCTGCCAAAATCGACACCGCCCATGAATGCCATCCGGACCGGCGTTTCAGCCTTGGGCTGCTTTGATCCCGAATCCGAAGACGATTCGCCGGCGGCGCAAAAGAACAAAGCACTCCGGTTGATCGCTCAGATTCCGATCGTGACCGCTTACTTTCACCGCGCTCGACAAGGCAAAAGCCTGTTGCCTTCCGATCCCGCGCTGGGCGAAGCGGCGAATTTCCTTTATCTGGTCGATGGCGAGAGGCCGTCTGCCGAGAAGGAACGCACGATGGACATGTGTTACGTGTTGCACGCGGACCATGGGATGAACGCCTCAACTTTCAGCGCCCGAGTTACCATTGCCACGTTAAGTGACATGTACTCTGCGATCACATCGGCTATTGGCACCTTGAAGGGACCGCTGCACGGCGGCGCGAACGAAGGCGTCATCAAGATGCTCCAGGAGATTGGCACGCTTGAGAAAGTGGACGCCTGGGTTGCCGATTGTCTCGCCCAAAAGAAAAAGATCATGGGCATTGGCCACCGCGTTTATAAAACGCTCGATCCCCGAGCGCCGCACCTCAAGCGGATGGCGCAGATTCTCAGCGAAAAGCTTGGCGAACCGAAATGGATTCAGATGAGCGAGCGGATTGCATCGATCATGCTGAAAGAAAAGAATCTGAATGCGAACGTCGATTTTTACTCGGCCACGGTTTATTATTCGCTCGGCATCCCAACAGACCTTTTCACACCTATCTTTGCCATCGCGCGCACCTCAGGTTGGACGGCCCACATTCTCGAACAATTGGCCGACAACCGATTGATCCGTCCGCAGAGCATTTACACCGGACCGGTCGGGTTGAAAGTGACGCCGATCGATCAGCGATAATTTCTGCTGCAGGCTGCGAACGTGGACTTCTTGCATGCCTTATGCCAACCGTCATGCTTGTCAACGGCTGGCGGTTTTTCTTTTATGCCAACGAGCGCAACGAACCAATACACATCCATTGCCGCAAGGCAGAGAAAGAGTGTAAATACTGGCTGGACCGCGAAAACTTTACGGTCACTGGGGCCTGCGCCTATAACTACTTGAGGAGGCGATCGGCGTGAAGTCAAACGGATCATCTTTGAATTCTTTGAGCAAATCGAAGCAGAATGGGATAGATTCCACGGGCCATGAAGCCGACTAAGAAGCATCAAGTAGTTGGATTTATCTATCGATGGCTTGCTAAGGAATCAGCCATAGCCCCTTCGACTCGAAATCCGCATGAACCTTCACGAATACCAAGCTAAACAACTGCTGACGGAAAACGGTGTTGCCGTTCCTCCGGGGCAGGTTTGTTCCACTGCAGACGAAGCCAGGAGCGCCGCTGAGAAGCATTTCGCCAGCGGAGCGCGCCGTGTCGTAATCAAGGCTCAAACCCATGCAGGTGGACGCGGCAAGGGGACTTTCAAAAACGGATTTCAAGGGGGCGTTAAAGTTTGTCAATCCGCTGACCAGCTTTATGAAGCAGCGCAAGCCATGCTTGGACAAGTGTTGGTCACCAAGCAGACCGGTTCGGATGGCCGTCTCATTGGCAAGGTTCTAATCGAAGCAGCTTCAAACATTAAAAAGGAATTCTATCTGGCGGTGCTGCTCGACCGCGCATTATCGCGTCCGATTGTCATGACGAGTTCGGAGGGCGGGATGGACATTGAAGAAGTTGCGGAAGAACATCCCGAGAAGATCGTCAAAGAGGCGATTGACCCCGCCGTGGGAATGATGCCGTACCAAGCCCGCAAGCTCTCGGCAGCTTTAGGCATCAAGGGTGATCTGATCAATCCGGCGGCCAAACTGTTGCTCGGTGTTTACAAAGTTTGGTGGGAATGTGATGCCTCCTTAGTCGAGATCAATCCGCTTTGCATTGTCGAAACATCGGACCGCAAACAGGCTCTTGTCGCGGTCGATGCGAAAATCTCCATCGATGATAATGCGCTCTATCGTCACAAGAATATTCAGGAGATGCGGGATTTGGGCGAAGAAGCGCCACTCGAAATCGAAGCCAGCAAGTTTAATCTGAACTACATCAAGCTGGACGGCGACATCGCCTGTCTTGTCAACGGCGCCGGATTGGCCATGGCGACCATGGATATCATCCAGCATTACGGCGGCCGGCCGGCCAATTTCCTGGACGTCGGCGGTGGCGCGAGCAAGGAACAAGTAACGGCCGCGTTCAAAATCATTCTCAGCGATCCCAACGTCAAAGCGATTCTGGTAAACATCTTTGGCGGCATTATGGACTGCAATGTGATTGCGACGGGAATTGTTGCCGCGGTAAAGGAAACGGGCTTAAAGCTTCCGTTGGTGGTCCGGCTCGAAGGCAATAACGTCAAGGCGGGCCTCAAGACATTGGCGGACTCCGGGCTTAATCTTGTTCTCGCTACTTCGATGGCGGATGGCGCGGAAAAGGTCGTCAAAGCAGTCGGCGGCCGTTAACCTTGCGCACGCATTGGGACCATGAACCTGGTAGGACAGCGCGTCTCGCCTGTCTCATCCTGTCTTCGTGTACGCAAATGCTGGACAGGCGGGACGCCTATCCTACTGCGCAGGTTTATGGGGAAAGTTAGGGACCTTTGCAACTGACGATTCACGCTTAACTATGGCGATTCTTGTTCAACCCTCCACTAAGGTTCTCATTCAGGGCATTACCGGCAGCTTTGGCGCGCGGCACACGCAACTTAGCTTGGAATATGGCAGCCAGATTGTGGCAGGCGTCACTCCGGGCAAAGGCGGACAAATGTTCGAAAATAAAGTGCCGATCTTCGATACCGTTGCTGAGGCTGCGAAACAAACCGGTGCAACCGCCTCAGCCATCTTCGTTCCGCCACCCTTCGCGGCTGATGCAATTCTCGAAGCGGTCGATGCTGGGCTTGCTCTGGTCGTGTGCATTACGGAAGGCATACCCGTCAACGATATGGTCAAGGTGAAGCGCGCGATGGAGAACAAGCGAACGCGGCTGATCGGCCCGAATTGCCCCGGCATCGTCACTCCTGGTGAAGGGCCGGAATCGCGCGGCGGTTGCCGCATCGGCATCGCGCCAGGTTATATCCACAAAAAGGGACATATCGGTGTCGTCTCGCGAAGCGGCACATTAACTTATGAAGCGGTTTGGCAACTCACCACGCGCGGCGTTGGCCAATCCACCTGCGTCGGAATCGGGGGCGATCCCGTCAATGGGACATCCCATCTCGACGTCATCAAAATGTTTGACGACGATCCAGAGACGCATGGCATGATCATGATCGGAGAGATTGGTGGCTCCGCAGAAGAAGAAGCTGCCGAATGGATCAAAAAGAATTGCCGAAAACCGGTCGCGGGATTTATTGCCGGCGCGACCGCTCCGCCTGGACGGAGGATGGGACACGCGGGCGCCATTGTTAGCGGTGGCAAAGGCACAGCGGCCGCGAAGATCGCGGCCTTCAAAGAGGCTGGAATCGGTGTTGCTCCTACTCCATCCGACATGGCCGATACCCTGTTGAAGATGATGTAAGACGTCGGCCGCTGCTCCAGTGAAAGCGCAGATCGGGTAATCGTGGTGCTTTCGAGCCTTTTCGAGCGCAACTAGAGGAAGGGATACTGCGTTCGGCAGAAGCCGGACCGTGCCCATTTGGTGAGATGATCCTGGTTCACCTGATACTCAACCTTGCTTGTTTGCTTCTTTGGGTGAATTGGCGCTCCGTCGGATTTGTCGAGCCCAACCTGGCTTCGCAGTTTTCGCTGCTTTCCACACTCAAGCGCACCAAACCGCAGGCAGCCAGGCGCTGGCTCAACTTAATCAGCTTGGGCGTTCCTCTTGTCGTTGGCAGCCTGTTTTATTGGCAAATGGGATCGGCGACGAATTGGACGCCCATCGTTGACCTCGTGGCGATCACCTTGCCATTCCGAAGCGATTATTTCTTATTGATGCTGCTCTTTTCGGTGGTGAGCTTCGGACTTTGGCTGGCTGGGTTCTATGCATGGCTGCTGCTCATTTCCGCAGCGAACCGCAGTATTCCAGACATGGAGCCGATGCAAAAGCTCTTGCGTTTTCATTTAGGTTGGCTGGAGCAGATTCCCGCAGCGATCAAATTAGCCTTGCCTTCGATTGTCGCCCTCTTGAGTTGGGCTTTGTCCAACGCGAGCTTGGCTCGCCTGGGAATTATTCCATCGACTGCTTCAAGCGCGCAACTTTGGCAACAAAGCGCAGTGGTTAGCCTCGCTTCTGTTATGGTGTGGGAATTTCTGTTGCTCGGATTGCTTGTGCTCCATCTGCTCAACAGTTACGTCTATCTGGGTAACGCGTCCTTTTGGAGTTTTGTGAATGTTACCGCACGCAACATCCTCCGGCCTATCTCATGGCTTTCGCCGAAAGTCGGAAAAGTGGAGTTGGCTCCAATCGTCGGGATTGCGCTGATTTTGGTTGGTGCGGCTCTCGGCAAGCGATGGTTGCCGGTCCTTTATCAACGTCTCCCCCTATGATCGAATGACGGCATTCTTGCATCCTCATGCCGATGGGGTCGCATTGTCCGTAAGACTCCAACCGCGCGCCTCGAAGAACCAAATCGATGAACCGGTCGGATCGGAACTAAAGATTCGTGTCACAGCGCCGCCCGTGGATGCGGCAGCGAATCAAGCGTTGCTGCGTTTGCTGTCTGACGTGTTGGATTGCCCGCGTCATTCGATTGAATTACTGCGCGGCCAAACATCGCGGCACAAGGTGATTCTGATTCGCGGGCTGCCGCTTGCTTTCGTCGAAGAAAAACTCTTAGGCCGGAAATAGCTAGAGCTGTGGCAAGACGAGCAAGAGCCTGCGATGACCGAGACTTAGATAAATCAAACAATGGATTCTCAGAATTTACGGACCGGGTCCCGTTGGTTTCTCGTCGGTTGCGCCTTCGAGTTGTCGCTCGGAGTTTTAGCCGTATTGTTGGCCTGGTTATTTAACCGACCGCTATTCGGGGACGTTCGTTGGAGCTGGAAAGATCTGTTGGCAGGCCTTGGCTCCGCGGCTGCGCTCTTTGGGCTGCTGCTCTGGACTCTGAACTCCCACAGCTCCTACGATGGGCGTCTAAGGTCCGTTCTCGAACGCGTCATTCGGCCCTTCTTCGGAGGATGGTCCATCTTTCAGCTGGGTGTGATCTCTATCGTGGCTGGCATCTGTGAAGAGCTATTGTTTCGAGGTTTGATTCAAGGCATCTTGCACGACACGCTTCGGGCAGCTGTTCCTGCGCTCGTCATCGCGAGCCTCATCTTCGGATTAGCTCATTTCTTGAGCCTCGAATATTTCACGATCACTACCTTGATCGGCATATATCTGTCAGTGATTTGGGCGGCGACCGACAATTTGTTCACGCCGATCGTCGCCCATGCGGCGTATGATTTTGCCGCTTTGGTTTATTTTCTGAGAATTCACCGGCCTTAAAATATCGCCGCAGCATGTTGTCCCTGCCTGCCCGCACGATGCGCGGTTCACCGCAACTTAGGGAAAAACGCTTCGGCCGTCGCACACGTGGCCTTGCCCAATTCCTCCAGCGTGCAGTTCTTTACCTGCGCTATTGCCAGCGCGATTTCGCGAACGTAGGCCGGTTCGCAACGTTTGCCGCGGTAGGGCATCGGGGCGAGAAACGGACAATCCGTTTCCAACATTAGCCGATCCAGAGGTGCTGCGGCTAATGTATCGCGCACATTTTGCGCGTTCTTGAAAGTAACGATTCCGGTAAAGCTGACCAGCGAGCCCATCGCCACGATGCGTTGCATCGCGGGAACGTCATCGACGAAACAATGGAAGACGCCCCGAAGACGGCCAGCAAAAGGTTCTATCTGCCTCAAAGCATCTTGAAGAGAATCGCGTTGGTGGACGATGCAGTTGAACCCGAGCTCCGCCGCTACTTCGAGTTGTTGCTGAAACAGATCGGCTTGCCTTTGTTTGTACTGTTCATCAGCCGGGCCGAAGCCCGCGGTCTTGCTTGGCAAACGATGATAATCGAGGCCTGTTTCACCAATTGCCACGACTTTTGGATGGGAGGCAAGTTTCCGCAGCGCTGGCCGCACATCAGCCGGCGCTTCCGAGACATGGCCTGGATGCCAGCCAACAGCGGCATACACATTTGCGAAGCGTTCCGCGAGTTCGATTGCGCGGGCGCTGCTGGCTAAGTCCGTGCCAATCGTAATTATCTTCGAGACCCCGGCGGCCTTAGCTCGCTCGATCGCGTCCGCCAAGTCGTGGGCGAAGTCGGGAAAATCGAGATGTGCGTGTGTATCATAGAACAGCATGCCTCTTTGCTAAGGCAATGTCCGGGAATTGGAAAGCGCAACGTCAATGCAGTCCGAGGCACGTGTGCAGCATGCACCGGACGTCGAGTTACTTCTTGCTGGAGGTTCGTTCGGCCATCCAAATGACGTCTAGGTTGTTAGGCGACGCTACATTTCGCTACATTGAGCGCCGGCACTTTTTCTTTGGGTTTTGTTCTTGGATCAGACAGATTACGTCTCTGGGGGATCATTGAATACTCCTTCACTGCATAAACTACAAACACTACAACTACGTTCTGCCCCAAAATAAAACAGGCCTCCTAAAGCGAAAGGAGGAGGAGCCTCCTTTGAGCACAAAAAAAGACCGCATCTCTTCGAACATGATGCGGTCGCG
>Ga0194112_10006332_pt1 | contig 15672 bp, 9 predicted proteins | sample TA2MahC400mmetaG_FD_146191 | JGI IMG/M metagenome (GOLD analysis project Ga0194112, IMG submission 146191) | Freshwater microbial communities from Lake Tanganyika, Tanzania - TA2015016 Mahale Deep Cast 400m | ecosystem: Environmental > Aquatic > Freshwater > Lake | place: Tanzania: Lake... | reverse complement strand
GCCGTACGCACGAGGTGCAGACCCAGGACCAAGCGCAGGATCAGCCGCAGCAGCAGGCTCGCCGTCGTCACGGCCCAACAGAGGAATGCCATCAGACGCCACGGTATGGACAGGGCGGTTGCCCATAGTGCGGTGGCCGGTGCCATGGGTTCCACTGTAAGCAGGGGCAACTCCGCTGCGACCTCGTCGGCCGGTGGGTCGCGGAGCGGGCCAGTGGTGGGCGTTCGGCCGTCCGCGGCCGCAGGTGGTGTGTCCGCGTGCCACGTGTCCGGCGGGGCGAGAGGGATGGAAGATTGGCGAGCGGGGACGCTCGCCCTACGAAGAGTGGGAATGTCGCCTGGTGGGGCGGCGTTCGGGGCGAGGACCCCGAGCTCGAAATGTCCCGCCGACAGGTACAGGACCGGCATGAGCACCGCGGCCAGCAGGGCGGTGAGAAGGACCTGATGGGCGCGGGCCGGCCGGTGGCGCCAGGCATGACTGGCCGCCAGCCCGACGGCCAGACAGGCCGTGCCTTGCACGAGCAGAAGCAGCCACGGACCTGCGGCAAGCAGCTTGTCGATCATGGCTCTCTCTCCTTTCGCTTCTTATCGATCATCGCACGCAACTCGGCAAGCTCCTGGTCGCTCAGATCGCTCTCGCGAATCAGATGCTGGAACATGGCGACCGCGTCCCCCTCGAACACCCGCTGGAGAAACCCGCGCACCGACCCGGCTCCCGCCTCTTCGCGGCTCCGGACCGGCAGATAGATGTAGCTCTTGCCCTCGGCCCGATGCGCCAGCCAGCCGGCCTTCTCCAGCTTCTGCAAGACCGTCAGCACGGTCGTGTAGGCCAGTTTCTTACGGCGTCCCAGGTGCCTGAGGACCTCATGCACGCTGGCCTCGCCGCGTCTCCAGACCACCTCCATCACGGCCCGCTGCAACTGGCCCAGATTGTCGAGCGACGGTCTTTCCATACGATGTACCTCCGAGGCAACCGATCCTGCGACATCTACGATCCATAGAAGTACTATACCAAATAGTAGATGTCAACAGAAAAATCCGGGGCGCGGGAAAATCGTCGGATGATGACGGCGGAATCCTCTTGTCCGGGCCGTCCAGAGGAGATACAATTGCCAGCAAGATGCCGGAATGGCAGAACGGGCGAAAAGGCCTGAAGCGACTGGCCGACGTCGGGGAACAAGGGGCCACGATGAAGATGATCGGCGGCGGGCAGTTCGCCAACGTCATCATCGAGAACCTCCTCAAGGCGGGCGTGCGGAACACGGTCAAGAACGAGCGGCTCCGGTTCGACCGCCCGGAGGTCCATCCGGGCCAGTGGGTTCACGCGGAGGGCCAGTACACGCAGGTAGGGGCAGGCCCCCGTGCCTGCCCTGAGACCCGGCGGGTGGCGGTCTGCATCGGGCCGGAGCATGGGACCGTCGGGCCGGAACTGGTGAAGGAGGCGGCGCAGGGGATCGGGTTCGACCTGCTGCTGGTCTGCGGCTTCGCGTTCGATCCGCACGTCTCGGAGGAGGCCACGATCGCGGTGAAGGTCATCAACCACTACGGCGACGAAGTGCTGAAGGTGTACGACGTCAACGCCAAGAAGGGATCGGCACGATAGCCAAAACGCCCGCTCCACGGCGTCTGCCCGTGCGCCCGTTCCCCAAAAAAATCTGATTCCCATCCGGACAATAGGCTTGACAGTGTTAGGTGTGCCTAATATAGTTAGGGACAACTAACTTCCACGTGGGGACCGGTACGGCTCTCCGGTCCGGGAAGTCGGGCGTGACGGACAACCGGTGGAGCAGGGGTGGTTCGATGGCATGGGATGAGAATTCGGCAGGGGGCCGTCCGGACGGCGCCGGCCGCCGGCCGGCGGCGGACCAGGGTCCCGCGCCCGCCTGGATCGATTCCCGGGCCCTGCTCGGCAATAAGGACGAGGTGTGGATCAAACATGGAGACCAGATGTACCGCTTGAAGCTCACCCGCCATGGGAAGCTGATCCTGAACAAATAGCGCACCAACCCGATTCGTAACCCGCGCGACCCAGCCAGCCAAGGCGGGTCCTCGCATGCGACCCGTCGCCTGCGGGATCCTCAGCCAGCCAGGGAGCAGACAAGGCGTACCGTCCGCCGTTGTGTGGTCCCTGGCTCTTGTTGTCTGTACCGCCAGGCGAGAACGCCACCGTGGCCACGGCGGGCCATCCGTTGCAGGAAAGACAGGTACAGGCAGATCGTACGGCGAAAGGGGAAAAACTATGAGAGCAAGAAGGCATCGAAACAAGGACTATCCGCAGGCGGCATCCATGGCCGGATCGCGCGCCAAGCCATGTGGGCAGGCGAACGGGGCCGCCGGCCTGCAAGGCCCAAAGAAGAGCCGCGAATCGGCCGGCGGCGGCTCGCGACCCAACCGCGGGCAGACGCCCCGGCGCGGGTTCACGCTCATCGAGCTGCTGGTCGTCATCAGTATTCTGTCCCTGTTGATGGCCATTCTTATGCCCGCGTTAGGCCGGGCGCGGGAGAGCGGGCGCTCCACCGTGTGCCTGGCCAACGTCCGGCGACTGGCCCTGGCGGGCGCGATGTACGTGGACAGCGAGGGGGCGTTTCCGCCGTTTCGCATGGCGTCCCTCACGCCCGGCGTGATCTACGTGAACCGGTACGGCGCCCAATTGCCCCGCTGGCAGTGGTTCTTTGACCAGGGGGTGGGCCCGGTGATCGACCCGACACCCTACCGCGCGCAAGGCTCCTTCGGAGACAAGGACACGCTGCTGATGACGAATGACTACTTCGTCTGCCCGTCGTTCCAACACCCGGATTATGACCGACGCGACATCCGCAACGGCTCCTACGGCTACAACTGGCAGTACCTGGGCAACGCCCGGGTCGTGAACGGCCGGTACCAGAACTTCCCGGTCGCGCCCGGGAAGATCCGCCGGCCCACGGAGACGGTGATCGTCGCCGACAGTCGGGGCGGGGGCCTTTCCCACGGGCCGCACTCCTATACGCTGGACCCGCCCAAGGTGGCCCGCGAGGTCGGAGCCGACCGCTTTGGACCCGGCACGGATGCGCCGATCGCCCATTCGCCCGCCTCCGCCCGGCACCACGGCCGGACCAACGTCTCCTTCATCGACGGCCACGCCCAAAGCCTGTCGCTGGTGGACCTCGGCTATGTCCTGGACGATAACGGCCACGCGGTCGGCGATCATCCCGAAGCCGGCAATCGCCTGTGGGGCCAATCCCGTTGAGTGGCCGGCCCCCCGCAGCAACTGGCCCCGGCCGGCTCCATGACCCCGGCAAGGAGAACAGGGACATACAGAACCAGCGGGAGATCTCCGCTGCCGGCAATTGGGCTGCGGGACCGCCCGTCTCCCGGTGGGCTCTCGATGCACCCCGCTCGGGGCGACGTGGGGTAATTCTGCACCCGGATTAAGTAATTTGCCCATTTCCTTCGGCGCCGGCGGCGGCGTATCTTGGGGTGACATCTTCAGTAGGCCACGTGAGTTCTTGCAAGGGAAGGAGTCTCTTATGCGAACACTGGTAGTGGCATGCACCCTCGCGGCGGTCGGCGCTCTGGTGCTGACCGGCTGCGCCACCGCACCACGAACCGAGGCGGGCAGGATCAGCCTGGAAGACCAGGTCCAGACGACCATCAAGGTCGCCTTGAAGACGGACCCGGATCTGCAGACGTTCTTCGATACGTCCGCGGGTTATGCCGTCTTCCCGACGGTCGGCAAAGGCGCCGTCGGTGTCGGCGGGGCGTTCGGACGGGGCATTCTCTTCGAGAATGGACTGCCGACCGGCTATGTCTCCCTGACACAAGCCACCTTCGGCCTGGCCTTGGGCGGGCAGTCCTACAGCGAGCTCATCTTCTTTGAGATTCCGGACGCCGTGGATCGCTTCAAGCGCGGCGATCTGACCTTTGCCGCCCAGGCGTCCGCGGTCGCCCTGCGTAGCGGCGCCTCGGCCAAGGTCCGCTATGCCGACAACGTGGCCGTCTTCACGATGAGCGAGACCGGTCTGATGGCCGAAGCCTCCATCGGCGGGCAGAAGTTCAACTACGAGCCGATCGGGGTGACCGCCCCGATCCGGCCGGCCATGTCGACGAGATGACCGTACGAACGGCCAGAGTCGGTAGTCGGCGACGGCCCTCTGTCGCCGACTACCGGCAACGGCCCGCCGACGGCCCTCTACGCCCGGCGGTCGTAGGCCTGATAGAGCAGGTCGAGCTCGGACTGCTTGTCGTGGTACGTCTGCTGCAGGTCCGCCAGCCGGTCGGGATTCTTGTAGATCTCCGCGTCCCCGAAGCGCTGCTTCATGCCGTCGATCTCGTGCTCCAGGCGCAGGATCATGTCCTCCAATTGATCGACCGTGTACTTGTTGAAACGCTTGAGCTCCTCCGGCGCCTTGTTCGCGGGGCTCGCGGTCCGGCTCTCGTCACCTGTCGCCCGGCCGGGACCGTTCGCTCCCTTCTGCTCGCGTGCGGCGCGCTGTTCCTCGGCTTCGGTCCGTTGGCGGATCGTCTCGGCGTAGACGGAATACGCGGGCGTCCCGGTGATGAACTCCGTCCGCCCGAGCCGGCGCTGACCGAATTCGTCGGTGCCGATGACGAGCAGCTTATCGACGGTCCGATCCAGAAAATAGCGGTCGTGGCTGACGGTGAGGATCGTCCCGGTGTAGTCGTCCAGGGCCGCTTCGAGCATTTCGCGACTGGCAATATCCAGGTGGTTGGTGGGTTCGTCCATGATGAGGACGTCCGGCTCGGAGAGGACGAGCTTGCAGAGCATCAGCCGGCTGCGCTGCCCGCCGCTCAGCTCGCTGCACATTTTGTACACGTCGTCGCCTGACAGCAGAAACGCGCCCAGACGCCGGCGGACCTGTTCCGGCACCAGCTCGGGATTGGCGCTCCAAGCCTCGTCGAGCACGGTCCGGTTCGGGTCCAGCACGTCCCCATGCTGGTCGAGATAGCCGATGCGGAGGCTCTCCCCGATGCGGATACGGCCGGCGGAGGGCTCTGCCCGGCCGAGGGCCAGCTCGATCAGCGTGGTCTTGCCGGTCCCGTTGGGGCCGGTGATACCGAGCCGCTCGCCGTTGAGCACGTCGAATGTCAGGTCCTCGAACAAGGTCAGTTCGCCGTAGGACTTGCCCAGGCCCTCGCACCGCAAGACCAGGTCACTGGTTTTGTCCGTCTTGCCGAACGAGAAGCTGATCGTCTTGTAGCTGGCCGGCTTGTCGAGGAAGTCGGGGTTCTCCTTGAGCAGGCGGTTGAGGCGGGTCTTGCGCCCGCGGGCGGTGCCGCGCATCCCCTCCTGGTCCTTGTTGCGGGCGATGAAGTCGCGGGTCCGCTCGACCATCTCGACCCGCCGCAGGTACTCCCGCTCCTGCTGGAGTTGGACGGTCTCCTTCGCCAGGACGTAGTTGCTGTAGTTGCCCGGCCAGACCTCGGTCCGGCGGTCCCGGACCTCGATGATCTTGCAGGCGACCCGGTCCAGCAGGTAGCGGTCGTGGCTGATGATGACCGCCGCCCCGCGGTAGTTGGCGAGGAACCGCTCCAGCCACTCGGTCGCCTGCAGGTCCAGGTGGTTCGTCGGCTCGTCGAGCAGCAGCAGATCGGTCTGGAGCATCAGCACCTGGGCCAGCCCCAAGCGGGAGAGCTGCCCGCCGCTGAGGGCGTCCGTCCGGACGTGATGCAGTTGGGGCTCGAAGCCCAGGGCCGCCAGAGTAATCTGGATCTGGGTCTCGTACTCGTACCCGCCGGCGATCTCGAACTCGTGGTTCAGCCGGTCGTACTGCCGCATCTTGGCCTGCAGCTCCGTCCCCGTGAGGCTCTCCATCTCGTGCGAAACGCTGTGGATCGCCTCCTGCAGCTTGAGCAGGTGCTCGACGCCCGCGTGCATCTCCTCCAGGACGGTCCGCTGGCCGCTGAAGGTGGCCTCCTGGGGCAGATACCCGATCCGCAGCCCTTTCTGGCGGATGACCCGCCCCATATCGGGCCTCACCTGGCCGGTGATCAGCCGCAGAATCGTGGTCTTGCCCGAGCCGTTGGCCCCAACCATGCCGACCTTCTCACCGTCATGGAGCTGGAGGTTCAACCCGTCCAGCACCACCTCCGGCCCGAACGCCACGTGGATGTCCTGTAACGTAACTATAGCCATAGACTGTCTTTATACGTTCCTTGTTCGACCCGGCCTCACCCGGTCGGCCATTCGCCCGCCGCTCCGGCGCCCGCCGGATTATACCGAACCGCGCCGAGGTCCCCAAGCCCCAAACTCCCCGCCCGGCGGCGAAGCAGGTAAAAGCCGCAAGATGGGGGCCACCGCCCAAAGATGCTCAACCCCGGCCAAAGGTGCTCACCGGAGTGTGTTGAGCATCTTTGGTGGTACGGCTGGTCGGGAGGGCCTCGTTCCGCCGCGAAAACAAGGTGCGGCCCCGTAGTTCCCGTATATTCCTATGGCACAAATGGAGATTCCGCGCCGAGCGTGGTGGGCGACGCGACTCCGGCCGAGTGGTCCCCATGCGACGGCGTACGCGTTTGTAGTGACGCCGCGAGGCGTTTCTTCGTAGTTTGGGCGTCCCCGCCCGATTTTCGGCCAGCGGGGACGGGGTCCCCAAACGCGATGAATCGCGGTTGGGAGCCCACGCTCGCCCTGCACGGAGATGTTCCGGACGCGCCACGCCCTGTGGCAGCAACCCAACGACTCATCGCGCAGAGACGCCGAGACGCGGAGATCAGAACCTGTAGGGTGGGGCTTGCCCCACCGAATTCCTGAGAACCGGGAACCCGCTTCGCCGCAAAAAACGCCAAAAGCCGCAACAAGGGATGTAGGACAGCCGCTTGCCCGCGCTCTTGCGTGACGAGAACGGCCTGTCCGACACCGATTCACACGGATGAACCCAGCGCGGCCTTCGGCCGCAACCAAAACCAGTTCTCTCGCCAAGACGCAAAGAACGCCAAGTTCCGGAGGACGAAGGACAGAGGACGGACGACAGAAGGCCGGAGGCGGTAGGCCGCAGGCCGCAAGCCGAACCGGGAACTGGGAACCGACCGCTGAGAACTGCTGATCAACCGCGCCCGGAACCAAGAGGGGTAGAAAAGAAGAGGGTAGAAAGGAACATCAGGAGAGCCGAAGAAGGTCCCGTGTTTTTCCGGATTGATCTTCTTTTCCGCCATTTTCCTTTCTGTCATCCTCGGTTCAAGAACTCTTCTTCAACCGCAGATCAGACAAGTGCGAGCGCAGCGCGGTAATAATGTCATTGCGAGCGAAGCGCGGCAACCTCAGGCCGCAGGCCGCAACTGGGAACTGTCAACTGGGAACTCCATACCCACCGCCGACCGGCTACCGACGACTGCTTTCGAACCACGAACGACATCTTTTCAACCGCTGAAGCTTATCTCAAGGGCAGACCGCATGAAACGCCCGCTTCAATTCCCCCTATTGCTGGCCTGCTCCTGTTTCTTGTATTCGGTTATGGCATCGAGGCTCTCACGATCTGCCAAGACACGAGGGGTGATGAACAGAAGCAGATTTGTCTTCTGTGTGCGGTCCTTGCTCGCCCGAAAGAGGACGCCGACCAATGGCAAATCGCCCAGCAGCGGCACCTTCTTCACGACCTTCTCTTTGTCGTCCCGCATCAGGCCGCCGAGCACCACCGTTGTGCCACTCATGATGGAGATGGTGGTCTTGGCCTTCCGCTGTGCGGTCGTCGGAATCTCAGCCCCCAGCCCCGTCGTGCCTTCGATGAGCTTGCTGAAACTCGCTTCGACCTCCAAACGCACCAAGCCCGCGCCACTGACATGGGGCCGAACCGTCAACTCGATTCCCACGTCTTTGAACGCGAAAGTCCGTATCGCGGTTGGCGTTGCCGGGTCGAATTCGGTCACCCGCGACTGACTGACATAGGGCACATTATCAGCCACGGTGATGTGTGCCTCTTGATGATTGGAGGTCAGTACGTGGGGAGTGGACAGGATGTTGACGCCGGAGTTCTTCTCCAGTGCCCGGAGAATAGCGCCGATCTGCGGTGCACCATCCGTGCCTTTCCACAGACCCACACCAACACCGTGAAGGTCTCCCGAGGCGGCTTCGACTCTCGGCCCGAGATTGGTAAACCCGAAACCCCGGACGCTGCTGGCAACGGCCTGATCGAGGGTAGCCCAATCAAACCCCAACTCCGCCAGAACGTTGGTGCTCGCTTCAACGATCTGAAACTCGATGAGCACCTGTTCTCTCACGGTGTCCAGCTTCGCCACCATCTCTTCCACGAGCCTGTAGTCCTGGGGCGAAGCCACGACGACGAGCGAGTTTGTCCCTTCATCCGATGTGACGTGAAAGGGCTCGCGGTTGTCCGAACTGGTCGGCCCCGTAATCCGGCCCAGGGCCGCGGATACGGTCTTCTCGATTTCCTTGGCTTGGGCGTGCTCCAAGGGGATCACATGAACATAGCCTGCCTCCACAGGGCGCTCTACATCGAGCCTGGCGATCAATTCTTTGACCACGTCTACTTCGTTCTGATGCCCTGCGACAACCACGGAGTTGGTGCGATCATCGGGGACGAGTCTCAGGGTATCGAGCAGTACCTGTGCTGACGCCGGGGGCCGACGCAGGCGCGCCTGCATCTGCCCACGCTGCATGATCTGGGCAATCTGCCCGGCGATACTATTGGCCGAAGCATACTTCAGTCGCACAACCTCAATCCTCTCCTGCGGCCCCGCCCGGTCCAGGGCCGCCACAATCCGGGCCACGCGGTGCACGGCGGAGGCGGTGTCTGTCACAACGACCGTGTTCGTCTCCGGGAACGTTACGACCTGGCCCCCGGTCGAAACGAGAGTGGATAAAGCGGTCCCGGTCTGCGCCGCGTCCGCGTGCCGCAGAGGGATGATCTGTGTGATAAGGCTGTCATCGACCGGGATCATACCGGGGTCGGCCCCGATCTGGGTCCGCACATTCCCTCGGGTCGCCTCGGCCCGGGGCACGATCTTCACCAGAGTACCCGCCGGAATGGCCGCATACCCCTTGGTTTGCAGGACAGACTCCAGCACAGCGTACACATCCACCGTGCGGATCTTGCTGGGTGAAATGAGCGTGACGGTTCCCTGGATCTTGTCGTCGACGAGAAAGTTGACGCCCGTCAACTGACCGATGGTCTTGATGAAGACGCGAATATCGACCGCGTTGAAGTCGAGCGAGATCAACGCATCTCCTGCGCCAGGTTCCTGGAGAAACGGCATGGCCGTGGCCGGCTCGGAACCCGACGCATCCTGGCCGTGCGAGAGGGAAAGGCAGGGCAAGATGGCGGATAAGCAAAGGGCGAATAGCATGGCTTCACGGCACAGCCGACGCTCTTGCTCTTCCTGAATCTGCGGAAACCGGCAGATTGCCGCGTTTCGCTCGCAATGACATGATCTGCGGATACTGCAACTCATTTGTCTCTGTTGTCTCTCCTCGTGTGAATCTCCCGGAGAAGGCCCGGCCGGCTGGCAGTTACCACGCGCTGGTCCGAAAGGCCAGGGACTTGCTCTCTTGATCTCGCAGAAAGCCAAGCTCCGCTCTACCTACCTGGCGGGCCTTGTTGAGGACTTGCACGGCCTTGCTGTGACTGGTAACCGGATGGCCGTTGACCGTCCGAATGACATCCCCATCCCGCAATCCAACGAGCTGGGCCATCATGGAGTCGCCCAGGCCCGAAATACGCAGACCCACGCTCTGGCCGTCCACAACGTGTGGCGACAGTTTGATCGCGTGCAGAAAGGACTGAGCCGCCTGGCTGATTTGTGATGATGGTGCCGCCGTGTTGATCTGCCGACCGCCATCGGCTGCGACTCGCACCAGCTCTTCAGGACGGCTTTGGGTAGCGGCCGGGGCCGGCGCCGCTGCTGTAACCGGTCGTGTCGGCGCTGCCGGTGGCCCGGTCAGAACGAGTTCCAGAACCTCATGGCTGCCATGACGGAGGACCACCACGCGATTCTGCTCGATCTTCTCGATCCGGGCATCCCCGATCGTCTGGCCGATCCGGTAGATATCCTGAGCCCTGCTTTCGGAAGCCTCCAACACGGCATACGAGGTCGCCTCCTCGGAAGCCACCGTCCCCAGGAGGCGAAATGCCAGCGGAGGTTTGGTCTGTGCCTGCGTCTGTGCCTCCCCCGCCGGCCCCGTATCGGTCCGTGCCGGACTATCCGTCCGGGAAGCCGCGGCCCAGCCTTTCTGGAAGATATTCCGCTTGGTAATCACCGCGACATACCCACGCGCTTGGTCCCGTCTGGCCTCGCTGTCAGAGAAAGTAGCATGGGCGTCCCGCCCATGGTCCGTGGCACGGGCATCCTGTCCGTGCTCTTCCGTGGCGAGGGTATCATGCCCTTGCGTGTCGCGCGCACCTTGCCCGCGAGGCATTATGACATCGGCATCCTGCCGATGCTGCATCGGCACGAACGATCCCTGGAACCACGGCACGACGGTCACAAAGAGGACTCCCGCCGCGAAGCCGAGGCTGACGGCCCACAACAGTTTGCCGGATGGCCCGACGTAGCCCATCGCGAAATCTCCGGCGCTTGCCGCTAAACGAGATACAGCCCCATCACTCGATAGCCGACGTTGGCTGTGCCATGGAGTAGAATCGGTCCCGCCAGGGACCCTGTCCTGGCGAACAGCCACGCAAAAACCAATCCGGGAACGAACGTCACCCACCCGGCTGGGTCGCCCAGAACCAAGGCGTGAGACAAGGCAAAAACCGCGGCAGACGCCAGCACCGCGGCACTGGCGCTGGGCGACCGCCAAACGCCCTTGTCCGTCACCAGGCGCACTCGACCCATTATACCAGTCATCAGGTAGCCTCGGAAGAACAATTCTTCAGGCACGGCCACATACAGGTACTGATAGAGCGCCCACAGGCCCCATTTCTCCGGGGGCCCGCAGAGCCGTAGCGGAAGCTCCATCCCGATATGTCCCAGAACGGAGACGCCGCCCAAGCCGAGCGCACCCAGAACCACAGCGGCGACGCAGGTCCATCGCACCGTCCGGCGCAACCGACCGATCCGCAGGCCAAGCTCCGCCGTCCCTCGGCCCTGGAGCAACGCGGGTATGAGGGAACCTGCCAGCAAGACCGAGGGACCGATCGGCCAACCGCCGAGCCAATCCACGCGGTGGGTCAAGGCAAGCGATCCAATCACCAGGCTCGTGGCCATCAACATGTAGAGTGTGCTGGGCACGCCAGATCCTATCCACCTTCGAATTGGTGTGCATCATAGCACACCCTATGCCGACGCTATCCCTTACACCGACGACCCCTGTATGCCAGGCGTGCACCGAACAGAACCAGCACGTACGCGACAAAGGGCACCATGAATTCCACCGGGCGGCCGTTGCCATACGGAGAAAGCGCACATCCGCCCCCGCCCCCGCCTCCTCCACCGCCGCCGGGCGGCGGAACGGTGATGCCGGCCGCACCATAGATGCTGAAATGGTCCACCTGGACCTCCAGATACGTCCCGCCGGCCGCCACTACTTTGGTGGCCGGGTTGTGGATGCCGCTCTCCGTCCACGGGAACGATGGGCTGGTCAGATCATCCGGATCGTACCGGTAAACGCGGTAGGTGGTATAGCCGGGATCTTGCGTCAGCGGAATACGAATCGTTACCGGCGTCGCGAACTGTAACCCACTCGGTCCGAACTCATACTGCAACCCGACTGCATTCGTGCCGGACGGCATCTCCGGCGGGTTGCTCACTTCGGCGATGGTGATCTGACCGGCCTGGACACCGCTGGGCATCTGGGGGATCTCCGCTTCGAGATTCGCCTGGCCCGTCGCCCTGACCGTGGTCTTGCCGCCCGTGGTGACCACCGTCGTCGGCAAGGGAGCGTCGATGCACACGGCCCCGGCATAGTAGATATCCTTGTTGCCATTGCGCTCATCGACCCACACGACGTAGGGATTGCCCTTCCCGTCCACGCCCACGGCGGGAGCCGTTTGGGCGCTCGTGCCGGAATCATCGTTGACCAGGATGTTCGTCCCGAACAGCCAGCCGCCCTCGGCGAAGTAGATATCCGTATCGTTGTTGTTGTTCTTGACATCGCGGCCGTCCTGCCACGCCGCGAACAGCTTCGTGCCCCTGGCGTCGCGCCGCAACGCCAGCGACGGCGCTGCCTGGCTGACGCCCGGTTCGTCGGCGATCGCGAACCCTGCAATCGGAAGACCGCCCACATCGCTGCGATAGTAGACACTCGCGGGCGTGCTCTGCTGGGAAACCCAAGCGAGATAGATCGTGCCGTAGGCGACACCAACCGCACTGGCTTCGTTGCTGGCGCCGGCTACCACAGCGACATTGTTCCACGCATTCGCAGACGATGCGGCGTAGATGTTCGTTCCCTGCGTGGCCGCGTTCCGGGCGTCCGTCCACAGGATGTACGCCGTGCTGTCGCTCGGGTCGATGAAGACCTTGGGCTGCGTCTGGTCTGCGGAGTGGCTCGTGATCCGAGTCTCCGTCCATGTGGTCCCGTTTGTCGAGGTGGCAACCCAGATATCCTTGTTCCCCGCCCGATCATCCTCATAGGCGATGTAGACCGTGCCCGGCGCTCGACTGTCGGCGGCAATCGAGGGGAACCTCTGACTGCTAGTGTTGTTCGGATCGCCCACGTTCACCGCCAGCGGCTCGGTCCACGTGGTCCCGTTGCTCGAACGCGACATGTACACGTCCCACTTGCCGTTGGCCGCCTGGCTCTGCCAGGCCACGTAGAGCCCGTTGTTGCGGTCCACCGCAATGACCGGGTGGCTCTGGGCGTTCGCCCCCGTGTAGACGGCGGTGCTGGCCCCGAAGGCGCTGCCGCCCGGCGCGAGCTTGCCGATGTAGATATCCGTATCTGCGCCCGTCGCCTGCTGGTCCCAGACCACCCAGATATTCCCCGCCGAATCCGTCGCGGTCGCCGGATGGTCCTGGATCAGCGTGCCCGTGTCGCTGTTGACCTTGGCGTTCTTCCCGAACGACCGCGTCTGCGTCTTGAACGAGTAGCTCACCGTATCGCTATTGCCCGCAACGTCGGACGCCGTCACCGCTACGTCCACCTCTTGCTCATGGTCGAACCGTGTCGTCGGCGTGAACGTGAACTCATAGTCCGCCGCCGTGCCGGTCCGCCGGCAGATCCCGCGCACCACTTGATCCCTCGACCTCGTATCGTAGACCCCGGCAGAGGTCTCATGCGCCCCATCGTAGATCAGGTCGCCTGCGATGCGGATCGTCACCGTCCCGCCATCGTACCGGACGCCGGAACCGCCGTCAGTCACGTGCAACTGAACCAACCCGCCGCAAGGAACCATCTCGGCCCCGTCGGCAGGCGACTGCCCCGAGACCTGTGGCGGTTTGGTGTCGCGTACCGTCGTCGTCACCGCCGCCGCCGCCACCGTACCCGTCTCGTCGCTGCGGATGCTCAACTGGTTATGCGTGATCGTCCCGCCCTCCGCCATGCTGCCATCGACCTTGCCGACGAACCACACCGTCTGCCCGACCGTCTCACTGGCCAACGTCCCGATACTCCAGGTGATCGTCCGCGACGACGGAGCGTAGACCGACCCGCCTGAAGCGGTCACATAGCTCATGCCCGTCGGCAGGACCTCGGTAATCACCGTATTGTTCGTGCCCGGATGGCCGGAATTGCCGTAGGTGATCGTATAGGTCACTTGATCGTTCGCGTCCACCGGGTCGGCGCTGCCGACCATTTCGACGGACAACGCGCTCGGCGGGATCGCCTCGAACTGAACCGTCACCGTCTTGTTCGAGGTCATCGTCACGGAGTTCCCATTGTCCTTGGAACCGTCGTTGTCCGTCCCCGTCCACGCCTTGACCCGGTAGCCCGTATCCGGCGTCGCCAGCAGCGAAGCCACCTGGCCGTAGTCATACGTCTGGCTCGTGGGCGAAACGCTGCCATGACCGCCCACCACAGACGCCCCCAGCGTACAGGGGGCCCGCTCGAACTCCACCGTAACTATCTTGTCCGAAGTCATCGTCACGGAGTTCCCATTGTCCTTGGAGCCGTCGCTGTCCGTCCCCGTCCAGGCCTTGACCCGATACCCCGCATCCGGCTGCGCCACAAGCGAAGCCACCTGGCCGTAGTTGTACGTTTGATTCGTCGGGGAGACACTGCCGTTGCCACCCACCACGGATGCCTCCAGCGTACATGGGATCGGCTCGAACTCCACCGTTACCGTCTTGGGAGATGTCATCGTCACCGTGCTGCTATTGGCCTTTGAACTGTCGTTATCCGTCCCGGTCCAGGACTTGACGCGATAGCCCGTTGCCGGTAGTGCGGCAACGAGAGCCACTTGGCCCTCCCTGAAAATGCCGCCGCCGGTGATCTCGCCGCCGCTGCCCACAACCTCGACCGTCAAGGTGTAAGTGACAATTGTCATGTTGAACGGCACGGCCTCGGATGTCCCGTCCTGATACAGGTCTTTCTCAGCGACGACGTACGCACGGTACTGGCCGCTGGAGGCAATCTCCGAACTCTGGCCCATGAACCGGTTCTGTTCAGGGGACCACCCCAGCGGGACAGTCGCAATGGTCTCCCAACCACTGCCGCTGTCCCGTTGCACGATCCCTTGCACCGTCGCGTCCGAAATAGGTTGGCCGTCTGCCGAACTCGTGACCGTTGCGCTGAACTCCACGGTACCACCGACGGATGCAGCAGGTGGTGTGATTGTTGCGCCGACCTGCAGGTTACCTATTGTTGTAGTGAACGAGGCAGGTATGGACCAATCGCTCCACGAATTCGCTATTCCGCTACTGTCTTGATGGCGCACGCGCCAATAGTACATGACCCCATAGCTCAATTGGCCTGGCGGTAGAGTAACGGAGGTCTTGCTGCTGGTGGTCTGTCCACTCTGCCAGACGAGAGATGAGAAATCACTCGTAGTGGACATCTGCCACTCACTGGCTTGGTGCACGTCGCCGGAATCCCAATCAGAGAAGGGCGAAGATTCTAGTGTCGGCGTCAAGTTCACTCCAGTTGCCCCGTCAGGGGGAGCGATCCCGTGAGGTACAGCCGGTGGCAGATTGGGCAGAATCCTTGGACTGGCGGTCACCACAATTGTGTAGTGCCTGATGTCGTTGTCTGTGTCGCTTTCAGAACGGCAATAGTACGTGCCAGGCGCGAGCGAGCTATCTCCGTGCCGGTTTATCCTGGCGTCACCTTTGGCGTTGTAATGTGTGGCAATCACCGCACCTGAACTGTCAGGACCATAAAGGGTTATGCGCAACCCCAAGTCGTTGGTATTAAGATCACCGAGCACGACATCAGTGGCAATACTCACCTCTGACAGTTGATTCAATTGGAACTTGACCCAATCAACATCGCCCCCAGGCAGCCTGTGATGCTGTGGAGCACCATCCGCTTGAATAGGGGAAGCGAGCTCTGCTGTGTCATCTGGTTCATAGGAATCCGGCATTGGAGCACGGATATGTAGCCTGTACTCCCCACTTTCAGTGCCAGCGAAATTGACGTTTACATTTGTCAGAGCTTCATCGCCATCGAGGCCGCTCATGCCATAGATGATGACGTAGTATTCACCTGGGCCCAGACCTTTCAGGGAAAGCCTTTCCGTTCTGGGATCAGAAGGACGCAGATCGTTGTTATTCCACGACGAACTCACATCGCACCATTTTCCTTTAGCCGGGCGGAAGGAAGAGCCACTGACTCTGCCAAGAGATATGT
>Ga0194112_10006320_pt1 | contig 15691 bp, 15 predicted proteins | sample TA2MahC400mmetaG_FD_146191 | JGI IMG/M metagenome (GOLD analysis project Ga0194112, IMG submission 146191) | Freshwater microbial communities from Lake Tanganyika, Tanzania - TA2015016 Mahale Deep Cast 400m | ecosystem: Environmental > Aquatic > Freshwater > Lake | place: Tanzania: Lake... | reverse complement strand
TTGGTTCGTCACGGACGACAACTGATCCTTCGTCTGGCGGTCACGGCCGAGAAGTTCGCTTGTCTTCTCCTGATGAGGCATCGGATGGCAGCCTCGATCTGACTGGGCGTCAGCCCATTTTTCATCCCCGACTGGCCCCTTCAAGCTCAACAGGCGGAGACTGCTTGGATAAACCACAAAATCGCTGACTCTTGGACAATCAACGGATTTCGGGCTTTGCCGAATCCAAGAGAAGATTTCTCAACGTCTTGGTCAATCATTTTGGCGAGAGCCGGCCTTAGCCCAAAATCCTAACGGCAGTTTTGGGACAAGCTCAAATCTTGACAAAATTCCAGTAACTATAGTTAAATAATCCTTCCTACTTAAGCAGAGTTATGGAATTTAAGCAGTATTTAATGGCGAAGAAAACGCCCATCCTTCACCGATGGATTCAGAACATCCGCGCGACCTTTCCTCATGCCCAGGCCGAATGGTCTTCGAGGAGGGGCGACGAATTCGTCCGGCCTGTCGGGCATTTGATGGTGAAGGAAATGGAAGCCATTTTCGAAGGCCTGTTGAGAGGGGGGAGGCCGGCCGACTTTTCCGGGTCCCTGGATAGAATCATGAGAGTCAGGGCGGTGCAGGATTTCTCCCCGGCTCAAGCCGTCTCCGTCCTTTTTCAATTAAAAGAGGCCATCCGGACAGAACTCCGGGATGAACTTCGCGAAAGCCAGACGTGCCTCGAGCTCTTCGCCTTCGAAACGGAGATCGATGCCCTCGCCCTTCTGTCCTTCGACCTATACATGAAATGCCGCGAGGATATCCATGAGCTCAAGTTGAAAGAAGCGAAGGCCGCCGGATCGCGGATGTCCGGGTCGGCCCGGGGGGCGGCGGACGAGGGCCGGTCATGAAATGGCTTCCGAGCGTCACGGCGGCTCTGCTGGCCGTCCTGGCCTTGATCGGCCTTTTTTTTCTCGTGTCCGCAGTGGCGGATCCCCATCTTCTCTTCGGCATCGTCGTCCCCTATGCGGCCATCGGATTGTTCCTCGTCGGCATCCCGTATCGCGTCCTCAAGTGGGCGCGATCCCCGGTCCCGTTCCATGTGCCAACCGTCTGCGGCCAGCAGAAATCGCTGGCCTGGATCCCGGCCGACGATCTCGATAGCCCGTATCGAACCTCCGGAGTGATCAAGCGGATGGCGCTGGAGATCCTCTGTTTCCGTTCGCTCTTCCACAATGAAAAATTCAAGTTGAATACCCTGAAAAAGCTGCAGTTCGACAGCGGACGCCTGTTGTGGTTTGGGGCGATTGCCTTTCATTGGGCTTTGCTCATCATCCTTCTCAGGCATCTGCGCTTTTTCACCGAACCCGTCCCCGGCTTTGTCAACGCTCTCAAGAGCCTCGATGGGCTCTTTCAGTGGACCTGGTGGCCCGGAATTTTCATCACGGACGCCGTCTTGCTGGCCGCCGTGACCTATATTTTTCTGAGACGAGTGGTTCTGCCGCATCTGAGGTATATCTCGCTTTTCACGGATTTTTTCCCGCTTTGGCTGATTCTTGGGATCGCGGCGACCGGACTCGGCATGCGCCTGATTTGGAAAGTGCCGCTCCTGCCCGTGAAGGAGTTGGCCATAGGCCTCATCACCTTGGATCCGCCGGCCCCTCCGGCGTTCATCGGTCGAATCTTCTATCTCCATCTCTTTCTGGTGAGCGTTCTAATCGCCTACCTGCCGTATTCCAAGCTCATGCATTCCCTCGGCGTGTGGCTGAGTCCGACCCGGAATTTGAAGAACAACAGCCGGATGGTCCGGCATGCCAATCCCTGGAATCCCGCGGTCAAGGTCCATACGTATGAAGAATACGAGGCGGAATTCCGGGCGAGAATGAAGAAGGCAGGCCTTCCTGTGGACAAAGAATAAGAATGGCCGCAGACAAGTCGACCCCGAAAGAACGGCTGGAGATGGATCACCGCCCTCCCCGGCGGGCCTGGATGGATCAACCGGTCGAATATCGGAAGGGGACTTATTGCCATAGCGCCGCCCCGAAGGTCCAGGCCGCCCTGGATCTTCCCTTTCCGAGGGAGTGGCAAGCTCAGGAGCCGGATTGGAAGCTTCCCCCCGATTGGAAAACCATCTGGCTGTCCGGATTCAAGGCCCGGCTGAAGAACAACCGGACCTTCCGCTTGTTCCTCGACCTGTGCGTCCGCTGCGGCGCCTGCTCGGATAAATGCCATTTTTTCGTCGGTTCCGGAGATCCCAAGAATATGCCCGTTCTGCGCACGGAATTGCTCCGGTCGGTGTACAAGAGATATTTCACCCTGGGGGGCCGGATCTTCGGCCGCTGGGCCGGCGCCCGCCCCCTCACGGAAGAGGTCGTCAAGGAGCTATTCTACTATTTCTACCAGTGCACCGAATGCCGGCGGTGCTCCGTCTTCTGTCCGTACGGCATCGACACCTGCGAAGTGACGATGATGGCCCGGGAGCTCTTGAGCTTGATCGGCTGCAACATCCACTGGGTGGTCGAGCCCGCGGCCAACAGTTTCCGAACGGGAAATCATATCGGGATTCTTCCACATGCCTTTAAAGCCACGGTCGATTCGGCCGTGGACGAGATCGAGGAGATCACGGGCATCCGGATCAACGTCCCGATCAACAAGAAGGGCGCCGAGGTGCTTTTTGTCGCCCCCTCCGGAGACTATTTTGCCGTGCCCAACTGGTACACTTTTTTGAGCTATCTGATGCTCTTCCACGAGATCGGGCTCGACTACACCTGGAGCACGTATGCCGGCGAGGGGGGGAATTTCGGATTCTTCCACTCCGCGGAGCTGGCGAAAAGGCTGAACGCCAAGATTTATGCCGAAGCCAGACGGCTGGGAGTCAAATGGATCCTAGGAGGGGAATGCGGCCATATGTGGAGGGTTGTCCATCAATACATGGACACCTTCAACGGTCCGGCCGATTTCCTGGAGGAGCCGGTCTCTCCCGTCACCGGAACGAGGTTTGAGAACGCCGCCTCGACCAAGATGGTCCACATCTGCGAATTCACGGCCGACCTCATCAAGAACGGCCGCTTGACGCTCGACCCGAGCCGGAACGACAATGTCCGGGCGACCTTCCATGATTCCTGCAACATCAGCCGGGGGATGGGGATGTTCGAGGAGCCCCGCTACATCCTCCACAGCGTCTGCCGGCATTTTTATGAGATGCCCGAGGAGACGATCCGAGAGAAAACATTCTGTTGCGGAAGCGGGGCCGGTCTGGGAACGGATGAAAACCTGGAGATGAGATTGAGGGGAGGATTTCCTCGGGCCAACGCCGTCCGCCACGTTCGCGAAACCCGGGGCGTGAATCTCCTGGCCTGCATCTGCGCCATCGATAAGGCCGTTTTCCCCGTCGTCCTGGATTACTGGGTGCCCGGCGTGGACGTCGGCGGCGTTCATGAACTGGTGGCGAACGCCCTCGTCATGCGGGGCGAGAAGGAGCGAACGACCGACTTGAGGGGAAAACCCCTGGTTCCCCCGGAGGCGACGGATGGTGTATGACGCCCGAAAGATTCTTCCGGGCTTGGTCCTGTTCGTCCTGGTCCTGGCCTGGCCGGCGATCTATACGGCCGCGCTAGGGACGGGGCGCGACAGGCCGGTTCTGGAGATGGTCACCGCCGAAAAGCAATGTCTTGAATCGACCGACTTTATGAGACGACAACATATGACCCTCCTGAAAAACGACTGGCGGGAGACCGTCGTCCGCAAAGGGGCCCGGGATTATGCGGCCGCCGACGGGAAAGTCTATCCCATGAGCCTGACGAAGACGTGTCTCGGGTGTCACCCGAACAAGGCGAATTTCTGCGATCGCTGTCACAATTATGTCGCCGTCAAGCCGGCATGTTGGAACTGTCATATTGTCCCCGAAGAGGTTCGGTAGATGGCCGTCCCGCGGCGCACATTCCTGAAAGGCGGCCTGTCGGCGGCGGCCGGGCTTTGGGCGAACCTGTCGTTTCAGTCCTGTTCCCGGGGCCGATCCCGGGACGCGTCCGGGACGGAAGCCGACGCCGTCCCCAAACGATGGGCGATGGCCGTGGATTTGGAGGCATGCACGGCGGCTCAAGGTTGCCGGGAATGCATTGCGGCCTGCCATCAAATCCACAATGTGCCCGACTTCGGAAATGACAAAGACGAAATCAAGTGGATCTGGACGGCGCCGACGAACAAAGTGTTTCCGGAGAATGAACGTCTTTTCCCGGACGAGATGGCCGCGGCGAGTCCGGTCCCCGTATTATGCAATCACTGCGACAAGCCTCCCTGCGTCAAGTTTTGTCCGACGGGGGCGACGTGGAAGCGGGACGACGGAATCGTCATGGTCGATTTTCACCGCTGCATCGGTTGCCGGTATTGCATGGCGGGGTGTCCCTACGGATCGAGGAGCTTCAACTGGAAGGATCCGCGCCCCCGGATCGCCCGAGTGAATGTCGAATTTCCGACCAGGACGAAGGGCGTCGTGGAGAAATGCAATTTCTGCGAGGAGAGAATCGGTCAAAACCTTTCGCCGGCCTGCGTCATCGCCTGTCCGGAGAACGCCCTCGCGTGGGGCGATCTCAACAATCCCGCCTCCGCTGTAAGCCGGGCCATCTCCGCCCGGACGGCGATCGAGCGCCAGCCCGAGCTGGGCACGGGGCCTCACGTTTTTTATCTGATTTGAGGAATCCCGGTGCCGGTCCAAGCCATCCCTAAATCGACATGACAACATTCGACGATCATCCACGGCCAGCCGGACATGTCCCCGGCGAGGACGATTCCGCCCTGATCGAACACATCGGAAAGACGGGGCGGCCGTTCTATCTCACCCTCGCCGTCCTGGCGTTTTTCGTTCTGTTGGCGGCCGCGGCCTACCTCCACCAATACCGGAACGGCTTGGGCGTGACGGGGCTTTCTCGGCAGATCTTCTGGGGCGTCTATATCACGAATTTCGTCTATTTCATCGGGATCAGTCACGCCGGGGCGCTCATCGCCGCCATTCTTCGTCTGGCGAAGGCGGAGTGGCGGCGGCCGATCACCCGGGCCGCCGAACTCATCACCGTTCTGGCGTTGTCGTTCGGCGTCCTCAACATCGTCGTTGATTTGGGGCGACCGGAAAGAGTCCTGAATCTTATTCGATACGCCCAGCCCCTATCGCCGCTGGTCTGGGACATCGTGGCCGTCACGGTTTACCTCTCGGCGAGTAGTTTCTACCTGTACTTGTCCCTGATCCCGGACATTGCCTACCTGAGAGACCGGGGGACAAAGCCCCGGTGGTTCTATCAGTCGCTCGCCCTCGGCTGGAGAGGGACAGAGCGGCAGCTCGGGTTTTTTAAGAAGAGCAGCGGGATCATGGCCATTCTGGTGATCCCCGTGGCCGTGACCGTCCACACCGTAATTTCCTTCATTTTCGCCATGACGATTCAGCCGATGTGGCACAGCGCCGTCTTAGCCCCCTATTTCGTCGTCGGGGCGATTTATTCGGGCATCGCCTGCCTGATTATCGCGATGGCCGTTGTTCGCTTCGCCTTCAGGCTCCAGAACTATGTGAAACCCGCGCATTTCAACAATCTCGGGATTCTTCTGCTGGTGATGGCCCTTCTCTGGCTCTACTTCACCCTGGTCGAACACCTCACGGCCGCGTATGGGGGCGAACCGAACCATCTGGTCGTTTTCTGGTCGAAACTCTCCGGACGGTATTCCCTGTATTTCTGGGCGATGGCTCTCCTGTGTTTCGGGATACCGTTCGTCATCCTCTGCGTCAGGAAATTCCGGACGATTCTGGGAACATCGATCGCCTCGGCCGCGGTTCTTATCGGCATGTGGCTGGAACGCTATACGATCATCGTCCCGACCCTCACCACCCAGCGGCTAGCCCTGGGACGCCCCCTGTATTTTCCGACCTGGGTCGAATGGTCCATTCTCGCGGGATGTCTTTCGTTTTTTGTCCTTCTCTTCATTCTGTTCACGAAGTTGTTCCCGATCATTTCTCTTCTGGAGATCAAAGAGGGGCGAGATGAGGCCGTGGCTGATTTTCGGGTCCGTCTGAAGTCTTATTTTCCGGCTGAAGCCCCCGGCTCTTCCGGGATTGACAATGGAGGGGAGAGTCAATTTAATGAACATCCCTCATGATTCTGTTCGGAAGGAGACCCACGGATGAGCAGCAAGACGCCTAAGCTGGATGAACTCGAAAAAGGCCCGTGGCCGAGTTTCGTCAAGGAAATGAAAAGGGCGGCCGCCCGGAACGCCAGCGCCAAAGATCTTCTGGGGCAGATGGAGCTCTCATACGAAGAGAAGATGGGTCATTGGAAGCACGGGGGGGTGGTCGGCGTCAAAGGCTACGGCGCGGGCGTGATCGGTCGCTATTCCGACGTCCCGGAGAAATTTCCAAATGTCGCGGCCTTTCATACGATCCGGGTCAATCAGCCCAGCGGCTGGTTCTACACGACCAAAGCCCTGCGGAAAATCTGCGATATTTGGGAAAAATACGGCAGCGGTCTCAGCAATTTTCACGGGGCGACGGGAGACATCATCCTCCTAGGAACGACGACCGAAAACATCCAGCCCTGTTTCGATGAACTCGTGGATGAGGCTGGATTTGACTTGGGAGGTTCAGCCTCTGTGCTCCGGACGCCCAGCGCCTGCATTGGGCCGGCCCGCTGCGAGTATGCCTGCATCGACACCCTCGACCTCTGCAACGATATCACCCACACCTACCAAAATTACCTCCACCGGCCCCATTGGGCTTATAAGTTCAAGGTCAAGATCGCCGGGTGTCCGAACGACTGCGTGGCGTCCATCGCCCGTTCCGACCTGGCGATCATCGGAACGTGGAAAGACGTCTTGAGAATCGATCCGGAGGAGGTCCGGCACTACGCCGGGCAGGGGCTCGATATCGAACGGGACGTGGTTCGGGAATGTCCGACGGAGGCGTTGGCCTGGGACGACTCGGCCAAGAGGCTGATGATAAAGCCGGACGATTGCGTCCGCTGCATGCACTGTATCAATGAAATGCCCAAGGCGCTCCGTCCGGGCTTGGAAACAGGGGCGACGATTCTCATCGGAGGGAAGGCTCCCTTGGTGAAAGGCGCGCGCCTGTGCTGGGTGATCGTCCCGTTTATGGCCTTGGAATCGCCGTACTCGAATTTGAAGAACCTCATGGAGAAAATCTGGGATTGGTGGGACGAACATGCCCGGAGCCGGGAACGCATCGGCGAGCTCATCGAACGGCTGAGCCTGCCGGCTTTTCTGAAGGGCGTCGGGCTGGAGGCCTGCCCCGAAATGATCATGGAACCGCGGGCCAATGCCTTCATTTTCTAGTCCGGATTCCCCGCGCCACGACAATCCTTCCGAGAAAGGAGCCTTCGCATGGCCAAAGTGACGGACATCGGGCCTCCCGATTTCAGGACGATGATTCCTCCCGTGATCGCCAAGAATTACGGGAAATGGAAGTACCACGAACGGCTCAGGCCGGGGCTGTTGAAACACGTCGCCGAAAGCGGCGACGCGCTCTACACCGTGCGTGCGGCATCCCCCCGTCTCCTCGATATCGGGACCGTTCGGGATCTCTGCGATCTCGCGGATAAGTACTGCGACGGCCACCTGCGCTTCACGAGCCGGCATAACATCGAGTTTCTCCTGGTCGATCCGGACAAGATTGAGCCCTTGGTCAGGGACGTCAAGGCCCTGGGGTTTCCGGTCGGGGGAACGGGACGATGCCTGACCAACATCGTCCACACCCAAGGCTGGCTGCATTGCCACACGACCGCGACGGACGGTTCGGGCGTCGTCAAGGCGATCATGGATGAGCTGTTCGACTATTTCGAAAACGAAAAGCTTCCGGCCTACACCCGGATCGCCTTGGCCTGTTGCGGGAACATGTGCGGCGCGATCCATTGTTCCGACGTGGCCATCGTCGGGACCCATACCCGGCCCCCGACTCGGATCGACGACGCTCATTTCGCGGCTTGGTGCGAAATCCCGACGACCTTGGCCAGCTGCCCGACGGGGGCGATCTCGCGGCACCCGGCGGCGAAGAGCGTCCGCATCGAGGCCGAGAAGTGCATGTATTGCGGGAATTGCTTCACCGTCTGCCCCGCTCTTCCGATCGCCGATCCCGAGCATGACGGAGTGGCCATTTTTGTCGGAGGCAAGGTCTCCAACGCGAAGACGCGCCCGCGGTTTTCGCGGCTGGCGATTCCCTGGCTGCCGAACAATCCTCCCCGGTGGCCGGAAGTCGTGGAGGCCGTGAAAAACATCATTGATGTCTATAGCCGGAAAGCCCGTCGAGGGGAGAGAATGGGCGATTGGATCGACCGGATCGGGTGGCCGTCGTTTTTCCGGGTGACCGGCATTCCCTTCACGGACAAGCACATCGACGACTTCCTGGGCGGGTTGTCGACCTATCGAACGACGACCCAATTCAAAATCTCGCAAAAGGGAGACCATCATGGCCAATCTGACCATTCCCGAGATCGAACAGAAAATCCTTGATTATCTGAAAACGCGCAAACAGGTCAAGGTCCGGTCCGTTTTCAAGGCGATCGGCCAGGACAAGAGGCTGGTGGACGAGGCGATCGTCAATTTAGCCAAGGCGGACCGGGTGGAATACCTCTATCTCGACACTTCCTACGTCGCGATCAAAGAAGGATAGTCCGGCGAACCGATCGGGGCGGGGAAACGGGTCGAGGTCGGATGAGATGAAGGGCTTGCCCCGGATCGTCATATCCGCCTGTCAAGGCCACCAGGGCAAGACAACGATCAGTCTCGGCCTTTGCGCGGCACTGGCCGAAAGAGGGCTGTCCGTTCAGGCCTTTAAAAAAGGGCCGGACTATATCGATCCCTCCTGGCTGGCCGCGGCCGCCGGACGGCCGTGCCGCAATTTGGACGCCTTTCTCATTCCGCCGAAGACGCTCGTCTCGTCCTTTCAGGCCAGCTGCCGGGGCGCGGATATCGCCGTCCTGGAAGGCGTGATGGGATTGTACGACAGCTTCGACCCGGACGGATTCGGAAGCACGGCCTGGATGGCCCGCCTGTTGGGCGCCCCCGTGATCCTCATTGTCAACGCGAGCCGGATGACTCGAAGCGTGGCGGCGATGATCAACGGCTATCGGCAGTTCGAGCCCGAAACCCGCGTGTCCGGCGTCATTCTGAATCATGTCCGCCTGCCGGGGCATCGCCGGCGGCTTGAATCGGCCGTTCATCGCTACTGCGGCATTCCGGTCGTGGGCTGTCTGCCGAGCGACGATCTCTTCGCCATCGGCGAGCAGCATCTCGGTTTGCGGCCGTTCCGATCGGCGGACGGAGCGGAATCCATCGTCCGGCGCATTCGGGACAGGATCAAGGGCTATCTCGATCTCGAGGCCATCCTCGCCATCGCCTCGCAATCCCGAAAAATCCAACGTTCCGCCCCGGCCGCGCCGCGTGCCCGCCCGAGGGGCGTCACCCTCGGCGTCCTGCTGGATCAAGTCTTCAATTTTTATTATCCCGAGAATTGGGAGGCTCTTCGCCAAGCCGGAGCCCGGCTGGTCTTCATCGATTCCTTGAAAGACCGAACCTTGCCTCCCATCGACGGTCTCTACATCGGCGGCGGTTTTCCCGAGCTGTTCGCCAGCCGGCTGGCCGCGAATCGGGCGATGCGAGATCAGGTCCGCGGCTTCGTCGAAGCCGGCTTTCCGGTATATGCCGAGTGCGCCGGACTCCTGTATCTCTGCCGGAGCCTCTCCTGGAGGGGCCGGCGCCGGGCGATGGCGGGCGTCCTGCCCTATGACGTTGAGATCGATGAGAAGACGCAAGGCCATGGCTACGTAGAGGCGGAAGTTCGGAGGGAGAATCGGTGGTTTCCCCTGGGATCGAAGGTGCGGGGGCACCAATTCCACCATTCTCGCCTTCTCCGAGCCGAGGAAGCGGAATATGTTTTTCGCCTAAACAGGAGACGGGAAGGCGATCCAAGCGAAGACGGAATCGCCTATAAGAATCTCTTCGCGGCCTTTACCCATCTGCACGCTTCGGGTGTTCCCGAGTGGGCGGAAGCGTTTGTTTCGCTCGCCCGGCAAAGCCGCCGGCGGCGGATCAGCCCCGATATTCCCGGGACGGCGGTTCCGGCCGTTTCGCTGTCCGGTCCGGCTCCGCGGCCGATCCGATTTTTCCAGAAATAAGGAGAAAAGAACAAATGGCCAAACAGATCCTGGCTGGAATCGAGATTGATGTGGACGAGGACGGTTTCATTCAAGAACCTGAAAAGTGGAGCCCGGCCCTGGCCGAGGAACTGGCCAAGGGGGAGGGAGCGTATCCGCTCAGCGAAGAAGCCTGGAAAATCATCAACTATCTCCGGGAATACTATCTCGAGTTCGAAAGCGCCCCCCCGGTTCGGATGATCACCAAAAAAACGGGACTTTCCCTGAACCGGATCTATGAAATCTTCGCCAAAGGTCCGGCGGCGGGCGCCTGCAAAGTCGCTGGCCTGCCCAAGCCGACCGGCTGCCTCTGAGGATTCGGGCCGGGACCGACGCCCCGCGGGCGTTAGAAAGGGGAGGGCATCGATGGGCCTGCCGATCATGTTTTGTCTGTCCGTCGTTTTTTTCGTCGGGATGACGATCCGAAGAGCTTGGAAATACGCCAAACAGCCGGCGCATCTGCGCTGGGAACTCCATCCCGGGATTGTCAAAGAAGGGCGTCCCGGAGGGGGGTCCTATTTCGAGGCGATGAACGGAAGCTTGCGGCCGCGGAAAAGAAATCCTCTCGGAGAAATCAAGTTCATCGGGCGCGAGATCCTTTTTTTTCGGATGTATTTCCTCCAAAAAAAGAAATACTGGCTCTCCGTTTACCCTTTCCACCTAGGGATTTTCCTGTTGTTCGGCTGGTGGTTTTGGCTTCTGGCCGGAAGCGTCCTGTCGACAACGGGGGTCCCGATCGCCCCCGACGCCCCCCATTTTCTCGGCCGGGCCGTCCATTATCTGACGATTCTGACGGGAGGCGCGGGCATGGGATTGTCCGGGCTGGGGACCGTCGGGCTCCTCTGGAGGCGGTCGCGAGATGCCGAGCTGAGGATGTATTCCTCGCCGAAGGATTATTTCACCTTGGCCTTCATGCTGGCGGTTCTGTCCTCCGGCGCGTTCGCCTGGATTTTCCAAGATCCGTTTTTTCAGGCGATCAGGGAGTTCGTGACGACCGTCATCACCTGGTCTCGGGGCGGGCGCTTGAACGCCGCAACCACCTTGTATCTGATCATGTTCAGTCTATTCGTCCTCTATGCCCCGTTCACCCGGATGATGCATTTTGTCGCCAAATACTTCACCTTTCACGCGGTCCTTTGGGATGAGGCCGCCTCAGGGCCGGGGAGCAGGCTCCAAAAAAAGATCGAGAAACAGGGGGAATACCGGATGTCCTGGTCGGCTTCGCATCTTCGTCCGGGGGAAACATGGCGAGAGGAAATCCTGAGAACGGAGGAGGCCTCGGAGAAGGCGGCCCAGCCATGAAAAAGAAGCCGAGGATCCGGGACATCAGCGCACGGGTCGAGCCCTTGGTGGAGATCACCACGGACGAGTTGATGCCGCTGCCTTCTCCCTATGAAGCCGCCGATAGGAACCCGCCGATCGAGCCGCTTTCGGCCGAACAACAGGAGAAATACGAGTCGTCCTTGGACGGCGTCGCCGCCCTGGGTCTGGAGAAGCCGAAGAGCCGGGAGGAGGAGGAACGGCTGGTTGGGTCGTTCCTCAACGGGCTGAAGAAGCTTCTGACGCGAGAAGACAATTGGACGTTTTTGCAGCCTCTGGTGCTGTCTTTGGAGAACTGCGCGAAATGTCAGAATTGCAGCGACGCCTGCCCCGTCTTTTTGGCGAGCGGCCGGCAGGAGGCCTACCGGCCGACCTTCCGCTCCGAAGCCTTGAGGAGAATCATCCGGAAATACCTGAATCAAAAGAATCCCCTGCTCTCGCGGTTCGAGGGAAATGATGTCGAACTGAACTGGAGGACGGCGGCCCGCCTGGGGGAATTGGCCTATCGATGCACCCTCTGCCGCCGTTGCACTCAGTCTTGTCCCCTGGGCGTCGACAACGGATTGATCGCCCACGAAATTCGGAAAATCTTCAGCCAGGAACTCGGCCTCGCTCCAAAAGCCCTTCACGCGCACGGCACGGTTCAACAGCTGAAGGCGGGGTCCAGCACGGGCCTCGCGCCCAAGGCCTTCAAAGGGATTGTCCGGTTTATGGAAGAGGAGATCGAAGAGAAAACAGGGAAGAGCGTGAAAATCCCCGTGGATAAAGAGGGCGCCGAGGTGTTGTTGGTCCACAACTCGGGAGAATTCTTGTCCTGGTTGGAGAATCCGATCGCCTTCGCCATCCTGTTCGAATCGGCCGGGGTCAGTTGGACCCTGTCCAGCCAGCTGGGCGGGTATGAGGCGACGAATTACGGGGTCTGGTATGACGACATCCAATTCGCCAGGATCGCCCGCCGGCAGGCGGACGTCGCCCGCAAGCTCAAGGTGAAGAAAATCGTCGTCGGGGAGTGCGGACATGCCCATAAAGCCTTGGCGGTCGTGGCGGATCGGCTTTTTTCGGAAGAAACGGAGATTCCTAGAGAAAGTTATCTGCCTCTTGTCGAGGATATCGTCTGCCATGATCGAATCCGGCTCGATCCCCGGAAGAATGACTTCCCCGTGACGCTCCACGATCCTTGCAATGTGGTCCGACTCATGGGCATCGTCGAGCCCCAGAGGAAGATCCTCCGAAAAGTGTGTCCCCAATTCAGGGAAATGACGCCGTCCGCTTGCCAGAACCATTGCTGCGGAGGGGGGAGCGGCCTCGTCAACATGGATTCGACGAATTTCCGGAATTGGGGGATCTCCGTGGCGGGGAGAATGAAATTCAAACAGATCCTCGAGGCATTTCAGGACGTGAAGGATCCGGCCATCCCGAAATATGTTTGCCTTCCCTGTTCCAATTGCAAGGGCCAGATGAGGGACGTCTTCAATTTTTATCGGGCCCAGGAGAAATCCGGGCTGTATTACGGCGGCCTGGTGGAGCTTGTCGTCAATGCCATGACCGATCTGGGCACCCCGTTCCTGCCATGGACCAAGCGGCCGTGAATCCGTCCGTCGGGAGGAAGGGCAGAGCGGCCGCCCTTTCCTGATTGGGCGGTCGATGATAGAATATTTAGTCGGCCCGCGCGAGAAGACGCGCCCGGGCCCGTTTCCTGGTCCGGAGGGAAGGGGTCGAAGGGCGTTTATCGGGAGGATAAGGGATTCTATGAGGAGTCGATATCTGCCGGTTTTTCTCAATGTCCGGGAGAAAAAATGCGTCGTGATCGGCGGGGGGCGGGTGGCCTTCAAGAAAGCCTCGACCCTGCTCCGCTACGGAGCGAAGGTTCTGGTCGTCAGCCCGGAGTTCGAGCCAGAGTTTCAAGCCCTGGCCGCCCAATCTCCGGGCCTCCGTTTGCGCAAGAAAAAATACGAGGCCCGGGATCTGCGCGGCGCCCGGGCCGTTTTCGCGGCCACGTCGGACGAATCGGTCAATCGGACCGTCGCCTCCGAAGCGCTCCGGCTGAAGATTCTGGCGAATGCGGCCGATCAGCCGGAACACTCTCAATTCCTCTCGCCCTCCTGTCTGGAGAGGGGCGATTTGATGATCGCCGTTTCGACCTCTGGAAAAAGCCCGGCTCTCGCCCGGGCGATCCGGCTCCGGCTCGAGCTTCTTGTTGAGGAGGCGTATGCCTCGCTCGTCCGCGCCGTGGAGGCCGTGCGGTCCGAGCTGAAGAAGGAGGGCATCCGAATCCAAGAAGAATCATGGCGGCGGGCCTTAGATCTCGATGTCCTCCTCGGTCTCTGTCGGGAGAGCCGAGAGGCCGAAGCCCGGGATTGGCTTCGCCGGAGGCTCCTGGGACTTCCCGAACGCGCGGGGGGAGCCTAAGCCGTGAACGTCTATGCGATCGGCCTTAATCATAGCAAAACGCCCGTGGCGATTCGAGGCAAATTGGCGATCGGGGCAAGCCGCCTTTCCGGGGCCCTCCTCAGACTCCGGGCGGAGGACATTCGGGGCCTCATCCTTTCGACCTGCAATCGGACCGAAGTTTATGCCCTCGGCGACCGCGCGGAGGATGTCGTCCCCCGGATCGTCGCCTTCCTGAACGCGAACGCGAAATTGCCCGAGACGGAATTGTCCCGGCATCTCTATGTTTATTCCGGCCGGCGGACCGTTCGCCATCTGTTCCGTGTGTCCTCGGGGCTGGACTCGATGATCGTCGGCGAATCCGAGATCCTCGGACAGGTGAAGACGGCCTTGGAGGAAGCGGAACGGGCCGGACCGGTCGACCTCCCCCTTCAGAATCTTTTCCGGGCTGCGATCCGGGTCGGACGGATGGTCCGGACGAAAACAGGAATCAGCCGGAATGCGCTCTCCGTCGGAGCCATGGCCGTCGCCCTGGCCGAAAAATCGGTCGGCGACATGAGCCGGTGCAAGATCATGGTCATCGGGGCCGGAGAAGCCGGCCGCAAAGTCGCCCAAACAATCCGGGAGCGGGGGGCAAAGGAGATAGTCGTCGTCAGCCGGAACCCAAGCCGGGGGGCGAAATTGGCCGAGATGCTCGGGGGCGTTTGGTCTCCGATGGATCAGTTGGACCGAGAATTGACCGATAACGATATCCTGATCTGTTGCAGCGGAGCTCCCCATACGATCATCAAATTCGAGTCGCTCCAAAAAATCATGGCCGCCCGGGCGGAACGTCCTCTGGTGATTATTGATATCGCCGTGCCTCCCGATGTCGATTCCCGGACGAAAGAGCTTCGCGGAGTTTATCTCTACGATCTCGACGCCCTGACCGCGTCTTGTCGTCGGAATCGAGAGACGCGGCGGGGCGAGATCCGGCCGGCCAAACGGCTGATTGAAGAGGATGTGGAAAAGTTCTGCGCCGTCTGGGAATCCTCGGAGGCCAATCCCTTGATTCGGGCCCTGATGCGGAAAGCCGACCGCATCCGCCAAGCCCAGCTCGAGCGCAGCCTGAAAAACATGAAGGGCCTTTCGGCCGAAGATAGGGGCCGCCTGGAGGCCATGACCGTCGCCATCATCCACAATGTCTTTCAGGATCCCATTCGCCGCCTCCGTTTCCTGGGCTCCCAAGGGAAGAAATCCGTCGCGGTGCTGGCCGAGCTGTTCGACCTCGAGAGAGGAGACGCCTGAGGATGACGAATTCTCTTCGGGTCGGCTCGCGGGCGAGTCGCCTGGCCGAAATTCAAGCGCGGTCCGTCCTCGCTCGTCTGCAGGAATACCATCCGTCCACGCGCTTCCGCCTGACCAAGATCGCGACCCGGGGCGATCGGCGCAGAGACCTGCCGGTCGTCGAAATCGGCGGAAAAGGACTCTTCGTCTCCGTGGTTCAGGACGCCCTTCTTGCGGGGGCCATCGATATCGCCGTCCACAGCCTGAAAGATCTCCCGGTCGAATCTCCGAAGGGTCTGACCATCGGCGCGGTGCCGGAACGGGCGGATCCCCGGGACGTCTTCATCTCCCGGGGAGAGACCTTGGCCGAACTGCGTCCGAACGCCGTCGTCGGAACCGGCAGTCCGAGAAGAGCCGTTCAGGTTCTTGCTCGCCGTCCAGACCTCAGGATCAAATCCATCCGGGGGAATATTCCGACGCGTCTGAACCGGGTTTGGAACTTGGAAGTGGACGGCGTCATCCTCAGCGCGGCGGCGATGGTGCGGCTCGGTCTG
>Ga0194112_10006314_pt1 | contig 15695 bp, 13 predicted proteins | sample TA2MahC400mmetaG_FD_146191 | JGI IMG/M metagenome (GOLD analysis project Ga0194112, IMG submission 146191) | Freshwater microbial communities from Lake Tanganyika, Tanzania - TA2015016 Mahale Deep Cast 400m | ecosystem: Environmental > Aquatic > Freshwater > Lake | place: Tanzania: Lake... | reverse complement strand
CAATCAAGCGCTGCGGTCCTACTGCCCGCCGCGAACCGTGTACAGGTGCACGTCGCGCTGGGGGAACGGAATGGAGATGCCCTCGGCCTCGAAGCGGTCCTTGATGGCCAGGTTCAGTTCATCCACGATGCGGAACTGCTCGCGGTAGTCGGCAACCCAGCAGACCATGAGCAGGGTGAGCGACGAGTCGGCGAACGCCGAGAAATAGACGGCCGGGGGCGGCTGCTTCAGCACGTCCGGGTGGGCGTTCATGATGTCGGCAAGGATGGCCTTTGCCTTGCGCACGTCCGACCCGTACGCCACGCCGATCGTGCTGCGCAGTTTGACGCGGGAGTCCGGGGCGCTGAAGTTGATGACCTGGCTCTTTGCCACTTCCGCGTTGGGCATGCTGATGACGGTGTTGTCGAACGAAAGCATGCGGGTGCTTCGCAGGCCGACCTCGATAACGTCGCCGATGCGGCCGTCGGCGAACTGGATGCGGTCGCCGACCTTGAACGGCCGGTCCGCCATCAGCGCAAAGCCGGCAATCATGTTCGACAGGGTCTCCTGTGCGGCGAACGCCACGGCCAGCGATGCGATGCCGGCCGTGGCCAGCAGGGCCGTAATCTGCACGTCGAAGTGCTCGAAAATGACGGTCATGGCAATGAAGAACACAAGCAGTTGGGCGACCTTCCGAAAAAGTGAAACAAACTGCGCCCCTGCGGCATCCGCGCCCCGGGCGCCCAACCTGGCTGCATACCACTTCGCGACGGCTGAGACCGCCTGGCCTGCCGCCCACGCGGCCGCCAGGACAAGCCCCACGTAAAGGACCCCCGTCAATATGGGCCACGAGGGATGGCCGACGACCTCGGGCAGGCGGCCCAGGCTGACGCTCGAACCCAGGTTAAGCACGGCCAGCAGGACCAGTATCCGCAGAGGCGCCCGCGTGGCCGCAAGAAGCGACTCATCCAGGTCCGTCCGCGTCCTCTTGGCCAGCCGCATCAGGACGGAACCGCAGAGCCACGCGGCGGCCTGCGCGGCGAGCATCGCCGCCGCCGTCCAGGCGACAAACCACACGATTCCTTCCTGCAAGGGCGTAAGCGAGGGTAGCGACATGGCTGCCTCCTGTTCATATAGCGCCACTTGGCGCGGCGGGTCAGGAGACCCGACGCGCGAAAAACGGGCATGGTTCAAAGCCCCCGGCACCGCCGGGGGATGATCGGCCCGCACCATCCATCCCCACCCGGTGCGTGGGGCTTGTTTGATCCATGCCCAAAAACCTGATGATCCTTCCTGCGGTTCTGCTTACGGGTCCGCGCGTGCCGCCAGGCGGAGCATCCGTTCCGCCGCCGACAGGGGAACCCCGCGCTCGTCAACGGCCTTCACTGAGCCGCGCACAAGGCGGGTGGGCTGGCGGACGGCGCGGCTGAACTCGTCCCTGCACTCCCACAGATACGGCACGGGCAGGAACCCCCGGGCAAACACCTCGTACAGCCCGTCGGCCGAGTAAACGCCGGGCACCGCCGACTCGATGGTCCCGAGGACCGTCCGGGCCTCCCCCAGCAAGGCCGCGGTGCGGGCGGCCGTCTCCGGGTGGGCGGCCATGTCGTCGATGTCTCCCGCGGCCCGCAGGCGGCGGTACTCCTGGAGGGCGTGGCGGGTTATCTGGATGCTCTCGTTCACCACGGCAGGGTCGGCCAGGTGCGCGGCCTCGGAGTAACTGACGACGTGGATGACCGGCGGGCTGGCGGGGTCGTGCGGCTCGATGTCATCGGCCAGCGCCGTCACGGCCGCCAGTTGCGCCTTGGCCCGCTCCATGTCGGCGGAGAAGTAGTCCAGGCCGCCGCGTGGCTGAAGGATGACGCGGAACCGCTCGTCCTGGAGTTCGCGCACCAGGGCGAGCATGGCCCGCGACTTCGCCAGGTCCTGGATGCCCCACGTGAACTTGGGCGTGGCGAGCATGTTCTGAAGGACGAGGTACCCGACGCCCAGCGACTTGGCGAGCCTTGCGGCCAGGATGGCCGACACAACGCAGGTGACGTCGTCGGCGCCGCGGAACGCGAAGTGGTGCGGCACGTTCGGCTCGAAGGGCTTGCCCGAGGCGGCGATGAACATCAGAGCCTCGACGTGTTCGCGGAGGTTCTCGCGGACGGTATGCGGCCCGCGGCCGTCGATGCGGCAGAACCACCAGAGCGACAGCGCGTGCCAGGCGATGTTGATGGTCTCTTCATACATGCGCGCAAGGGCCGGAATGTTTCGCGTGCCGGCGTACGCCCGCACGAGCATCGGGCGCGAGGCTTCGTACGCGGCCGCGAACTCCTCGCGGGAGGCCAGGGGCACCCCGCCGCCGTTCGGCCGCCCCGACCAGTCTTCGCCGAAGGCCGACTGCGTCAGTTGCGACGTGCCGATCGACAGCACGTCCAGCAGCCCCCGCGCCGCCAGTTGCCGCGACCATTCCATGAACAGTCGCACCGCCGCCTCGCGGTCGGCCAGGTACGGCCCGACGTGCGCCCGCGTGAGCGGCAGTTCTCCGCGCGCGAGCCTGTGCCGCAGGCGCGCGGCGAGCGTGTCGCGGCGCGTGCCGAACTCCTCGTATCCGCCGGCCTGCGGCGGCTTGACGGCCAGGTACTCTGCCTTGCGGACGAGGTCCTTGCCGAAGGACAGGCGGTCTTCGTCGTAGGTCACGCCCTCGGCCACGTCGCGGGGCAGGCCGGCGCGGGGAATGCCGAGGATGCCGAGCGTCTCCGCCGCCGTCTCGTCGCCGCGGAACACCCCGGCCACGCCCGGCGCCTGGGCGCGGACAAGGTCGCACGCCTGCGGCAGGCCGGCGAAGTAGAGCCCCCGGATGGGGCCGCCCTGTTCCTCCAGCAGGCGCGAGGCCCGCAGCAACTCGACCATCGCGGCGAAGAGCGCCGCCCCGTCGCGCGGGTCAAGGCGGTAACTGAAACCGAGGCGCGTGATGCGGTTCTCGCGTATCCACCGCCGGATGGCGATTTGATTCGAGGGTTCCTGGGGGCGCCCGAACGCCTCGCACGCAGCGGCGTCGGCGATGACGCAGGGCCGGCCGGCGTCCTGGACCAGTTGCGCCGCCGCCTGGATGCCGAGCGCGTGGGCGTCGACGGCGGGACGGACGAACCCGAAGCAGTCGGCCTGCGTCGGTCGGCTGCTCATAAGTCGCCCTCCCCGGCCAGCGGGGAGCCGGTGCCCAGGTCCTGGGCCGCCTTGTCCGGGCGAGGGGGGGGCGGGGCGGCCTTGCCCGCCGAAGCCTCGGCGGGCGCCTGCGGGAGCGGCTCGGCCCCCACGACGAGGAACCGCAGGTCCTTGACGGACATGCCGCGGATGCCGAGGCGGTCCACCGTCCGCCCCTCGGCCCAGTAGTCGGCGCCGTGCATGGCCGACGCCAGCGTGATGACGGCCCGGATGGCGGGCGTCGGCACGCCGAACATCTCGCCTATCGACGCCAGCGGGACGAGGCTCGCCGGCACGTCCTCGGAAATGTAGCGATGTTGAATCGTTCCCGGAGAGCGGATGCCCGAGTACCCCGGGTTGGCCCGCATGGCGTCCAGCAGCGTCTTGCCCGCCGCGTCGTACGCCAGGTACAGCCACTCGCGTGCGGTGTTGGCGCGGATGCCCAGGGCGGCGGCCACGGCCACGCGCTCGCGGTCAACGGCCTCCAGGACGCTCGCCACGGCCGGCGTGACGCCCTCGACGTAATACTCGAAGTCGCCGTGGGTGTCTTCTATGCGGCCGGCGTTCAGGATGGTGATGGCCGGGTGGAAGACCGCCCCGATGTTCTCCAGGCTCGTCTTCAGAACGTTGTCGCCCGGCACGAACTGGGGCAGCGCCCGGCGGATGAGCGGCAGCACGTCGGCCACGTGGTACGCCGGCAGCGTCGCCAGCGGCACGGAGTTCTTGATGCGGAATATGTGGACCTGCCCCGGGTTGGTCACGCGCGACGCGTACAGCAGCGACTGCGCCTCGGCGATGTAGGGGCGGACGGACGGGTTCTTCTCGCGGAGGACCTGGGCCGCCTCCAGCGCGCCGCCGGTGCGTCCGGGGTTCAGGACGAGCGTCTGGCCGTCCTTGATGTGCGGCGCGATTGTCTCGGCCAGGCCGCGGTGCGCCGTGGCCGGGACGACCGCCATCAGGACGTCGACGTCGTCGATGGCGGCCGCAGGGTCGGTCGTCACCAGGTTGAGCGCGGCAAAGCCGTCCACCTCGCCGGAGACGTCAAGGCCGCCGCGCGCCTGGACCGCCAGCAGCCGCTCCTCGCCGCGGTTCCAGAGGTTGACCTTGCAGCCGGTCAGGGCCAGGTGGGCGGCCATGGCCATGCCGCCGTGGCCGGCGCCGAGGACGCAGAACGTGGGCATGCCCTCGCTCGCCTCGATGTCGCCCAGGGGCTCCTCGGCGGCGGCGAACCGCTCGATGAACCGGGCGGCCGACGGGGCGCCCAGCAGGGCCTCAAGGACGCCCTTCTGCTGGAACAGGCGCGAGAGGCGGCTCAGCATCCGCAAGTGCAGCGCCTGGGCCTGCGGCGGAACGAGGATGACCCAGATGAGGTGGGCCTTCTTCTCGGCGCCCTCCCACGGCACGCCCGACCGCGAACTGCCCACCGCCATGACGAGTTGCTGGCAGGCCTTCGTGGAGGCGTGCGGCAGCGCCACGCAATAAGGAGGCAGGTCGAAGATCGTCGGCGCGGTGCGCTCCCTGGCGGCGATGTCCTTCAGGGCCAGGTCGGCGTCCAGGCTCCGCGCCGCCGCGAGCGCCGCAACGAGTTCGGCGACGGCCGCATCCCCGCTCGCGGCGCGGACCTCAATGACAACCGCCTCCGGACGAAGCACGTGGGCGATTCTCATGGCGGTTCTCCCTTACCGACCGGCACCAACTTAACAGACTCGGGCCGCGGATTCACGCCTTCTTTGCGGTTGCGGGGACGGGCCGATGCGCGGTAGCATCCTTCGGCGCATCGGTCACATGCACGCGAGGGGTGACGCGACAATGAGAGGGCGCCCAGCCGGTCGAACGATTGTCGGCGCCGCCGCCCTGGCGGGGGCGATCATCATGAGCGCGCCGTGCGACCGGGGCCACTGCGCCGAAACTCGCGCCGCAGGGGCCGCAATCGCGGCCGCGACGGCCCCGGCGGGCGGCCAGGAGGGCGCCGCCAGGAAGCCGCACCCCCTTCTCGGGAAGGCCGACGAAGCGGTCCTGGCGAAGGCGGGCGGCGCGGGTTCCTCGGCCAGGCCGGGGCTGGCGAAGGTCATCGAGGGCCTGCTGGCATCCGCGCGGTCCGCCCAGGCGCCTGCGCCGCTTGACCTGGACTACCCGCTGGAGGGCTCGGTTTTCCCGGCGGACATCGTTGCCCCGACGTTCCGCTGGCACGACCGCGCCCCGGCGTCCGACACGTGGCTTGTGGACGTGGCCCTCGGCGACGGCACGGGGCATATATACATTCTTGTCCCTGGCGACGCGCCGGCTCGCGCCGGGATGGGCGACGCGCGTTACGTTTCGCCGGAGACGGCGGCCTACAAGCCGCCGCCCGAGCAGGCCTCGGCCCGGACGTGGACGCCCGGCGCCGAAGTCTGGGCGGCCGTCAAGGAAGGGTCGGTCCAGGGCGCCGCCGCGGTGACGGTGCTGGGCTTCAGCAGCGCGGACCCCGGCGCCGTTCTTTCCCGCGGGAGCACCAGGCTGAGGGTCTCGAAGGACCCCGTGGCGGCGCCCATTTTCTACCGCGACTTGCCGCTGCCGTTCATCTACGCCGTCAAGAAACCGGAGTCCGTTGCGTGGCGGCTGGGCGACGTGTCGTCGCCGCGGCCGCCGCCGACGCTGCTGACCGACATGCACGTCTGCGGCAACTGCCACTCGTTCTCGGCCGATGGCAGGGTCCTGGCGATGGACGCCGACTACGGCAACGACAAGGGCTCCTATGCCATCGCGGAGATCGAGCGGGAAACGGTGCTCGAGAGGAGCAAGATCATCACCTGGACCGACTACAGGCGCGAGGACAAGGAACTGACCTTCGGGCTGCTCTCGCAGATATCCCCCGACGGCCGGTACGCCATCAGCACGGTCAAGGACCGCTCGGTCTTCTCGCCCGTGGCGGACCTGATGTACTCGCAGCGTTTCTTCCCGGTCAAGGGCATCCTGGCGGTGTACGACCGGCAGGGCGGGACGTTTTTCTCGTTGTCCGGGGCGGACGATCCGAAGTACGTGCAGAGCAACCCCTCGTGGAGCCCGGACGGCGCGGCCGTGCTCTTCGCGCGGGCCGAGGCCTACGAACTGAGGTACGTTAAAGACCCGTCGGCGGCCATCGTTCCGCGCGACGAGGCCCGCGAGTTCTTCGAGGAAGGGAAGCGATTCCGCTATGATCTGTACCGCGTGCCCTTCAGCGGCGGAAAAGGCGGGCGGGCGGAGCCCGTCAGGGGCGCATCGCACAACGGCCGGAGCAACTTTTTCCCGCGGTTATCGCCCGACGGCAAGTGGCTCGTCTTCTGCCAGGCCGACAGTTTCATGCTCCTCAGGCCGGACAGCCTTCTGTACATCATGCCCGCCGAAGGGGGCGAGCCGAGGCTGATGCGATGCAACTTCCCCGGCCGGATGAACTCCTGGCACTCCTGGTCGCCGAACGGCCGGTGGCTGGTCTTCTCGTCGAAGGCGGGCGGCCCGTTCACGCAACTGTGGCTGACGCACATCGACGAGCAGGGCAACGACGCGCCGCCGGTCCTGCTGGAGTTGTTCACCGCCGCGGACCGGGCGGCAAACATACCGGAGTTCGTCAACCGGCCGGCGGGGGAGTTCGTGACGATTCGCCAGGCGTTCGCCGACTACTACACGTACTACCGGGCGGGCCTCCAGAAGGCCATCCTCCGCTGGAACGACCTTGCGCTGGCCGATTTCCGCGAGGCCGCACGCCAGAACCCGGACCACGGCCCCACGCGGTACTGGCTGGGCTTCTGCCTGGCCAAGGCCGGCCAGGACGAGGAGGCGATCGGCCACCTGCGCAGGGGCCTGCAACTGGAACCCGAGAGCGCCAGGAACCATCATCTGCTCGGGGCCGTCCTCGCCCGCCGGGGCAGGTACGAAGAGGGGGTCGCGCACCTTGAGGCCGCGATGAAGGCCAATCCGCGCGACGCCGGCGTGGCCAACAACCTGGCCTGGGTGCTGGCCACGTGCCCGGAGGCGAAGTTCCGCGACGGCCGCCGCGCAGTCGAACTGGCCAGGCAGGTGTGCGAGGCCACGGGGTTCAGGGTCCCGACGTTGCTGGATTCCCTGGCGGCGGCCTACGCCGAGGCAGGCGACTTCGATAACGCCGTCACGACGGCCGCGCGGGCGCTGGAACTGGCCCGCAGCGACCCTGCGGCATCCGCCCAGCCGATCGAGGCCCGCCTCCGGTTGTTCAAGGCCGGCCAGCCATATCGTGAACCCGTAATATCTCCATGATGCCTCGGGGCTGATTCCCGCGTGGCTGGAAGTCCGCGCCGGCCGCCGGCGACTTCGGGCGGCGGGTCAGGCCCATGTTCGAAGCCAGAGGCGACGTTGCTTTTCCGCAACATCGTTCCCCCCTTCCCACGTGCTGATGTAACCCTCTTGTGCGCACGTACTTAGAGGGGCTGCGGCCCTGGGCAGGCAGCGGGTTGTTGATTTCGGGCAACGTCATCCGCCCAGACGGACTCGCCGCGCGGCCTTGCGCGCCGATGCAGGAATCTCGCCTAAGACGTTCTGGCGGAGCATCTTACGAACAATCGCGCCCGCCAGGGGGATTCCTGACCTGGCGGCACGGCTTTTGCGGAAAGCATGCCCGGAGCGGGCGTGTGCGTAAGTGCGTCGGCCCGCGCCGCCGCGCGCACACGCGTCCTTGTGAACCAGGACGGTCGGCCTGTCCGCGGTCGGGCCGCGGACGGCCCGGCCGCCTGGCACGGGGCGACAACGGGAAAGGGGATAGACATGAAGACGGCCTCGCGGCGGGCGTGCGCATCGTTGGCCCTGGCATCAGTCCTTCTGGCGGCGGCATGTCCTGCCGCCTTCGCCGGGCTGGAGATTCTCATGGAGTTGGACACCTCCGAACTGCCGACTCACATGGCGGGCATGGGCACGATGAGCATGATGGGCGTGGATATGTGGATGGTTATCGGCCCCGGCATGGCGATGGTCCTGCCCAGCGAGTTCGGCATGATACGCCTGAGCGCGATGGCGCCCGCCGGCATGTGGGTCGAGGTCGACCGGCCGGCGGGCATTCTCGTCTCCGGCATGCTGGCGACCGGCGGCGTCCCGGACGAGTGGGTCCAGGGATCGGCGATGTTCGTGTTTACCGGCCTGGAGGGACGGTCGATCGCCATGGCGGATGGCTGGGCCAGGACTTCGCTCAACGCCGAGGCGATCGAGTTCGACATCACCGACCTGATGTTCGACGGCACGGGACACGACGGCACGGGACCCTGGTCCTTCAGGGGCTTCGACGTGTTTCTCGACACGGGCGGCGTCCGCATCACGGAGCCCAGGACGTACACGGACATCGGCCTGTTCTTCTCGCTGGTGGAGGAGCAGGATTCCGGGGCGCCGTTCAGCCGCGGGGCGCCCGAGCCGGCGACGCTCGCGCTGCTGGCCCTCGGCGCCGCGGCCCTGCTGCGTCGGGGCAAACGCTGAGGGTTCCCCGGCTTCGGGCGAGGGGCGCGGCGATCAAACAGGTTACAGGATCCATTTCCTTCTCACGTTCCGCAGGCTGACCAGGAACAACAGCAGGCAGAAGGCGGCGAGGGCGGCAAAGTCCAGCCACGGCGGCAGGCGGCCCGCACCGCGGATCGCCTCGTGCAGCGCGTCGGCCCCGTACGAGAGCGGCAGCGCGTACGAGAGCGGCCGCAGCAGCGCAGGCAACTTCTCGATGGGGAAGAACAGGCCGCACAGAAACACCATCGGGAACCGGAAAAAGTTCGAGAACGTCTGCGCCTCGAAAACCTCGCTCACGGAGACGGCGACAAAGAGGCCCAGGAGCGCCGAGGACACGGCCACGAGGACGACGGCGGCCGCGGCCGCCCCCCATGCCACGCCTCCCAGGTCCGCCAGGCACGCCGCCATAACGACCGGCACGAAGGCGTTGGCCACGCCGAAGAGCACAGCCCCGCCGATCTTCGCGAGCATCAGAAGTTCCAGCGGGATGGGCGCCAGCAGGAGCCGCTCGAACGACCGCCCCCTCTTCTCGAACGTCAGCGTCACGGCCAGCATGCTCGTCGTGCCGAAGAGGATGGAGATGCCCATGACGCCGGGCAGGAGTTCGCGCACGCTCTCCAGGCCGGCGCCCGAGCGGATGAAGAACATCAGCGTCCAGGCCAGCGGGAAGATGAGGCCCCAACTGATGTTCGGGGGCTTCAGGTAGTAGGCCCGCATGTCCTTAACCAGGATGTTCCAGAATGCGATCCACGTTTTCATGGGGCGGCGCCTGCGGGCTTTTCGCGTTCCGCGCGCATCCGGTCGGCCTCGATGCCCGTGACCTCGACGAACACGTCCTCCAGCGAGGGGCGGACCTTGCGGGCCTCGCCCACCGCCAGGCCGCGGTCCTCGAAGAACCGCACGAGCGGCCCGATGCTCAGCGGCCGGGCCGACGTAACGCGCAGCCGGCCGGGGCCGACCTGCTGGGCCTCCAGCGCCGGAAACGCCGCCCGCAGGTCCTCCGCCAGGTTCTCCGCCGCGCCGTCGAGCGTGAACTCCACCGCGCGGCGTCCTTCGAGGGGCTGCATGAGGTTCTCGACCGTGTCGGTCCGGACGATCCGCCCGGCGACGATGAAGGCGATGCGGCCGCACAGCCGCTCGGCCTCCTCGATGTAGTGCGTCGTCAGGAAAATGGTCGTGCCGCCGCGGCTGAGGCCGGCGATGAGTCCGCGAATCTGCCGGGCGCTGGCGACGTCGATGCCGGTGGTCGGCTCGTCCAGAAAGAGGATGGGCGGCCGGTGGATGATGCCGGCGGCGATGGTCAGCCGGCGCTTCATGCCCCTGGAGTATGCGGCGAACTTGCGGCCGGCCGCATCCGCCAGGCCGAACGTCTCCAGGAGTTCGCGGGTCCGGGCCTCGCGCTCGCGCCGCGGCATGCCGTACAGGGCGCCGCAGAAGCACAGGTTGTCCAGGCCCGTCAGTTCCGGGTACAGGTTGCTCTCGTCGGGCACGATGCCCATGAGGTGCTGGGCGGCTTTGCCGTCGCGCGTGCAGTCGATGCCGGCAATGCGGACCGAGCCGGCGTCCGGCCGCGCGAGGCCCGTCAGGAGGTTGATAGTCGTGGTCTTGCCCGCGCCGTTGGGGCCGAGGAAGCCGAAGAGTTCGCCCCGGCGGACCTCGAAGTCGATGCCCGCCACGGCCGCCACGTCGCCGAAGCGCTTTGCGAGGCCCCGAACCTCAATGGCCGCGTCCATGTGCGCCGCCTACTTGCGCCTGGCCGGGGCGGTGCAGGGATGCTTCCCGGCGTCGCCGTGGCACCGGCGGACCTGCCGGGGCGGGCAGTCCTCGGGCCGGCCCTTCAGTTTCTCCGGCTTCTCGCAGCCTTTCTTCTCCTTCGAGCAACACATGGCCGTGCTCCTTTCGTTTGCTTGTAGAGACCGCAAGTCGGGGCCAGCATCTCGTTGATGGCCACGCGCCACCTGGCGAGGGTCCGGCGCTTGAGTCGATAGTGGACGTAGCAGCCGCGCTTCTCATCGACCACCAGGCCCGCGTCGCGCATGATGCGCAGGTGCTGCGACACGGCCCCCTGCGTCACGCCGAGGCGCGCCGCCAGGGCGCCCACGCACAGCGCCCGGCCCTTGAGCATCAGGACGATCCGCACGCGGCTCTCCACGGAAAGCGCCTTCAACATGCGAGCCAGCCGCCGCGCGCCGCTCATCGCAAACTCCTTTAGCAACCGCTAATATACTAAGCGCCGCGCCCGGCCGCAACCGTTTTCCGCGCCGGGCGGCCAACCGCCATCCCGGCGAGGTCCGCGGCCATGACCGGCGCTTCCCGAACGCGAAAGGGACGCAGGAGTTCCCGCACGTGGCGATGGACGTGATCGAACCAGGCGGTTTCGGCCACGCTCGCTCCGCGAGACGGCCGAAACCGCCTGGTTCGATTCGCACGTCGGCTGCGTCAGTCGAGGGTGTCGGTTTCAGGCAAGTCCGTCACCAGCGGCAGGGCGTAGTCGCGGAACGACGGGCAGATGTCGCTTGCGCCGGGGCAGATGTGTTCCTTCGGCACCTTGCGGTTCTTGCCGGCCACCAGTTCCAGGGCCACCAGCGCCAGGTATGACTTGTAGGCCCTCCCCGGGCGGCGCCTGATTGCGACGGAGCCGCCCAGGGCCTTCGCGGCGCACTTGACGGCATGGCGGCCCACCTGGCGCGCCTCGCGGGCATCGACCTTGCTGGCGAAGCCCGGGAACGAACGCTGGGGGTATCCGTACGTGTCGCCGCGGACGCGCGAGATATCGGTATTATTCGAGATGAGGCCCGTCAGGAAATCGGCCAGGACGCCCGTGCCGGAGAGTTGGTAGTGGCCGAAGACGTCCTTCCTGGGCTTTCCGAGGAGGTTTTTCGAGTCGTCCTTGAGGCCGTCGTAAAGGCGCTTGCCGGCCGTTTCGGCCCAGAGTTTTTCGTCGGCGTCGCGGATGCCCTCGCTCACGCACGCCAGGCACCGCTTGTGCCGGGCGTACACGCCCTTGACGTCCTCAAGGAACTTCTCGGGCAGGAAGGGCATCTCGGGCAGGTAGATCAGGTGCGGCCCGTCGCCATCCTTGCGGCGTGCGAGCATCGAGGCGGCCGTGAGCCATCCCGCGTCGCGGCCCATGATGACGTTGACCTTGACGCCCGGCAGGCTGCGGTTATCCAGTTCGTCGCCCCGCACGGCGTTGGCCACGTAACGGGCGGCGCTGCCGAAGCCCGGTGTGTGGTCGCTTTCCATGAGGTTGTTGTCGATGGTCTTGGGGACGTGAATGATGCAGAGATCGTAATGCGATTTTGCCGCCATGCAGGCGATGGTTTGAGCGGCCCTGGCCGAATCGTCGCCGCCGATGTAGAAGAAGAATCGCACGTCTCGCTTCTTGAAGACCGCAAGCATGGCGGCGCACTCATCGTCCTTCGGCTTGTGGCGGACGCTGCCCAGGGCGGCCGCGGGCGTCACGGCGATCTTCTCCAGCCGCGTCTGCGGGATGCAGAAGAGGTCGATGAACTCCTCCGCCATGATGCCCTTGGTTCCGTGGACGGCGCCCAGGAGGCTCTTGATCTGTTTCTTGTGGCGGCGGGCCGCCTCTATGACGCCCACCAGGCTCTGGTTGATGACGGCCGTCGGCCCGCCCGACTGCCCGACGCATGCGTTGCCCGAGAGTTTCACGGCCACGGATTCTCCTTCCGCCTGGTTGTTATCCGCCCCTTTTGGGACGCGGGATTTTCTCCATTGCGGCGGCGTTTTTCAAGCCCTTTTCGCCGCGCGGCGGCAGAGGAGCGGCCCTGTGAAGTCGCTTGCAGGCCGCGCGCCGCGCCGGTAGCATGGTTCCCGGGGATATCCGAACGCTTTCCCGCCGCAAGGCGGCCACGCAAGGGTACGACGCGAAGAGCACGGGGTACGACCATGACGCAGGCGGAGGCGGGTGCAGCGGAGGCGGGTGCGCGCCGGCCGGACGGGGTCGCGCCCGGCGGGCTGCGGGCCGCCGGCTTCGACAACGAGCGGTATCTGAAGGACCAGACGGCGGCCATCCTGGACCGCGCCGCCAAGGCCGGCGATAAACTGTACCTGGAGTTCGGCGGCAAACTCCTGTGGGACTACCACGCCTCGCGCGTGCTGCCGGGCTTCGACCCGAACGTCAAGATGAGGCTCCTAAAGCAACTCAAGGACAAGGCCGACATCATTCTGTGCATCTACGCCGGCGACATTGAACGGAAGAAACTCCGGGCCGACTTCGGCATAACCTACGATGCCGATGCCCTGAAACTCATCGACGACCTGCGCGACTGGGGCCTGGTCATCCGCGCCGTCGTCATCACCCGCTACGACCTCCAGCCCGGCGCCACCATCTTCAAGAACAAGTTGGAGCACCTGGGCATCCGCGTCTGCACCCACCGCGCCACTCCGGGGTACCCCACGAACGTGGACCTCATCGTCAGCGACGCCGGCTACGGGGCGAACCCCTTCATCGAGACCGACAAGCCGCTGGTCGTCGTCACCGGCCCCGGCCCGGGCAGCGGCAAACTGGCCACGTGCCTCTCGCAACTGTACCACGAGCACCGTCGCGGCGTCCGCGCGGGGTACGCCAAGTTCGAGACGTTCCCCATCTGGAACCTGCCGCTGAAGCACCCCGTGAACGTGGCGTACGAGGCGGCGACGGCCGACCTGGCCGACTTCAACCTCATAGACCCGTTCCACCTGGAGGCGTACGGGCAGACCGCGGTCAACTACAACCGCGACGTTGAGATTTTCCCCGTGCTGAGGCGCATCCTCCAGCGCATCACGGGGGGCGACGCGATGTACCGGTCGCCCACCGACATGGGGGTGAACCGGGCGGGTTTTGCCATCGTTAACGATGCGGCCTGCTGCGAGGCCGCCCGCCAGGAGGTCGTCCGCCGCTACTTCCGCTGCGCGTGCGAGCAGGCCGTCGGCTTCGTGGGCAAGGATACCGTCCAGCGAGCCCAACTCCTGATGGAGGAACTGGGGGCGCAGCCGACGGCCCGGCTCGTCGTCGGCCCCGCGCGCGACGCCGCACGCCGCGGCCGCCTCGACGGCAAGGGACACAAGGGCATCTACTGCGGCGCGGCCATAGAACTGGCGGACGGGCGGATCATCACCGGCCGCAACTCCCCGTTGATGCACGCCTCATCGAGCCTCGTCCTGAACGCCATCAAGGCCCTGGCCGATATCCCCGAGCGGCTGCATCTTCTCTCGCCCACGATCATCGGGTCGATTACGAGCCTCAAGCAGGACATCCTGAACGCCCGCTCGGTGAGCCTCGACCTGGAAGAGGCCCTGATTGCCCTGAGCATATCGGCCGCGACGAACCCCACCGCGCAACTGGCGATGGACAAACTCAAGGAACTCCGCGGGTGCGAGGTCCACATGACGCACATCCCGCGGCCGGGCGACGAGGCCGGGCTGCGCCGCCTCGGCGTCAACCTGACCTGCGAGCCGAGTTTTTCGACGCACGACCTCTTCCAGTCGTAGCGGCTGCTTCACAGCCGGATGTGGCACGGCCGGCCCCGCAGGGGTCTCGCCCCTGGCGGACGTCCCCGGCCGTGGGGCCGGCCGCTGCGGAAAGACCACGGCCGGAAAAGCCGGCCGTGCCGCATGCCCGCGATGGCGGAGTGACTGCGCGGCGGGTCTCCTGACCCGCCGCGCGACCGTGGAGGAATCGCACCATGCTCGCCATGGCCGTTGTGCTGGCACAGGTTTTCGAGGCCGGGATGCTCGTCTGTTTCGGCGTCGCCTGGCCGGTGGACATCGCGCGGACCCTGCGCACCCGCGAGGTGCGCGGCAAGAGCGTGGGCTTCATGCTCCTCATCCTGGGGGGCTACCTGAGCGGGATGGCCGCCAAGTTCCTCCGCGCCGGGCCGGAACTCCTGCCGGAGACGGTGACGGCGCTGTACGCGGTCAACGCCGCGCTGGTGGCCATAGACATAGCGTTGTACTACCGCTTCAGGCCGCGTGCGCTTCAGAGTCCCAGGACGTCGGCCATGGAGTAGAGGCCGGGGCCGCGGTCGGCGACCCAGCGTGCGGCCCTCAGCGCCCCGCGTGCGAACGTCTCGCGGCTGTGGGCCACGTGCTTCAGTTCCAGGCGCTCGCCCAGGCCGGTGTAATAGACGATGTGCTCGCCGACGATGTCGCCGCCGCGTATGGCGTGCAGGCCGATCTCGCCGGCCTTCCTGGGCGCTTGTCCGGGGCCGCGGCCGTGCACCGCCGACTCGGCCAGGCTGCGTCCCGTGACCTTCGCGATTTCCTCGGCCACCTTCAGGGCGGTGCCGGAGGGGGCGTCTTTCTTGAACCGGTGGTGGGCCTCGACGATCTCGATGTCGTAGTCCGGCCCGAGCGTGCGCGCAAGGTCCGCCGCAACGTGGAACATGACGTTCACGCCCACGCTCATGTTGGGCGACAGGACAAGGGCGGTCTTCTCGGCGGCCGCGCGCAGGCGCTCGCGCTGGGCGGCCGAGAAGCCCGTCGTGCCGACTACGCACGGCACGCCCGCCGCCGCGCACGCCTCGACGCGCTGGATGGACCCCTCCGGCAGCGAGAAGTCCACGAGAACGTCGAACTTCTCGGGCAGGGCCTCGCTCAGGGGCACGCCCAGGTCGCCCGCGCCGGCCAGGAGGCCCGCGTCGCCGCCCAGGCACGGGTGGCCGGAAGCCTCGACGGCCCCGATAAGTCTCGTGTCCTCGGATTCGGCCACGAGCCTTACCAGCGTGCGGCCCATGCGCCCTGCCGCGCCGGAAATGACCACATGAATCATTGTTGACTCCTCGAAACGCGCTGATTGCGGGCCGGGGCAGCACCCCTGCACGTTTAGCCGCGGCCGGTACGGCCGCGGGCACTTGCGTCGTCGTACCGGCGACGGCTAACAAGAGCAGGGGCGCGTCGGCCGGGCCCGTTTAGCCGCGGCCGGTACGGCCGCGGTCGTTGCCGCGCGGCGGCTAACGCTTGGCTTTCATGCCTGGATGGCCGCGACAATCTTGTCCAGGTTGTCCTCGACCACGATGGGCCTGTTGGCGTGCGCGGCCGCGCGCACGCCG
>Ga0194112_10006307_pt1 | contig 15703 bp, 14 predicted proteins | sample TA2MahC400mmetaG_FD_146191 | JGI IMG/M metagenome (GOLD analysis project Ga0194112, IMG submission 146191) | Freshwater microbial communities from Lake Tanganyika, Tanzania - TA2015016 Mahale Deep Cast 400m | ecosystem: Environmental > Aquatic > Freshwater > Lake | place: Tanzania: Lake... | reverse complement strand
CCACGGCGTCTTGACCGAGCCATTGAAGAGAGCGTCAAAGGTCACCCTTTTCGTGACATCCCTGATGGTGAGGTCGCCCGTGATCTTGTACTGCTTGTCGCCCACCTTCTGGAACGAGACGCCCTTGAATCTGATCTCGGGAAACTTCTCGGCGTTGAAAAAATCGTCGGACTTCAGGTGGTTGTCACGCCGTTCATTGTCTGTGTCAATGCTGGCAACTTTGATCGTGGCTTCCACGGATGCATCGGAGAAATCATCCTTCGAAGATGTAAGCCTGATGTCGAAATCCCCAAAGTTGCCCGTGACGTCGGAAATGACCATATGCTTGACGCTGAAGCCAACGTTCGAATGAGCTTTATCCAGCTTCCACCCCTCGTTCTGAGAAAAGGCAATGAGCGTGGTGAAGAGCGTCAAGAGCAGCGCGGTTGTGAATCGTTTCATGTGATTACCTCCGTTGAGATTTATGTGGTAATGAGGAAGAGGTTCTGGCCGTTCTTCTGGTTTCCAGCAGCAGCTGTGTCAGTTGAGCGAGACTTTGATGAGCGACATCATAGACATATGATGGAACGTCAGCGGGTAAAGCCTTACCTGGAAGTACCTGAACAGTGGAAAGGTGTACATGATCTCCATCGCTTCCTGCTCTGAGGCAGCATCAAGCGTGACCCAGAGTCTCGACCTGTCCAGCGAAAGGCTATAGCTCGTCACGGTTCCGCGTTCAGCCAACGCATTCACGTGCGCTCGCTGACTCGGTATCAAGGAGATGAATTCCTCATCAAAATGTCTGGGAAGAGTGATGTCGGCCATGAAGTGGCTCATATCGTCTATCCTTGCTCCTGGGGTTCATGGATGGTGGCCAATGAAATACCCGGCAGGGATACCGGCGGCAACAGCTGTTCGCTCAGCTTCCGTTGTGGCTCCAGCCAGGGCGGAAGCTTTAACCGTGTGCCAAGCTGTCCTTTACTTTCATCTATCAGGAAGCCCGGTGGATCGGTCGCAATCTCGAAGAGCACCCCTCCCGGTTCATTGTAGTAGATGGAATGAAAATACTGGCGGTCGACAATTTCGGTAACAGGTAAACCTGTATCCGCAATCTTCTTCTGCCAAAGGCGGTGTGTGGAATCGTCCGGGACGCGCCACGCGATATGGTGCACAGAGCCGGCAGATTGTCGCGCAGGGGGCAGCGTAGGTCTGATACAGATATCCACAGCGGCCTGGCCGTTTCCAGTTCCAGCCAGAAAGCGCACAAAGTCCCCGTTCGGGTGTAAGATTCTGAATCCCATCGTATCGGTTAGAAGTGACGCCGTCGGTTGCAAGATACCGAGTGTTAATGTCACGCCGTGGAAGCGTCGCAGGGCAAATTCGACTGGCACGGGCCCGTCTTTCCAGATCTGACCGCTCTCCGCGGATTCAATGAAGACGAGCTCCAGCTGCATGCCATCGGGATCGTGGAAAGCGATCAGCTCGTCGTCAAAGCGCTCTAGAGGGCCATCAAATGGGATACCGTGTTGTGCAAGCCTGCCGATCCAGTACTCCCGCCCTGCCGGCGGAACCGAAAACGCCACAGAGGAGACTTCTCCTATCCCGCGTTTTCCCCGGCCGGCGCCCGGAAAAGGGAAGAAAGTCAGCAGTGTGCCGGGGGTGCCGACTTCGTCTCCGTAGTAGAAATGATACACGTCCGGCAGATCGAAATTGACCGTCTGTTTGACCATGCGTAATCCCAGCACGCGAACGTAGAAATCAAGATTTCGTTGCGGATCGCTCGCGAGCGCTGTGATATGGTGAATGCCCGAGATCGCGTTCTTCATCCTTTAGTCTCTCTGTGATAGACTTAGTTCGAGGCCGTGCTGGGGATGCTGTTGATGTGATGCGAGGGATTGCCCCATTCCTCTGTGAAGACAAAGCTCTCAAGCGGCTTGCGAAAGCGGGGCGCTTCTTCGCGAACGCGCAAGTCATCCGGAAGAACCTCGGGGCTATCAGCATACCCGATGCAAAGCATCACGATAGGTTCGTAGCCATCCGGCAGGCGGATGATCTCGCGTGCTTTACCCCGATCGAATCCGCCGAGCTGGTGCACGGCAAGGCCGAGGGCGGTCGCCTGCACGGTGAGGAAGGCCACCGACTGTCCTACGTCATACCACGCGAACACATTCGGTTCACCAGTCCTCGCGTTGTGCAGTTTTGCAGCCGCAAGGAGCAGAACGGGGGCCCGGTGCACCCAGCGTTGATTCGACTTCGAAAGACACTTATATAATTGGCGATACGCCTCCGGGTCGTCGTGCTTGGCGGCAAGCATGAAATGCCACGGCTGTTCATTCATGGACGATGGAGACCATCGCGCAGCCTCGAGCAGAGCCAGAAGGTTCTTGTTTTCAACCGGTCTGTTGGTGAAGGCACGTGGACTCCAACGCGTGCGGAGAACATCGGCTATCGGCACGCGCGTTCGGGCAGTTTTCTCAATGGTTGTTGTTTGCATTTTTCTGTAATCGGGTCTCTTTCAGTGATGGTTTCTTGCCGGCAGAGGATCAAGTCCCTTGAGCGCGAGGCCGAGCTTCTTGAGAAGCGCCGACAGCTGCACTTGCTCCTCCTCCGTAAGCACGGACGCCAGTTCCGTTATGCGCTCCGCGTGCCGTCTGAACATACTATCGAACAACTTCTTGCCTTGCGCAGACAGCTGTACCATAACGATCCGGCGGTCCTCAGCGCTGCGTACGCGTTCTACAAGGCCATCCTTCTCAAGATTGTCGAGGATGACTGTCACGCACCCCCCGGTGACGAGAATCTTTCTCCCAATATCACTAGTTGTCATCGGGCCCAGGTGGCCGAGGGCCTCGAGCACAGCAAACTGCGGCTGGGTGAGCCCATACCGCTCGATATCTCTCCCGGAGAGCCTACTGAAAGTACCGAATGCCCGGGCGAGCTTGACCCACAGACTCAACGCAAGGTTGGCTTTCTCACCGTACTGTTCGGTTGTCTTCACGTATTCTCCTCTGGATAGATCTTTGGTCCCAAAATAGAGGGGGCTGAAGAAATATTTTAAACTTGAACGATTTTGACTTGAGATAAGTTCCCGGTCAGCCAAATGGCTGAGAGAAGCAAAAAAGGCAACAGTTCTGGGAATCGTAGAGGCGGTGGTGTGCGAATTCCACCAGAGACGATGTGGTGTCGGGAGCCCGCTGCAACGATTGATCATCCAATCGGGCGGATTTACCTCCCGACTGCATCTACCAATCCACAGTGCGGGGGCCTTCTCGGCAGAGCCGGTCGAGTGCTTCCCTGCCGAGTTGGGTTATGGTGTGGTTCTTCTCGAGTGTCAGGTAACTGAGGAGGATCTTGTAGCTTTCATAGTCGAAGCGGTGTTCTCCCCTGATATGCTGATTACATGAGTTGTCGCGCAAAATGAAGCTTGCCAGAAGACACCAGTTGTCGACGAGGAAGAGCTCTCGTAATGCGTTGTCTGCCGAACGCTCCTCGATGATGATCCCGCCTCTGAATGGCCAGGCGTGAATTCGGCGAGCATGGAACGCCGCATCCAACCGCCCATTGTAGCGCGCTGGTGCTTCTTCACCCATGCATGCACCGTTGCACTGACCAAGGTGATACGAGAAACAATGCCGCTTTGAGCTCTCGAGCCGAAGGAGCTTCGGGCACAGACGGTGAGTTTTGGCAACTGTTGAAAGGTACTCTTTCGCTTGTGTCTTGTGCTTGAAGATCCCAAGGATCGGTTCAGTCTCCCGGAGGTCGATACGGTCAACTGCCTCCAACGCGACGGTCGCATAGCCCTCTTTGTTCATCAGCCGCCGGGCGATGATGATCCGACGACGACTGCGCGCGGCGACGTTGAACATCGGGCGCAGTTCTTTGATGAGCTGGGACTCCAGAAGTAGGGCTCCGAGCTCGCCCGCCGTTTCGCGCACCTCAATCCTGCGCACGCGGCGGCGAAGGCGCGCCTCTTCACCAGACACGAAGTGCGAACGCACCCTGGTTCGAATCGTCTTGCTCTTGCCCACATACAGAAGCTCATCGTGAGTGCCGTAGAATAAGTACACTCCCGGCGTGTCGGGCAAGTTGTTGAAGGATAAGGAATTGGCGTCACTTTTCACAGATGGCTCGCTGTGTTCAAGCCAAAGATACAAAACAATGGCCATATTTGTACCAGGCGCAGGGTTTCTCAACCAAGACGGGTGTGCATCCCTCAGAAATCATCCCTTGACACTCAGCACCGCGTGTGGTATATTATATACCACACCACCAGGAGGTGACCAAGAATGACTTTTGGCGAGTTTGTACGCACCAAGCGCCTGGAAGTTGAGTTGAGCCTTCGGGAATTCTGTAAGCAGGCTGAGACCGATCCAAGCAATTGGAGCAAGGTGGAGCGGGGAATTCTGCCTGCTCCAGCTAATCGTGAGTTTCTGGAGAGCGTTGCGAAGCTTTTGAAGCTGAAGAAAGGAGAGCGTGACTGGTTTGCATTTTTCGATCTCGCTGCTATTTCTCAGCAGAAGATTCCGGACGACGTCTACGAGGATGAGAATGTCCTTTCCGCGCTCCCCGTGTTCTTCAGAATCGTTCGCGGTGAAAGGCCCTCAAGCGAAGAGCTTGACAAGTTGATCGCCCTCCTCAAACGGAGATAATTCGGTGCCAGTCGACTTTACGGAAACCCGAATACCGTATCTTCGTGACGAGCAAATCCGCAGGCGAGCTGACGACTTCCGCACTCAGTACTGGGGGAACAAGATTCCAGTTGATGTGGAGTTGATCGCTGAGCGCGCATTCAACTTACTCATCATTCCGGTTCCGGACCTCGAGAGGCAGACTGACGCGGAGGCGTTTCTGTCAGGTGACTTGCGGGAGCTTCTGTACGACCAGGATTCTCCAGAAGTAAGAGTTCGGTTTTCAATCGCACATGAGATTGGTCATATTGTGCTTCATAAGGATGTACTTGCCAAGCTCCGTCCTTCTTCCGTAGACGAGTGGAGAGAGTTACAACGGACAATGCCTGACGCGACCTGGGGACGTGCAGAATACCAGGCACGCGAATTTGCAGGGCGCCTTCTTGTGCCTGTCAACAAGCTTATCGAAGCCCTAAGGAACCTACAGCCGCAAATTGCGAAAGCAATGGAGATTTCTCCGGACCTTGAACTTCCGGTCCTCCGCGATCTTGTCTCACCAAAGATTGCAAAGATGTTCTTCGTTTCGGACGAAGTGATCAAACGGCGGTTGGAACTAGAAGGAATCTCCCCGATGCAACAATAGAGCCTGCAATGGATGTTTCTCATAGATACCGTCAAGAAGTTTTGAATGTGATCCTTGCGCAACTACTCGAAGAACGAGGCATCGTTTCAGCCCCGGAAGAGATCCTCCACACGTTGGCAGAGAAGACACGTCAAATGCCTGCTGTGCTTGTTGATTTCCTGGGTTTGCGCACCGCGATCGAGGGAGAAGTCGATGATCAGCCCAACTACGCCAAGAAGGCCTTGGAGTCCGCACAAGGGCGCGTGGAGCAGGGGATTGTGCACATTGCAGTCGCCATTGTCTACCCTTGCTCTCTCAGGGAACATCCTTTCCAATATGTGGTGGACTTTCGCTGTCAAGCGCACGAAAGCCTCTGCGCAGTGGGAGAAAACGCTCGCTGTCTGGTTGAGTTCAACTCTCGGTTTCCTCATTTTGCTCGCTAACAGGGAAGAAACTGAAGGTGCTTGGATAGATTTCAAAAAGCCTGTGCTTGCTGATCTTCCGGTTCTGAATGTCCTGGCTCTGTCCGGAGATCAACTGCTCGCTCTCACAACATGCTATGATGAGACCGCGCGCGAGTCACTTCAGCCATTCCCTCAAATGGCCAACGATCGAGTACGCGCTCAAATTGACGCTGCAGTGGCGAAAGCGTTCAAACTTCCTGATTTTTCCATCCTGCGAACACTCCTTGCTCATGAACCCGTCGTGTGTCTGAACAGACTGTAGGGAAGGAAGCGGTGGAAACGTATCCCTTGCCTTGACAAGAAACGCGAGAATCTTCCTATCCAAGCATGGCGAGCAGCTCTCTCACCTCAGCGATCCTTGCTCTGGGATGTTCATGGTGATCCACTCTAGTCACGAGCTTCAACTTCTTTCCCTCCTGCTTGAGGTTGGCGCGATATCGCTTGAGATCGCCGATACGACTCGTGATGGCCTGAAAGGGGGGAATGGTTCCATCAGTTCTTTCGTAGAATTCTTCGATATCCGGTGAAGGCAAATGGAGCGACAACTCGTTGTTTTGAAGCTCGACCTTTGTGAAGCCGATCCGCGCGGCGAGGACCTTAAGCTCAACGAGTAGGAGAAGATGCTCAACTTCCTCCGGGTATTCTCCAAACCGATCCTGAAGTTCGTCACGCATTGATTGGATCTCCTCGAGGGATGTCGCCTTGTAGAGCCGCCGGTAGAAATCGAGCCTCTCACCGTCAGATTCAATGAAAAAGTCGGGAATGAACGCTTCAACGTCTGCCTCAACAACGGTTTCTACGGTCTTCCGTCTCACGTCTACCCTTTCAGGCTCAAACAATGAATCGAACTCCTGGCGCTTCAGCTCGGCCACGGCTTCCTCCACGATGCGCTGGTACATCTCGAATCCCATTTCCATAATGAAACCGGACTGTTCTGCACCCAAGAGGTTGCCCGCACCCCGAATCTCAAGATCACGCATGGCGAGGTTGAAGCCTGAACCGAGCTCGGTGAATTCCTGGAGGGCTTGAAGCCGGCGGATGGTCGCTCGCGGCAAGCTCGAAACCGGTGGAATTAGAAGGTACGCATACGCCTGTTCGTTTGAGCGTCCAACGCGCCCTCGCAGCTGGTATAACTCGGCGAGGCCGAATCGGTCGGATCGATTAATAATGATAGTGTTTACGCTCGGGATATCGATACCCGATTCGATGATCTTCGTACAAATGAGCACATCGACCTTCCTTTCTAGGAAGGACATCATGCTCTTCTCCAGGTCGTGGCCTTTCATCTGACCGTGAGCGATAAGGAATCGGGCCTCAGGGATGGTGCGTTTGAGAAAGGCCTGTATGTCCTCAATATCGTGCACGCGATCGTGGATGAAATAGATCTGTCCACTCCGATGCAATTCCTTCAGGACGGCCTCGCGGATAAGCTGCGGGTCGTACTGGGCTATCTCCGTGATGATTGGCAGCCTGTTGCGAGGGGGTGTATTGATGAGGGAAAGATCGCGTGCCCCCATCAGCGAGAACTGCAACGTACGGGGGATGGGCGTGGCGGTCATTGCCATGGTATCGACCGTGGCGCGGAGCTGCCGGAGCTTCTCTTTGGCAGAGACGCCAAACCGATGCTCCTCATCGATAACAAGAAGACCCAGATCCTTGAACCGAATATCCTTCGACAAGAGACGATGGGTGCCGATGATGATGTCAACCGTCCCTGTTTCAAGCCCGTGAAGAATCTCGGTCTGCTCTTTCTTCGCCTTGAACCTCGTCAGGCACTCAACACGGACCGAGTATCGACCGAGCCTATCCATGAAGGTGTTGAAGTGCTGCTGGGCAAGGATCGTGGTCGGCACGAGCACCGAAACCTGTTTTCCGCTCATCACGGCCTTGAATGCTGCGCGGACAGCGACTTCCGTCTTGCCGAAGCCGACGTCGCCACAGATCAGGCGATCCATGGGGGAAGGGTGCTCCATATCCCGTTTCGCGTCAGCTGTCGCTTTCGCCTGATCCGGTGTGTCCTCAAACATGAATGAAGCTTCGAGCTCCTTCTGCCAGTGCGTATCCGAAGCAAAGGCAAAGCCGTTTTCGTGCTTCCGGCGGGCGTAGAGCTGGATGAGCTCCCGGGCAATATCCTTGATGCGGCGCCGAGCCCGCGACTTGAGTCTCTCCCAATCAGGCGCGCCAAGCTTGGTGAGCTTCGGGACATGACCTTCTCGTGAGGCATATTTCTGGACGCGGTTCACGAAGCTGAGGTTGACGTAGAGAATGTCGTTCTCGTCGTACAGCAGCTTCATGACCTCTTGTTCAACTCCGCGCAGCCGGATCTTCTCCAGCCTGGAAAACTTACCAATGCCGTAGTCCACGTGCACGACATAGTCGCCGCGCTGGAGCTGCTGCGCCTCCTTCAGAGTGAACCCTTTGAACTTCCTTCGTTTTCCCAGACCTCTGCGCTTGAGACGGCCAAATACCTCGTGCTCGGTTAGTAAGGCCAGTCCTGAAGGGGGATAGACAAAGCCGCTGTGGACGGCCTCACGCATAAGCCGGTAGGTGACGGCACCATCTTGAAGCAGATCGACGGATGGAGACTCTCGTTCAGGTCTCGGAGATTCCGGAGAAGTCAGCTCTTCTTCGATCAGCTCCCCGAGCCTCTCTCCCTCTTCCTTTGTATCGCAGGCGATGTACACCTCGAGACCTTGCCCGGTGAGCTCACGGATATGCCGGATCAGGAATCGCATGCTTCCGTGGGATGGCGGCTGGAGTGAGCCGAGGAAGTCCACGAAGAGCGCCGGTTGCTGCTTGTCCGCCTGGTCGAAGAGCGACGATTGGATAACACGTGCATGGCGAGCGACCAATTGTTCGAGGGTCTCCCACGTGAGGATGTTCTGGATGCCTTCGTGGACCAGTTCTTCGATCTCTCTCTGGATCAGCACTGGTTCTTCAACAACCAAGATCGCATCCGGATCAAGATAATCGAAGAGGGACCCCGAGGGCTCAGCGTCGCCGTCAGGCTCCAGACTGGCCACAATGTTGGCTGACTGAAGCTCGCGGATCGAGCGCTGCGAGAGAACGTCGAACTCGCGGACGGACTCCACGGTGTCTCCCCAAAACTCAATCCTGAGGGGATGGTCACCGACATATGGATATACGTCCAGGATTCCGCCTCTGACGGAGAAGTCGCCGTGTTCCTCGACAAAATCCTTGCGCTCAAATCCGAGGTTGCCGAGGGTCTCCACCAACTCCTCAAACGGATGGCTGCGGCCCGCGTTCAGTTGCAGCGAGCGCTGCCGGAAACGCTCCGGCAGAGGAACCCGGCTTGCCAGAGCCTGAGCCGAAGTGATGACCAGAACCTGGTCACCGTTGGTAAGTGACTTCAAGGTTTCGACTTGGGCGATTGGCGCGGTCATGTCCAACAATGTCGCACGGTGCCCTGGTCCGTGGCCGTAGAGACGGACACCGTGATCACCGATGAGGAGAGCGCAGTCATCACGCAACTGCTCGGCTCGGTCATCGTCCGAGACAATGAGCACGGTTTGTTGATGCCGCTGCTCGTGGATGTGCGTTGCCACAAAAGCCATCAGCGACCCGCTCGCGCCCCGTATGGCAAGTGCTTCGCCTGGGTGGGCTGTGGCGATCCCCTCACGCAGCCTGCGGAAGGGCTCAGAATCTACAATCCTGTTCCTTATCGATTCAAGCATTCTCTGTCTGCTTCTTCAGCGACGTCAATTCGCTACTCGTCAACCGGGAACCGTTAATCTCGCGAGCTTCGCTTCGATCAGAAACACCTCACCCCGACCATCGCAGCGTAACCGGATAGTCAGGGCGCAAGAAATTAGCCAAAAGTGGGAAGAGTTGCAATTGGACGTGGCGGAGCTTGCAATCGGGAGCGAATTCAACTATTATCATCGTGCACAAGGATCAACAGGTGGTGTCATGGCTGAGTTCGTTCTCTACGATTATCATTCGATCTCCGAACAAGAACAACGTGAGCGTGCAACTGCATTCTATGAGCTTTGCCGATGTCGCAGAACCGTGCGAGAATTTTCGGACAGGCCGGTGGCTCAAGAAGTGCTTGAGCTGATCCTGAAGACCGCGGGAACAGCCCCGTCAGGCGCGAACAAACAGCCGTGGCGATTCGTTGTGGTGACGGATCCCGAAGTCAAGCGGGAAATCCGCGCGGCAGCTGAGGGGGTTGAGCGGGAAGCCTACGAACACCGTATGCCCCAGGAGTGGCTTGATGACCTTGCTGTTTTGGGTACGGACTGGCACAAGGAGTTCCTGGAGACTGCGCCGGCGCTAATTGTCGTTTTCTCCATTCTCTATACACAGGATGGAGGCCGAATTCGCAAGAACTATTATGTGAAGGAATCCGTCGGTATCGCTGCGGGATTCCTGCTTGCAGCAATCCACAACGCGGGCCTGGTTGCCCTCACGCATACGCCAAGCCCGATGGATTTCCTCCAGAAGATCATGCAACGACCTGAGAACGAGAAACCCTTCCTGCTCATTCCTGTCGGTTATCCGAAGGAAGGAGTGAAGGTGCCCGACATTCATCGGAAGTCGATTCAAGAAATCGTTCTGTGGAAGTAGTCAGTGCTCCCCGGGAGTCTTCGATATCTGTGGACAGCGGTTCGATGAAACAGTCATCAAAGGGATGAGGTGATACGGCTAAAGGGCGCCGGGGTTCCTTCAGTGAGCTCTACTACCACTGGTACGTTCTCATCCCTCGATCGCACCAGCTGACATTTGAGTATGCGCTATCTCAAGAGCACCCTGTCATGCCCGCGGATTTCGCGTTTTTTGCGTCCGCCGTTCTGTGGCGGATAAGCGGGCATCCAGACTTGGCCTTGTTTTGGATTCTGTCTTGAAATCCGACGGAATGACTTTCCCTTTTTCTGGATGGCTTTTGGTCACACTATCCTGAAAGCTCCGGCATCGACTGAAGTCGACGCCTCCGTGAAATGAGGTTGTCCAAAAAGGAGCAAATATCATTCTTCGTCCCACTAGGGAAGCAGTGGGACTCAGAATGACTTTTTGGTCAGCCTCTGTGAAAGCTGTCCGATTCATCGGATGGCGGCTCATAAAGGCATAGGAGATAGTCAATGAAACTCACCGTAGGCATAGCACAATTTGCTCCTGTAGTGCTCGATCTGCACGACTCTGTCCGGAAGGCGTGCCGCCTTATCGCTTCGGCTGGAAAGCAAGGGGTCAGGCTTCTCGCCTTCCCCGAAACGTGGCTTCCTGTCTACCCCGTGTGGGCCGACATGGGATCCTACAGCCAGTGGGGAAATGACGCTGCGAAGAAGCTCTATGCACGCCTTCACGGCAATGCCCTAGAAGTGAGATCGCCTGAGGCCAAGCGAATTGCGGAAGCGTGCAAGAAGGCCAGAGTTCACGTCGTGCTTGGGGTGAATGAACGGGCTGGAAAGACGCTCTACAATTCTCTTCTCTTTGTCGACGACAAGGGAAAGTTGGTCGGCCATCACCGCAAGCTTGTGCCGACGTTTGGTGAGCGTTTGGTGTGGGGGTATGGTGGCGGTGAAGGGCTTCGAGCGGTGGAGACCAAATACGGGAAGGTCGGCGGGCTCATCTGTTGGGAGCACTGGATGCCGCCGGCGCGACAGGTGCTTCACACTGAAGGTGAGGTCATCCACATTGCTGCCTGGCCTCACGGCAAGGAACTCCACCAGCTTGCGAGCCGCCATTACGCATTCGAGGGGCGTTGTTTTGTGCTCCTGGCTGCAATGTACCTTGAACGTGGGATGTTCCCGAAGGACTATGAGCTGCGGCATGAGCTGAACGGCCAACCGGAGGTGCTCCTGAATGGAGGCAGCGCAATCATCGGACCCGACGGTGCCTACCTTGTTGAGCCGGTGTTCGGCAAGGAGGAGCTGATCGCGGCTGAGATCGACACGCAGCGTGCTGTCGAGGAAAGTATTACGCTTGACGTTGCAGGGCACTATTCACGGCCCGATGTGTTCGAGCTGATCGTCCGTCGGAGACGGTCGCCATCAGAGGGGTGAAACTGGCTGGTGTTGGAGCAGGTGAAGGTCGGTCGTCGGAAAGACAAAACCGCTGCAGGATTGATCCGCAGCGGCTTTTTCATTAATCTCGCTGGCAGGAGCGAATCTGAAATGATGATCAGCTCTTCTTGGCCGGCTTCTCTTTGTTCTTGCAGCAGTCGTCGTGCTTCGCTGAACCTTCTCCGTGCTTGTGCTCGTCCTTGCCGCTGCAACAGTCGCACTTCTTTTCATTTGCTGGTGGGGAGTCTGTAGATCCAGCCTCTGCGGAGTAGCCTGCATCGCTGACTGCCTTCAGAAGGGTCTTGTTGGAGACGGAAGAGGAGGCAAGTGTCACCGTGGCAGTGCTGCTTTTCAGATCGACCTTTACGTCCTTGACTCCCTCCACCCCGCGTAGGGCTTTGTCGACTTTTGTGACACAATTGTTACAGTGCATTCCTTCGATTGAGAGCTTGACAGTTGAAGGTGATGTCGCTTGGGCGTACAGAGTCCCAGCTGAGAGAAAGACGATGAAAAGGGTAAGAAGAAATGTGCGCATGCTATCCCCTCGGTTTGTGAAAGATTTCTGGACGGATTTGTGGCCGCAAAGATACGACGAAAGGAATTGAGTTGCAAGCCATTTCATCTTCAGTGAAAATTTCATATCTTGAACAAAAGGGACGACGCTCGTAGCCTCAGGTCAGGATTGGATGGCCCGAGGCCTTTTTTTCTTGAGCATCTGATGCGGTTCCGATTCAACCCTGGATTGGCGTGCAATCGGCAGCTTCCTTCATGAAGACAAGAGAAGAAATTCGAAATATCGCAATCATCGCTCATGTTGACCACGGCAAGACAACGCTTGTCGATCACATGTTCCGGCAGACCGGCACCTTTCGTGTCAACCAGGAGGTGCGTGCGCGTGTGCTCGATTCAAATGAGCTGGAGCGTGAGCGGGGTATCACGATTCTGGCCAAGAATACTGCGGTCTTCTACAAACCGAAACACGGCGGATCAATCAAGATCAACATCGTCGACACGCCGGGACATGCGGATTTTGCGGGAGAGGTGGAGCGAACACTGAAGATGGTCAATGGAGTACTGCTGTTGGTGGACGCTGCGGAAGGCCCCCTGCCTGGCACAAAGTTCGTTTTGAAGAAATCTCTGGAGCTGGACCTGCAACCGATCGTTGTCATCAACAAGATCGACCGAAAGGATGCCCGGCCCCACCAGGTGCTTGATGAGGTCTTCGAGCTTTTCCTTTCGCTCGGGGCGAATAACCACCAGCTTGATTTCCCGACGATATACTGTATTGCAAAACAAGGCGTTGCCAAGAGGGAACTGGATGATCCGAGCGCTGACCTCGAGCCCCTGTTCGATGCAATTGTCAGCACGGTCCCAGCCCCGCCGGGAGACGCCGAATCGCCGTTCCAGATGCTGGTGACAACGATCGACTACAATGACTACCTCGGTCGGCTCGGCATTGGTCGGGTCTCTCGCGGAACCATCCGGCTGGGATCGCCGATGAAGATCGTTCACCGCGATGGCTCCGTTGATGATGCGACGGTGACGAAGATCTATGCCTTTGAAGGTCTCAAGCGCGTTGAAGTGGAAGAAGCGCGAGCGGGGGAGATTATCGCCCTTGCAGGAATGGAGGATGTTGATATCGGTGAAACGATCGCGGACGCGCGTGACCCGGTGGCACTTCCCTTTGTCTCAATCGAGGAACCGACGCTGTCGATGAACTTCATGGTGAATAACTCCCCATTCGCGGGGCAGGAAGGGAAGTTCGTCACGACCCGGCACCTTGGAGAACGGCTTGCCAAAGAGCTGCGCTCCAATGTGAGCTTGCGCGTAGAACTGACGGATTCACCCGATGTATTCAAGGTCAGCGGGCGGGGTGAGCTCCATCTGGCGATACTGGTCGAGACGATGCGGCGTGAGGGATTCGAGTTTCAGCTCTCCAGGCCGGAGGTGATCTACAAGTGGATTGACGATGTCCACTGTGAGCCGATGGAGCATGTCATTATCGATGTCCCTGATGAATATGTGGGTGTGGTGATCGAAAACATAGGTCGGCGGAAGGGCGGAATGAAGAACATGTTGCAGTTCCAGGGGAACACCCGGCTGGAATTTGTTGTGCCGGCAAGGGGGCTGCTCGGATTCCGCTCTGAGTTCCTGACGCAGACGAAAGGTACTGGCGTCCTGCACCATAATTTTCACGGCTATGAACCGTTCAAACGTGACATTGAGCATCGCTCGCGTGGCGCATTGGTGGCTCTTGAGGATGGCGTCGCGGTTGCCTATGCAATGTGGAAGCTGCAGGAGCGCGCAACCCTCTTCATCAACCCGGGAATCCGTGTCTATGGCGGCATGATTGTCGGAGAAAACTCCCGCGAGCAGGACATGGTTGTCAACGTCTGCAAGACCAAACACCTGACGAACATCCGCGCCTCGGGCTCCGATGAAGCGATCCGCCTCGAGTCCCCTCACATCCCGACTCTCGAACAGGCAATTGAATGGATCGCAGAGGATGAGTACGTTGAGGTAACGCCGGTGTCCATACGCCTCCGGAAGAAAGATCTCGATCACATCGAGCGAAATAGGATATCAAGAAGAAAGGTGGATGTGGAGGAAGAATAAGTGGTAGAGAATCTGCAAAGCCACGCCCGTTTCTGACTTCCGGATTCTAACTCCTGAATTCTCTCCGCGCATTTCACAAGCCATGTTCTCCAATCGTACAGCCTGGGACTTGCGGCCGAGCCGGCTCTTTGAGCTGCTGCAGCGGAAGCGTGACCGCCGGGAACAGATTATCGATCTTACGGAGTCAAATCCGACACGATGCGGATTCTCCTACAATAGCCGTGGCATTCTCAATGCGCTCTCCAGTGAGGATTCGCTTCGCTACGAGCCCCATCCCAAGGGTCTCCTCTCGGCGCGTGAGGCGGTAGCCGGATTCTATCACCGCCAGGGCGTCGACGTTGACCCTGACCATATTGTTCTCACCGCGAGCACGAGCGAAGCCTATTCGCATTTGTTTCGACTCCTGTGCAACGAACGGGAGGCCGTGTTTCTCCCGAAACCCAGCTACCCGCTCTTCGACGAGCTCTGCCAGATCAATGACGTGAGCTGCCGTCTGTACCATCTTGCCTATGACGGTGAGTGGCACCTCGACCTTTCCGCAGTCCAGGCATCCTTCTCAACAGACGTCCGCGCGATGGTGCTAGTTCATCCCAACAACCCGACGGGATCGTTTATCAAGGTGAACGAACGAGAGGTCGTCAGTGGGCTTGCACAAGCACATGCTGCCGCGCTCATCGTTGATGAGGTATTCGGAACCTTCGGCTTTGAGGCTGAGGGCTCGCGGGCGTCAAGCTTTGCAGGAAACCAGACCGTCCTTACCTTCACATTGAATGGTCTGTCGAAACTTCTTGGTCTTCCGCAGATGAAGTTGGCTTGGATTGTGGTCTCAGGACCGCCAGACGAGCGCCGGGAAGCTCTCCAGCGCCTGGAGATGATTGGAGATCTCTATCTCTCTGTTGGCACACCCGTTCAGGAAGCTCTGCCGGCGCTGCTGCGAGACTCTGAGCCGGTGACCCAGCAGATCCGTCGTCGAGTTCAAGAGAACTATGTCTTCCTGAAAAGAGAACTGCGCGCTGAGTCAGCAGTGAGCCTGTTCCACTGCGAGGGAGGTTGGAACGCTGTTCTGCGTCTGCCCGGCACACGGTCGGACGAAGAATGGGCACTTGAGTTGCTGGGCACTCAAGATGTCCTCGTTCACCCGGGCCATCTGTTTCGCTTCGAACAGGGGTCCTGTATTGTTCTCAGCCTGCTTCCGCCGGCGGAGGTCCTTCGCGAGGGATTCAGGAGGATTGTCTCAAAAGCTGACCTGAACGAACCGGCTGGCTAGTCTCGTGTCTTTGGATTGCCTTGGACAAGCCAACTGGTCGAGACAGAGGTCTGTACGTCTCGAAAGGATGCCTTCGGCAAGAGGGGATGTACGAAGCGTGGATCGTG
>Ga0194112_10006295_pt1 | contig 15732 bp, 9 predicted proteins | sample TA2MahC400mmetaG_FD_146191 | JGI IMG/M metagenome (GOLD analysis project Ga0194112, IMG submission 146191) | Freshwater microbial communities from Lake Tanganyika, Tanzania - TA2015016 Mahale Deep Cast 400m | ecosystem: Environmental > Aquatic > Freshwater > Lake | place: Tanzania: Lake... | reverse complement strand
TGGCGGCGTCAGTCGGTTTGATGGGAAAAGCTGGAAAACCTTCACCCAAAAAGATGGATTGGCAAGTGACGGTGTTTTGTCCATCATGCAAGACAAAGAAGGAGCCATTTGGTTTGGGACAGGAGGCTTGACTGCTGCTTTTGTGGGCAGCGGTGTCAGTCGATATGATGGGAAAAGTTGGAAAACTTACACTCAAAACGATGGATTGGCAAACAACAATGTTTTGTCCATCATGCAAGACAAAGATGGAGCGATTTGGTTTGGGACGTGGGGTGGCGTCAGTAGGTTTGATGGGAAAAGCTGGAAAACTTACACCCAAAAGGATGGATTGGCAAACAACTTTGTTTTGTCCATCATGCAAGACAAAGAAGGAGCAATCTGGGTTGGGACACAGGGTGGTGGCGTTAGTCGGTATGATGGGAAAAGTTGGAAAACTTACACGCAACAGGATGGGTTGGCAAACAACTTTGTTTTTTCTATCATTCAAGACAAAGAAGGAGCGATTTGGATTGGAACTTCTGGCGGCGGCGTCAGCCGATTTGATGGTAAAAGTTGGAAAACTTACACTCAAAACGATGGATTGGCAAACAACAAGGTTCGTGCCATCCTGCAAGACAAAGAAGGAGCGATTTGGATTGGGACTTCTAACATCTTTGGGGAGACTGGCGGCGGCGTCAGTCGGTTTGATGGTAAAAGTTGGAAAACTGTACTATCACTAAACCTGTGAGAAGGTCGTCTACACGTGAACTAGCGCCGTCTGGCGATGAATGAAATGTTGATTCACATGCGGTGTTTCTTCGGGAATCGGGCTGTGCGGCAGTTCAATCGCTGCCAACTGTGGGACGGCCCGCAACGTCGGGGTGAGCCGGACATTGCAGTAGCTGCCCGAAGGCACATCGTAACCCAGTCCGCCGTGGAGCCGATGCAAATTATAGTAATCGCTGAACCGCGCCAATTCCCGCTGCAACGTGGCGCTGCTTATGGTAGAGCAATCTAGATGGTTCAGGCATTCCCGTTTGATGGTCTTTATCAGCGCCTCCACTTTCCCCTTCGATTCTGGGTAGTAAGGAGCGGCTAAGGTGTGGATGACATCGTGAGAAGCACAGAACTCCTCGAACTGATGTCTCTCCGTCGTCCATACCGAGGCAAAGGTGGTCCCGTTATCGGTGAGAATCTCCTTGGGGGTGCCGTATTGTGCAACGAGTCGTTCCCAAATCGTGGTCACCACTTGGGTTTCTCTTGCTTCAATGACCTCGATGGTCAGCGAGAACCGCGAGTAATCGTCAACGACCACAAGGACATACACCGGCTGGTCGATAAGCTGAAACGGGCCTGCCAAATCCACATGCCACAACAGATTCGGTGCACGTTTTCGATACCGGCGATAGTGGATGCCGTTGGACTTCCCTCTGGGGTGATAAGTCCGCGTTGGCAGACGGTACTTTCTGAACAGTCGATGAACCGTAGTATGAGAAATCTGGGCAATTCCCTTATTCACAAGTTCGGCAGCGATTCGTATCGCGCCCCAGCCACAAAGTGTCCGCAGCAAGACCACAAACGAAACAATCTCAAACGCGATCTTCGGCTTGCGACCGCCTTTGGCGCTGACGTTGTCGAGTCATCCCCTTTTGCCATGGCCTCGATAGTTCTTCTCCCATCGTCTGACCTAAGTCACGCTGACCCCGAATCTTAATGCAGTCTGTTTAGCAGCGATATATTCGGGGCAAGTGACGCGTCGGGCACGGTAATCCCGGACGACGCGGAGTCGCCATTTCATGGTTGCAAATGCCTGTCGGCGCCTATCCCTTCGGCGGGAGTGGTGTTTGCTTCGTTCTGCTGCTTTTTTATCTTGGCGACGACGGACAATTTCTCGCCACGTTCGGTTGGTCTTTCGTTTTCGCATGGTATCAACCTCCTATCGGAGGTTAGACTGATTTAATGGAGACGGAGGTTGATTCCTATCTGATGCGGCTTCTCACGGGTTTAGTGATAGTACACTCTTTTCTGCACAAGGGTAGCATTGTCGATATCAATCTGGGCGACCAAATTAGCAAAGAAATGACGGTCATGTTTTCTGACCTGCGTGGCTTCACGACGATTTCCGAAACGATGACACCTCAAGAGAACTTCGATTTTGTCAATTCCTATCTCAAGCGTGTCAGTCCGGTCATCCGGGAGCATCAGGGATTCATTGTCAAATACCTGGGGGACGGTATCATGTCAGTCTTCCCGGAACGAGCCGACGATGCGCTCCAGGCGGCCATTGAGACACTTAACCGAGTCGCAGAATACAACGCCTACCGGGAAACACGTGGTCGCCTTCCCCTCCAGGTGGGAATCGGTGTGCATACTGGGTACATGATGGTGGGCATAGTTGGGGAAGCGCATCGGATGCAAGGCGATGCTTTTTCAGATGATGTGAACTTGACCTCCCGTCTGGAAGGGTTGACGAAATTCTACCAGGTTTCTTGCATCATCACCGCGGAAACCTACCAACGTTTGGCCAACCCAGGCGAATACAATATCCGCTTTCTGGATAGGGTCAGGGTAAAAGGGAAAAACGAAGCGGTCGAACTGTATGAGGTTTTTGACGCCGATTCGCCGGACTTACGGGCGCTCAAGCGGGAGACGCAAGACGACTTGGCTGAAGCGCAACGATTATATTACGCGCAACAGTTTGACGCGGCGCAGGTACAACTTTTCAAAGTGCTTCAGCGTAGCCCGAAAGACAAAGTTGCCTGGCATTATCTGGGACAAGCGACACGCTGTCTGGAAGCGGGAGTGGAGGAAAACTGGGCCGGCGTGACAGTGATGACGGAGAAATGAATCTGGCATTTCTGCCGAGGTAATATTGGGTGCTGGGGCGTTGGGGCACTGGAGCATTGGAGCATTGAACAATATCACCATCATTTCTGAGGAGGAGGTCATATAACTGGCTGTGAAGTACCATTGGGAACTTGAAGTGTTCGCAAGGCTCACCGACGCCAAAGGCTTACGGTATAAACTTGCCCGTGAAGGTCGGCAGAAGGTTTTTGAGCTGTCCAAAGCGTTTCCTAAAGAGGAGATGTATTCTCTCACCGATTAAGTCAGACAATCCTCTCGCTCTGTGTGCGCTCACATCGCGGAAGCATGGGGACGGAGACCATATCGTGCTGATTTTGTCAACAAGCTAAATATGTCTGAAAGTGAAGCAAGAGAGACACAATGCTGGATTGAAACAGCAGTTGAATGTGAACACTTGACCAGAGATGTTGGTCAAGATGTTTATAAGCTTTATGACCGCATCATAGGAAAACTTGTTGAGATGCAAACGAACCCTGAACCTTGGTTAATCAAACGTTAAAAGGAAGCCGTATTGGAGCTTTTATCAACACCCCAGTGCCCCAATGCCCCAATGCTCCAATGCCCTCTTATGACCGGAGGTAAAAATGCTGTCGAAATCTCTTCGCCAACAAATACTTAGTTCTGTTTTTCGGATTAACCCCGGCGAGGGTTTCAGAGTGGGGCTTATGCTACTCTACTCAATTTCCGCGGTGGGTGGGGTGGTCATCACAGGCAAATTATTGAGCCGCGCCTTATTTTTGAGCGCATTACCCCCGTCCGCAGTCCTCTTCAAGTTTATCTTGCCCCCGATATTCCTGGCGCCTGTTATCCTAATCTACACAAGAGTCGCCGGGCGTATCCAGCGCGACCAATCTATCCTTGCTGTCAACGCTTTGGTACTTATCGGGGTGTTGTCTTTTCGGCTGTTGCTTAATACCCCTTTGGAGAACCACTTTGCGGTTTTGTGCGCCCTGTTTGTGTTCTTCGACGTTATTAGCAGTCTGGTCATGATTCAGTTCTGGACTTTTGCCGGTGACATCTTCAACCCGCGGGAAGCAAAGCGATTGTTCGGTCTGATTGCGGGCGGCGGTACTATCGCAAGTATTCTATTTGGCGCGGCACTCAGTTCAGTTGCTACATCAGTTGCTCCTAAGAATCTGATTTTTGTGGTACTCTTCAGTTTGCTGGTTTGTGTCTTCTGTGTTCGGGTTCTCGGCAGGAAATATCGGAAGATGCTAAAATCTCAAAACGTCACGTCTCAAGAAACGCAGGTCTCTAAAAGGCACCGGATTGTAGACGATTTACAGGAAGTGATGCGTACCCCGCTCATGCTCTCAATGAGTGGCATCATTGTTATCCTCGCGCTGGTTAGCAGTATTACCGATTATCAGTTGGACCTTGCGCTGCAGTCGGGGTACGGTACCGATAGCCGGGGAATGGTCGTCTTTTTGAGCCATTTTCGCTTGTGGACGGGTATCGCCGCCGGATTGCTGCAATTTTTCTTAGCTGTTCGTCTGCTCGAGCGCTTTGGTGTCCTCACAGCATTGTTGTTATTGCCGATTGCCATTGGGTTCAGTTCGACAGCGATTCTCATCACGGGTGGGCTGTTCTGGGTGGTGATTCTCCCACGAGCATGTGATTTCGTGTTGAAATATACTATCAATGACCCGGCTTTCAATCTGCTCTATCTGCCGGTGAGCCCTCAAATGCGCGCTAAAGCCAGGGCGATTCTCGATGGCATCATTGTTCCTCCGGCTGTAAGTCTTCTTGGCATTTCATTCTTGTTTGCCAATAAGATTCCGGGCGTCACTATCGTTCGCTGGCCATTCCCGGTGTTTGTCTTCATCGGCATGTGGATATTTTTGCTCATTCGTGTCTCCCGGCAATACGTTTTTGCACTCTCTGACAGTATTCGACTGCGTCGTTTCGACCCGGATGTAGAAATCATGGAACTCTCCGACGAGAGCAAAAGAGTGCTTATCAACACCTTGCAGCACGCCGATAGTATGCAGGCGCTTCATGCGCTAACACTGTTACCTCGTGTTCACAACGTCGATTGGAATCCCTACGTCGCAGAATTGCTTGACCATGAAAGTCCAGAGGTGAGAATCTTAGCAATGGAGTACCTGGGTGAGCATGCCGCGGCAACTTATGCTGAACGTGTCCGGCAGCAGTTCAACTATCCAGACCAGAGGGTGCGCGCAACGGCAATTCAGACGTTATGTGCGCTGCATGGTCAAAAAGCCATCAAGGAGGTCATTGGGTTTCTGCATGATTCCAGCCCTCACATTAGGGGGGCAACTGTCATCGGTCTCATCAAACATGGCGGTTTGGACGGATTCCTCCATGCTGGCGAACAACTCAGGGCGTTGCTCGACAGTCCAGAACCTCGTGGGCGTTTGGAGGGCGCACGAGTCCTAGGGGCGCTTGGTGTGAAGAGCTTTTACCAGCCATTGATGGACCTCCTTGAGGATGACAATATCGAGGTTCAGATTAGCGCCATCCGCGCCGCCGCGCAAATCCGAGCGCCGGAACTCATTCCCGCCCTGTTGCGCAAGCTTTCATCGGCGCGCACCAGACCGTATGCCACGGAGGCGATTGGCAGTTTAGTTTCTAAACTGCTGAACTCACAATGTACGGCGGCGAAGCTTTCCGACCTCGAAGCGCTGTTGGATGACGCGAACCAGCCCATTGCTGTTCACCAGCAGTTAATTTCTATCCTGCAACAGCAGGATTCCCCACAAGCGGTGCAGATACTGGCGAAGTACCTCGACGCCGATGAAGATGAACTCCGCACCTGGATTTATCAGGCGTTGTTGAATCTGAGGACACCGACGCCTATCGCCCCCCCTCTATCCCCCCGCACGCGGGGGGAGGCACGGCGGACGAATGGCATTCCGTTGTCAATTGAAACGAAACGTTTTCGTGAAGCGCTTCATAAGGAATTTCAGATTGCCTATGCGCTTGAAGTACTGCGGAGTGACGTTGGGATGAATGATACCGACCTGTTGCTGTACGAGGTCATCGAACGCCAGAAAAAGCAAGCAGTTGAGCGCATCCTGTCATTGATTGCGCTATTATACCCCAATCTTCCGGTTGATTCGGTGCGCGCCTCTTTGGCGAAATCTGATAGCCGATTGCGGGCGACGGCAATTGAGTTAGTTGATAATATTGCCGACAGTGAAGTCAAGGTATTCATCCTCCCGCTTATAGGTTCGTCTTCTGATGAAAAACTTACGGTAGCCAGAAGGAGACTCGGACTGAAAAACCGGTCTCTGACAGAGCGACTTGAGGAACTCGCACATCACACCGACATCTGGCTAAGCACTTGTGTTCTCTATTCGATTGGCGCGCATAAACTGACGGAACTCGCGCCGATTATCGAAACTGCGCTCGCCGCAGAATATCCTTTAGTGCGAGAGACAGCAGTGGATGCATTCCGTCATCTATATCCCTCGGAACGCAACGGTGAAAAATTACTTGCGTTCGGACTACAAGGAGTTCACATTATGGCTTTGTCAACAATTGAGAAAGTCCTCTTTCTCAAAACTGTTCCTCTCTTCAAGCAGATTTCAGGCGAAGAGCTGGTCGAAATGGTACCGATTGTCCACGAAGTCCGATTTGGCCGTGGCGAGACCATTATGAAACAAGGTGATGAAGGGGATTGCCTGTACATCATTGTTGAAGGTGAAGTCGCAATCAAGGTCGATGGCGAGGAAAAAGCGATAAGAGCAAGAGGGGACATCCTCGGCGAGTTGGCTGTGCTTTCGGAACAGCCGCGTACAGCGGACGGCATCGCACAGACGGATATTATCGCGCTCCGAATCGACAAGGCAGACTTCTGGGAATTAATGAGTGAACGACCAGAAATCACGATTGGCGTCATGAAGGTTCTCGTGAGCCGTTATTTGTGAAGCCGAGGTGTCTGATACAGCATGTTTCAAATTTTTGTTTCAGAAATATGTTTACATTGCGGCGGATGGTAATTGGGCAAGATGGCAAGACGGCAAGATGGCTAATAGTTCTTTGCCCCCTTGCCTCCTTGCCCTCTTGCCACTTGGTCAACTAATTTTTTAGAATTGGCTTTGAAAGGATTCTTATGAAACCGAAACTGTATCTCCTTGTTTCTTTTTGTTTTTTACTGGTTGCTGGCTGTGGAAGTCAAGATGAGGCAGAAGAACAGCAAAAAGAGCTCCGATATTACATCGAACAGTTGCGCGCGCAGGATATGTTTTTAAGCACTGAAGCGGCTTTTAAGTTGGCTGACATTGGTGAACCGGCGGTCCCTCTGTTGATTGAGGCCTTGAGTGATGAAAACTGGCAGGTCCGTCTCAACGCCGCCGTTGCATTAGGGCAGATTGGTGACTCGGCGGCAGTTCCGGCATTGATAGCGGCGTTGAACGATGAAGCCTGGGAAGTCCGTGCCAATGCGACCGTTGCGTTGGGCAAAATGGGTCAAACGGTAGTTCCTGCCTTGATTGCCGCCTTAAAAGACCAGGACGCGCCAGTGCGACGCAACGCTGCCAGAGCGTTGGGCGATATTGGCGACCCGACCGCGGTGCCGGCATTGATAGAAATTTTGAATGACGAGGATGGGGAAGTTCGTGGGAGTGCTGCCGTGGCGCTGGGTGAAATGGGCCCGGTGGCAGTCCCAGCTTTGGCCGCGGCGTTGAAGGATGAAAATGAAGCTGTTGGGGCCATGGCGACCTGGGCTTTGCAACTCATCGGAACCCCTGAAGCCTTGAGAGCGGTCAAGGAAAATGAAGCCCAAAAAGCAGCAGAAATAGATGAGAAGTGAAAAAAGTGCCTACGAGTGTCTAAAGTTGGCCATTCATCTCCACGCACAACCCCCCGTTGGTTTCGATACGGGCTTCGGGTTTCGATACAGCTTTTCAAGCCGACTCAACCCGGCGGGTAAAGGGGATTAAGGGGGACGGCGGGAGCTTTCTTGCCTTTTATTTGTAAAATTCTTTTACGAAAGGACAGGTTTCTTTAACTATCTCCAGAAAGGAAAGCAATGTTCGAACATACAAATATCAAATCTATAAACATGACATTCCGCAGTAAATTTACAAGTTCTTGTTTTTGCCGTTTTGTTTGCCCACAAAAGTTGAGCCAAAAGCAAAGCTTATGGACGAAACCTAAAACCAGACAACCTCTCTTTTGCATCGGCATGATGCTTCTGGTGGTCTTCACACTCGGCTCGACTGTCTCTGCACAAGTCACTTCCCCAGAAGACGTTTTAGAACATCGTGAGAATGCAGCAGATACTGTGAATCCGTCATCTGCAAAATCTGTTTGCTTCATTCAGTCCCCTTATAGGTCACTGGAGAACAACCGCCAGTTCATCAATACTGTGGTTTTACGCACGCTTCTGCCGATGGGTTATGTCGAAAAACAACCGACAGATGAGAACCCAATGATGAAGCAGCCCTCCAATGTGCAGTTGTATCGCTACTTTGTCAAGCCGCTTAAAAACGGCAGCGGCAGAGACATTGAATTGTTTGTCGCGATTTATCCACAAGCAGGCGAGGATACGGGGACCGAAAATACAGCTAAAGGGTCTTACGAAATCTACGCCTATGGTTTAGAATATGACGCTGACGGCGGGCAGCGCCCCAATCCTGATATCGCCACTATTGAGGCCAGTCTGCAAACCCTCGTCGATAAGTCAGCAATAGAGTATGTCGGCTATGAAGTCTATCAGCTCAGCTACATTCAAAGTGATAGCGCTCTGGCTCTGCTGAAAGCCCTGGGCTATACCACCATTGAATATAATCAACAGCCCGGAGAAAAGGATGACGAGAAAATCTATCATATTGTCGAAGCAAAAGGCCAGTTGAAAATGCCTGTTATCGTCAAGATTCTTGACCCCGCGACAACCACATTTATCGTAGGTAAACCTGGAGAAGATAATTCGAAAAAAGAGGTGGACTTAAAGACAACGTTTTATCTCGGTGGAACGGTCTTGAAGGAGAAAACATCAGGAGAACCCCAACAACGGCTCTTGATTCTCTATGATAAAAGGGCTCTTGATACCCTCCAGGTACTTCTGAACATTCTGCAAGAGAAGATTGACAAACCGGCGAAGCAGGTTATTATTGAGGCCATGGTTTTTGAGTTGAATACCGACAAAAAAAGTGAGTTAGGCGTTGCCTTTACGGCAGACAAGGGCAAATATCAAATTCTGGCTCAACAAGCGATTCCAGAGACCACGACCATAAAACCCTTTACCTTTGCGTTTGATAAAAATGCTGCCGATGCTCTACTCTTATTCCAAAGCAAACTTGAAGCCCTGGTCGAAACGGGTAACGCCAAAGTGTTATCCAATCCTTCCGTCCTGGTTTTAGACGGGAGGCAGGCACGCATCCAGGTGGGGCAGCAGGTGCCTGTCGTCCGTTCAAATACCACCGCTGAGGGCATTATTCGGGCCGTCGAATACATTCCCATCGGTATCGTCCTAAACCTTCGCCCGCGGATTAATCAGGACAACACCGAAATCACCATGCAGGTGGAAACCGTTGTCAGCGCTATCCAGGAGATTCGTGGCGCCGCTGATGTCTTTTTCGCCCCGACCATTGATAGCCGTGAAGTACAAACCTTCGTCCGGGTTGCCAATAATACCCCGTTTATCGTTGGAGGGTTAATCGCGACAACAGCTAAGAAAAGCACCGCGGGTATCCCGATTTTGTCTCAAATTCCTCTGCTGGGCGTTCCGTTCCGTCGCAAGAAAACGGACAACATCCAGAAAGAGGTCATCGTGGTGCTGACCCCTCATGTGGTACCAATCGAGGAGAAAAACTTCAGCTACGCTATCCCGAAAGACTCCGAGATGTTCGACTCATTCGGCTACCACCTCTTTCGTAATGCTTACCGCATCCGGCGGGACGATGTTTTCGACCTTTCATTTCTCTCCGAAAACCGAGTCTACCAGGAACTGGTCGAAGCGGCCGAGGCCGCGGTTAAAAAAGCCCCCAGACTCCAACGCGAAGAAAAGATTCGCTCAATATTGAAGCAGAACATTCCAGGCGAAGAGGTCATGGTGCGGCGTATGCTTTGGGAAATAATCGTCTACAAGCTGCGCTACCATCAATATATAGACATGGATAAGATTATCTTCTTTGAGGATTTGCCCGATGACCCGAATGGCCTGATGTTGACGTATTTGAGTGAAAAGCTTTCTCGATTTGATAAACAAACAGATAAAAACCAAACGCTGGCGTTAATCTTTGATGCCAATCCTGGTGGTTCTCTTGAAACTCTCAGTCGGAGCGCCCTCGAATCAAAACGGCTGTTTGTTCAACCAAAAGCCACGGTTGTTTATGATGTCCTACCCACCCCCGGCCCCTCCCAAGAGGGGAGCGGTGAGACATACATGCAACGGTTAGCGCGCTTAAACCAGCGGCAGCCTGACGGTACACCCGATAAGTGGACGATGCTCCTCACGAAGGCGCCACTCCGGATTAAACCTGTTGACGAAATCCTTCCCGGAGTGCTGGTATTGAAACGTGTTCTTGAGCTTAACAAGAGTAGTCTCCCGCTTACGCTTCGAGACTTCAAGCCTGGCCAGCAGATTCTTTTTCCAACGGAACAAGATATTCGGACCAATTATCATGTGATAGATGGCAAGGTCGCCCAGTTATTCTACGAAGTGATTCTCTATTATCCTGCTTTTGAAGAAACCTTCAAATACGAGGTCAAGCGTATTTATGAGAGACTCGACAATAACACCCCAAATTAAATCGAATGACGAAGTACGAATTACAAGTGGCGAATTGAATTGTAAGGGGATTTGAACCTATACACATGATATAATATCTATCCACAAGTGGGCTGCGGATGGAATTGGCATAGGAAATGTCGGGGCGATAATAATGGTGAAATCAGATAAAGTGGAGGGCGCAAAGAAACTTATCAGCGAAAATTAACTACAAAAGATAATCATTAACAGAAAGGTGAACACGATGAGTCATGAAAAAACTTTTGGATTGATGAGCCTACATTTTGAGCCAGACCAATCTTCCTGGTCGATTCGTTTTAGCGAACCGGAGATAATGGTCTCCAATATGAAGGCTACCTTGACCGTAAATGGCGAGCCATTCACTTGGGAGCTTTCGGAAGAGCCACCTGCATCAGCCATTGAGGATGTTCTGGGACATGCTATTGAGACAACCTTTGTTGGCGTCGTGCCGAAATTGGATGTTAAGGTAACTCTGCGTCTGCGATGTTATGCCTGTCCTGAACGAAGTGGAACTTCGCGAAGGAACAGTAAACCGTTGATAGGAATGTCATCAACGATTGAAAATGCGGGAAGTCAGCAGGTGAGGCTTGGCGATTTTGTCCTCACTGACGGAGCAAAGCTTGACCTTGGCGGTAGCCACAAAAAAGTTCGCGCACACATTGCCCGAGGCATTGCGCATCCTGTTGTTGTTCCAGTTGTAGAAGAGGGCGATAAGCCTTTGCATGTGAACAGCAATGGCATGATAACTCTCGCTAACTCATCGACAGGCAAGGCTTTTACGATGGGATTTATAACTGGAGAACGCCACCGTCCCATCGTATCGGTTCGATATATGCCAGATACGGATGAAATAGAGATAGAAGGGATAGCGCGTTTTAACGGAAAAGTTCTCTCTCCTGGGGAGAGCGTAAAAACCGATGAACTTATTCTGCAAGCAAGCGATGACCCGCTTCTATCTTTGGAAGCGTATGGTGATTTGTTGGCGAAAACGCATTCTCCTAAGCAAACACCCGCGGCTATCGGTTGGTGTTCCTGGTATGCGATACGATTACCAATTAGCCATAGCTTCACGATGGATAACGCTCGAATAGTAACAGAACGATTCCGCAAACTGGGCATGAATATTATGCTGCTTGACCACGGCTGGCAGGAAGGTGATATCTGCGGCGATTGGAAAATTGACCCAAAAGATTTCCCAGGCGGTTTGTCCGCGCTTGCCAAAGACCTGGAAAATCTTGGTCTTGAGCTTGGTATCTGGATTGCGCCGACGGATATCGCTGAAACTTCGCAACTTTTCCAGAATCATCCCGATTGGATGCTCAGAGACGCCAATGGCAAACCACAATCCACCTGGCGCTGGTTCTGGGAGCCGAAGCCATTGCAATACCAGCTTGATGCGACGCAACGGGATGCATACCACTATATCGTAAATACATTTCGGCACTTGAGAGAAGCAGGGGCAACCTATTTTAAAATTGATTTCATCGCAGGATGCGCAGGTGAAAATCTTTATCCAAAGGACCCCAAAACTGTGCGCGGTTGGACGCCGCTACGGCAGGCGATGTTAGCCATCCGCGAAGGCGCTGGGCCGGATGCCTACATCCGTTACTGCCAGACGCCTCCGCTGCTCTCGACAGGCGTAGCAGACGGAGTATTCGCGACCAATGACACTCTCGACGCGGGAGCAAGCACCTGGAATACTTTGCGTGAGGTGTTTCGGATGTCGGCGGCGCAGTATTATCTTCATAGGCTCCCCTCTTGGGAGGGGACGGGGGTGGGTAAGCTTTACAATCATGACGCCTGTGATTTGTCCGTAAGAGCAGACGCAGGCACGGAAGAATGCCGACTCCGCGTTATGATGCTCGCATTCTCAGGCTCCAGCATTCTCTTTTCCGATGATTTAACGCGCTTACCCGAGGAGCGGATTGTGATGATGCAACAGTGTATTCCAGGATTTCCCAAAGCTGCCTGTCCGCTGAATCTTTTCACTGGCAAAATGCCGGACATCTGGCATCTACACTGCGCCGCTGGTTTCCCCCCTCCCCCGGAGGGGGCAGGGGGTGGGTTAGAATGGGATTTGCTGGCGCTGTTCAATTTCGATGAAACTCAACGAGGAATTACTGTATCCTTGAGGGACATTGGCCTGTCTTCTGGCACTCGATGGTTAATTAGAGAATTTTGGACGGAACAATTCATCGGCGAATTTACCGCATCCTTCACTGCCGTCGTGCCTGGGCTTGCCGCGCGCCTATATTCTATCTGGCCATCTGGAACTGATAGACCGCAATATGTTGGGACGAATCTCCATTTATCTCAAGGAGAAGCGGAATTGGCATCGCTAAACTGGGATGAAACCGCGAGGAAGCTGTCGGGTACCTTCCAGCGTGCTGAAGGCATTCGCGGACGCGCCTATTTCCATATCCCACCTTCCTTCCAAATCCAACAGGCTTCACATCCTGTCTATCGTCAAAATGGTGGGCTTATGGCAATGGAACTATCATTCACACAACCGCGTTTGGATTGGGAGTTGCAATTTCATGAAATGTGATATAATTGGGCATGTTTCAAATTTTCCGCCGGATTGAGCTTGTCGAAATCTCAAAAATTAGTTGACTGTACGTGAAACGTGTTGCGTATTGCGTTTTGCGAAAAAATTACTGATTGCTTTGCTTCGTCGTTCCTCCTCGCAACGCCTCGCAACGAAACACGAAACACGTAACACGTAACACGTATTGAAATGTACCCACCCCTACCCCTCCAAGGAGGGGACTATTTTCTGAAACATGCCTATAATCGTAGTATATTCGAGGAGGAAAAGATGACATTAAAAGCAGGAGTAGCTAAAGTAGACATCACCCCGCCTGTAGGCGTATATCTGGCAGGTGGGTTACGGAAGCGAGTAGCTGAAACTGTAGGCACTCCACTTTATGCGAAAGCGTTAGTTTTAGATAATGGCTCAACGCAAATCGGATTGCTTGCGTTAGACCTGTTGGTTATAGAGAAGGAAACGATTGCTTCCGCGGGAGAACTCATTAAAGCGCAAACAGGGATGAATATAGAAAATATTATGGTAAGCGCTAGCCATACCCACAGCGGACCCTACACATCCACAAATATTTTTGATGGCGAGGAAGGGATAGACGAGATTTGGTTTTCCGCGTTGCCCAGCAAAATGGCAGAAGCTGTTTCTTCAGCATACCGTTCTTTGAAAGAGGCCAAAGTTGGCGCGGGTTCGGGATGCGAGAAAAGCATCTCACACAATCGTCGTATGAAAATGAACGACGGTACAGCGTGGAATGATTGGCTGAGGCCACCGCAAGACCACATTGTCGGTGTTTGCGGCCCAATTGACCCTGAAGTGGGAGTGCTTAAAGTGGAGAATATGGATGGCTCAACACTAAGCGCTATTATTAATTTCTCCTGCCATAACAACGCTGGTGGTATTGGCGGCATCTCCGCTGATTTTGCTAAGTACGCTACGGAAGTGATTGAAAAGGTAGAAGGTGGTAAATCCGTCGCGCTTTTTATGCCAGGCGCATGTGGAAACATTGGCGCAGGTGGGGTACAATCAGGCGCTCAAAAAGTGGGGAAAATACTTGGCGCAGAAGCGTTGAAGATACTTGTGAAAACTTCAACTGTCGAAGATGTGAAGCTATTGACTACCCGTCGGGAAATTGACCTGCCTTTGCGAAAATTTGACTGGCAATTGGATGAGATTCGCAAGATCTGGCCCAGCGGCGAAGACGTTTTCAGAAAAGAGCTGGAATTTCTCAAACAAGTCAAGGAAGACCATATATCCACATATATTCAAGTAATTGCCATTGGCGACACGGCCTTCGTATCCGTGCCTGGAGAAATGTTCGTCGAGTTGGGCTTGGAGATTAAACGCAAGTCGCCTTTTGAACGTACCTTTGTCGTTGAACTTGCAAATGATTATGTCGGATACATCCCGACGCGAGTCGCTTTTGAAGAAGGTGGCTATGAAACGCTAAACGCCAGGTCCAGCAAAGTTGCCCCAGAAACAGGGGAGATAGTTGTCGAAAACGCGCTTAGCATGCTGGAGAATATTAAAACCTCATAAATTTAGGCATGTTTCAGAAAATAGTCCCCCCCCATACGCATTAAGTTAAGGGTTGTAAAGAGGAAAGCACCTGTGTTATCAGGTCTGTTATCATCCCATCCATCATGATAACAAGGAGCTTTCCGATGGCAATTATATCACAAGTAGCTTTGGCAATGCAACTGGTTTTAACCGAAACCGCCGACCAATTGGCGCAAGAAACTGGACTAATCAAACGTCAACGGAAACTTAGTGGCGCCAGTTTCGCTCAAACACTGGTGTTTGGCTGGCGTTCTAACCCAGAGGCGACGCTGGACGAACGAGCGCAAACCGCAACAGCTATTGGCGTTCTTCTGACGCCAGAAGCAGTAGTTCAACGGTTTACTGAAGCTGCGTCGCGGTTCCTCCAGCGAATATTGGACGCTTCCATACAGCAGGTGATAAGTGCCAAGCCGGTTGCCATCGAAGTACTAAAACGTTTTTGTGGAGTAGATCTGCTGGACAGTTCAATTGTCACTCGCCCTGATGAGCTTGCCGCGGTCTGGCACGGTTGTGGTGGCTCAGAAAAAAACAGTTCGGCTTCGGTCACATTGTCCGTCAGTTGGAATCTGACTTGCGGCGACAGAGGCTTGCACCTGGAAAACGGTTGCACACAGGATAAAAGCTCTCCACTGGCGACTGAATCGCTGCCGGTTGGTGCTTTACGTCTCGCGGCTTGGGGGTACTTTTCTCGGCCTGGATTGGCGCCAATGTCTTGTTGCCAGCATAATCGACTATGCTGGCAACAAAAATAATGAGCGAAGCTGGCTTCTATTGGTTGACCCGCGTCAAGGTACAAGGCACGCTTACTTGCGATGCTAACTCACAAGTGAAACGGTATGAACTCTATCAGTTTCTCCAATCTTTTTGTCCGTTTCGACAAGAACTTTCGGAATGGGTGTCGAAACGGACAAGACAATCTCAAGGCGCCAATGGCATAGATGTCAACGTCCGGTGGGGCAAAACTGAGAAGCTACCATGCCGCTTGCTTGCGGTTCGTGTGCCGCAAGAGGTTGCTCACCAACGGCATCGTCAACTCCGCGCCCGGCTCCAGGAAAAAGGGAAGACT
>Ga0194112_10006294_pt1 | contig 15732 bp, 9 predicted proteins | sample TA2MahC400mmetaG_FD_146191 | JGI IMG/M metagenome (GOLD analysis project Ga0194112, IMG submission 146191) | Freshwater microbial communities from Lake Tanganyika, Tanzania - TA2015016 Mahale Deep Cast 400m | ecosystem: Environmental > Aquatic > Freshwater > Lake | place: Tanzania: Lake... | reverse complement strand
ACCCCTTCAGGGTTCGATCAATCATATGTTGAATGGGGGTCGGGACGTTGTCCCGCCCTTGAATATCCGACCCCTTCGGGGTCAAGAGACAATTTGACAAGGTATTAATGACGCACTACACTAGTTGGAGGAGCACGAGCAGAGATCGTTTGGAAAGCGATGAGGCCTGGCGAATCCTCGAGATCCGCCAGGCCTTTTCGTTATTTCAGCAGGGAGCGGAGAACAAACTGCAGAATGCCGTCATGCTTGTAATAATCGACTTCATTCGGTGTGTCGATGCGTGAGATGACGGTAAATGTCTTGGTGTTCCCTTGAGAGTCGGTTGCCTTGACAGTCATTCGTTGACGGGGCTGCAATCCTTTCGAAATCCCCTCGATCGCAAAAGTCTCTGAACCGGTCAGGCCGAGCGTCTTGAAGTTCTGACCCTCTTCAAACTGAAGCGGCAGTACCCCCATCCCAACCAAATTGCTCCGGTGGATCCTCTCGAAGCTCTCCGCAATCACCGCACGCACGCCGAGCAAGCTGGGCCCTTTTGCTGCCCAGTCGCGTGAGGACCCTGAGCCGTACTCCTTTCCAGCCATGATAATGAGTGCAGCGCCCTCATCGTGGTATTTCATAGCGGCATCGTAGATTGAAATCGGCTCAGGCGATGAGGGATGAATTGTGACGCCGCCTTCAGTCCCTGGGGCGAGCAGGTTGCGCAGCCGGATGTTGGCAAACGTGCCGCGCATCATGACTTCATGGTTTCCGCGGCGCGCGCCGTACTGGTTGAAATCCTTCTTCTCGACGCCACGGTCGATCAAGTACTTGCCCGCTGGACCGGTGGCTGCGATTGATCCGGCAGGAGAGATATGATCGGTTGTAACGGAGTCCCCAAGCACGGCAAGCGCCCTTGCACCCACAATGTCTTGCGGTGTCTTCGGTTCCCTTGGGATGTCCTGGAAATACGGAGCCGCTTTGATGTATGTTGAACTTGCGTCCCACTCGTATCGTGCGCCGGTCGGAACAGGCAGGCTCTTCCACTCGGCACTTCCCTCAAAAACATTGGCATACTGGCGGCGGAACATTTCAGATTTGACGCAAGCTCGCAACGTGGAGTCTACTTCTTCCGGCGCGGGCCAGATATCCTTCAGATAGACGGGCTTGCCATCTTTCCCTGCTCCGATCGGATCGTTTTGCAGATCGAAATTCATCGTTCCCGCCAGGGCATAAGCCACGACGAGCGGAGGTGAGGCGAGATAATTCATCCGCACCTGTGCGTGCACCCGGCCTTCAAAATTGCGGTTGCCGGAGAGAACCGAAACCGCGACAAGATCGCTTTCCTGAAGGGCTTTTGCGATGGGATCGGAGAGCGGGCCGCTGTTACCGATGCATGTCATGCAGCCGTAACCAACCAGATGAAAGCCCAGGCCGTCCAGGTACTTGTTGAGGCCGGCTTCCTGAAGGTAGTCTGTGACCACCTTCGAGCCCGGAGCAAGGCTCGTTTTGACCCAGGGTTTCGAGCTTAGTCCTCGTTCGATCGCCTTCTTCGCAAGGAGTCCTGCGGCAATCATCACCGACGGGTTTGATGTGTTTGTGCAGCTGGCAATCGCAGCGATCACAACCGATCCATGAGTGAGATCGAACCGTGACCCATTCTTCTGCACGTGGACGGATTTGAGGACGGTGTCCTTGAGTGCCGGTTGGTTCAGTTGCGATGTCGGCCCGGCTGCCTGGCTCACCCACGGTGCAACCGCATCTTTGTCGAGCGTGACCCCCTTGGCCTCAAGAATCTCAACAAGCGATTTGCGGTACGCCGATTTGGCCTGCGAGAGGGGCACGCGGTCGTGGGGCCTCCGAGGACCTGCGATGCTTGGTTTGACGGTGCCAAGGTCAAGTTCGAGCGTGTCACTGAATTCCGGTTCGGGACTGCCCTGGGAATGAAAGATTCCCTGTTCCTTGCAGTAGGCCTCCACGAGGTTGACAAGTTCGGTGTCCCTTCCCGAGAAACGCAGGTAGTTCAGTGATTCTTTGTCGACTGGGAAGAATCCCATCGTCGCACCATATTCAGGGGCCATGTTGGCAATTGTCGCTCGGTCTGCGAGTGCGAGAGATGAGACTCCCGAACCGTAGAACTCGACGAACTTCCCCACAACTCCCTTCTTCCGCAGCATTTGCGTGACGGTCAAAACCGCATCAGTTGCCGTCGCTCCAGGTTTCAACTTCCCGAAGAGCTTGAACCCGACGACCTGAGGAATGAGCATGGAAATGGACTGTCCGAGCATGGCTGCCTCGGCCTCGATACCACCGACGCCCCATCCGAGCACACCGAGGCCGTTGATCATCGTCGTATGGGAATCCGTGCCCACAAGTGAGTCCGGAAAGGCCAATGTCTCACCTTCTACCTGATTGGTGAAAACCACCCGGGCGAGGTATTCAAGGTTGATCTGGTGCACAATGCCTATTCCGGGCGGGACGACGCGAAAGTTCTTGAACGCTTGCTGGCCCCACCGTAGGAACGCGTAGCGTTCCTTGTTCCTCTCAAACTCTTTCTCAACATTTTGCCGAAATGACTCTGGAGAGCCGTATGCATCGACCTGAACTGAGTGGTCGATGACAAGGTCCACCGGCTGCAGGGGATTGATCTTGTTGGGATCGCCACCCATTTTCACCATCGCGTCACGCATGACCGCCAGGTCGACGACACAGGGTACCCCTGTGAAGTCCTGCAGAAGAACGCGCGCCGGCATGAAAGCGATCTCCTTGTCGGGAATCGCTTTTGCATCCCAATGGAGGAGCGCTTCGATATCCTCTCGCCGTACAACTCTACCATCCTCCTGCCGCAAGAGGTTTTCCAGGAGGATCTTCAGAGAAACAGGGAGGCGATTCAGCTTGCCGGGAACAGCTTTGTCCAATCGACTCAGCGAGAAAATCGTATATGTCTTTCCATCAATTGTAAGACGAGTTCTTGTTTGGAAGCTATCGTTCGCTGGCATGACTTTCTTCTCCTAAGAACAGAGGTGAATGAAGGAACGGACGGCAGGCTGCATGTTTCGATAGCACGATGAGCTGCAATCTGGTGAAGAGGTACAGCAAATATAGCAAAAAAAACCGAAGATTTGCCAGAACCCGCGCACCAAACGGGCTGTCTCCGTCACTCTTCTGCTGACTCTCAAGTCTTTTCTCCCTATATTCGAATGCCATGAGAGACATATCGAAGAAGACAAAGACTTTCCGGACGGCTACTGCACTGGCTGTAGTCAACGTCAACCCACAGACGATCGCCCTCATTCGGGAGGGAAAGATCCCAAAGGGTGATCCGCTGCCCGTAGCCAAAGTGGCTGCCATACAGGCGGCGAAAAACACCAGCCAGATCATACCCTATTGCCATCCGCTTCCGATCGATTTCGTCGACTGCCGGTTCGAGCTGGGGACGGAGAGCATCCAAATCACTTCAGAGGTCAAAGCCGTTTCCAAGACCGGGGTCGAGATGGAAGCCCTCACGGCTGCGACGGTCGCTGCGCTGACTATCTACGATATGATAAAGGCTGTGGACAAGGCGATGGAGATTGTTGGAGTCAAGCTGATCGCAAAGCGCGGTGGGAAATCTGACTATCGCGACTCGTTCGAGACGCCCCTTCGCGCAGCCGTGCTGGTAATGTCAGATTCGATCGCCGGGGGCCAAAAGAAGGACATAGCCGGAAAGCACATCGTCGAGCGATTGAAGGCAGCAGGTGTAGAGGTCCTTGATTACAGGGTCATCCCTGACGAGCCAGAGCAGATCGAACAGAGCCTCAAGCACTATGCGGACACTCTAAAGTTGGATTTGGTTCTCACGACTGGTGGGACCGGCCTCGGACCGCGGGATACGACACCAGAGGTCACTGCAAAAGTCATCGAGAAGGAGATTCCTGCAATTCCGGAGACGGCACGAGCATATGGCCAGGAGAGGACGCCGTACGCGATGCTATCGAGAGGCAAAGCCGGAGTGCGGGGCCGAACCATTATTGTGAACCTCCCCGGTTCCAGAAGGGGTGCAGAGGAATCTCTAGATGCGCTGATGCCTGGTTTATTCCACGTCTTCAAGATACTGGCAAGTGGTGGGCATGAGGATGCTCGTCATTCAGAATAGGGTTCAAACCGTGAGGCGGATACTCATTTCCTTACTTGGCATATCTGCTGCTTTCCAGTCTAGCTTCTCACAAGAGGCTGAAGAGTATCAGCTGAAGCAGCACATGCTTTCCGAGATCCAGCGGTACGCGGCAATGGAGAAGCTTTCGAAAGACGCCACGCCGGGTCAGGAAGGATTCGATGTCACGTACTACAAGCTGGATCTTCGCATATCTCCCTCCCAGCAGACCGTCAGCGGCTCCGTCAGGATGATCGCAACCAGCGTCGTCGACAATCTTACTTCAATCACGATCGACCTGATGAATTCCCTACAGGTCGACGCGGTGACGGTCGGTGGTGTTTCCGCCAGCTTCTCACGGCAGCCAACATACTTCACCGTCTCGCTCAACCGGGCATATTCACGAGGTGAGAGAATCGAAGTAGTGACGTCCTATCACGGCGTGCCAGACAGCTCGGGTTTCGGAAGCTTCAGGTTTTCTTTGTCAGACAACAAGCCATGGATATGGTCGCTCAGCGAACCGTACGGATCGAAAGACTGGTGGCCGTGCAAAGACCACCCGAGCGACAAAGCGGATTCCGTCGATGTGTGGGTCACCGTCCCGACCGGATTGAAGGTCGGATCGCAGGGCAAGCTTGTCGCTGCTGTGAACAACGGGGATGGCACTGTCACACACAAGTGGCAGCATCGCTATCCTATTGCGACGTATCTGGTGTCAATTGCGGTGGCTGACTACCAACAGGTCTCAGCCTGGTTCAAATACTCGTCAACCGATTCGATGGAGGTATTGAACTACGCCCTTGCGCAAAGGCTCGATGAGGCGACTAGTTCGCTTCCGAAGACGATTGACATGTTGGCGATCTTCTCCGACTTGTTTGGGCTCTATCCCTTTGTGACAGAGAAGTATGGGCACTGCCAGTTTGGCTGGGGGGGTGGGATGGAGCATCAGACCATGACTTCTCTCGGCAATTTCGGGGAAGACCTCGTAGCGCACGAGCTGGCGCATCAGTGGTTTGGTGATATGATCACGATGCGCACGTGGCCGGACATTTGGCTAAATGAGGGATTCGCCACGTACAGTGTTGCGCTCTATCGCGAGGCGAAGTACGGCGTGGCATCCTATTGGTCGTACATGACGGGGCGGATGTCGTCTGCCAAGCAGGCGGTCGGCTCGATCTATGTGAGGGGTCAGGACACACTGAGCGTTTCCCGGCTGTTCAGTGGCTCACTTGTGTACAATAAGGGTGCCACTGTGCTTCATATGCTTCGGCGCGTCATGGGCGATTCGCTTTTCTTCAAGGCCCTCAAGCAGTATGCATCGGACCCACGATTCAAGTTTGGCACTGCATCCACCGAAGACTTTCGCTCTGTGTGCGAGGATGTCTACGGCAAAGGCCTCGGGTATTTCTTCGACCAGTGGATCTATGGTGAGAAGTACCCGCAATATCGATACGAGTGGGGGACTCGTCCCGAAGGATCCAAACACAAGGTTCGAATCTCGGTGTTCCAGACAACGGGCACGCAAAATCCTACGTACTTCAGCATGCCTGTTGACATTCGCATTCTCGGTGACGGGATGGATACGACAGTAACCGTTGTCAACAACGCACCGAGTCAGTGGTTTGTTTTCGACATGCCAAAAGCGCCGACATCTGTTCAACTCGATCCAGCCAATTGGATCCTCAAGGACGCCACGGGCATCCGTGTTCACGTCGACGACGTTGCGGCTCTGCCGACTGAAGTAGCCCTTCTCCAGAATTATCCCAATCCATTCAACGCCACAACCATCATCCCCTTTGAACTTCCGACGTCCTCTGTTGCGCGGCTTGAGGTGTTCAACGGAGTGGGTCAGCTTGTTCGAACAATCACGTCGGACAGAGTGTTCGATGCGGGAAGGCACACGCTGGCATTCCACGCTGTCGATCAAGACGGGACTGCGCTCCCATCGGGCATGTACTACTACCGCTTGGTTGTTTCCGGCGCGCCGTCGCAAGTTCGTAAGATGACCTACCTGCGCTGACTTCCATCCAACGGAGCAACTCTCATCATCGGATTTCTGACACGTCGCCACGGGGCAGAACACCTTGTCTCCATGCGTTCAATCATTGATTAAGTGCCCGTTTCATGCTATATTCAAGCCCAGCCAGAACGCCATTCTCACCTTTTATGCTCGAGTGAACGACCCTCTTGCCTAGACGAAGCGACATTACATCCATCCTTATCATCGGCTCGGGTCCCATCGTCATTGGTCAAGCATGCGAATTTGATTACTCCGGCACCCAAGCGTGCATGGTGCTGAAGGATGAAGGCTATCGGGTGGTCCTGGTCAACAGCAATCCCGCAACCATCATGACCGACCCGAACCTTGCCGACGCAACGTACGTTGAGCCGATCACTCCATTCTTCATCGAGAAAATCATAGCCAAGGAAAGGCCCTCTGTCATCCTTCCGACGATGGGAGGGCAAACAGCTTTGAACGCGGCCGTTGCCCTGGCGGAGAGCGGAATTCTGGACAAGTACAGTGTCCCGCTGATTGGGGCGAAACTTGAGGCGATCAAGAAAGCGGAGGATCGCGAGCTCTTTCAGGAAGCAATGCGACACGTTGGTCTTGAAACCCCGAGGGGCAGATTTGTTCATTCGCTGGAGGAGGCTTTGAGAGCCGCTGAGGAAATCGGCTTGCCGATCATCATCCGCCCCTCATTCACGCTGGGCGGTACAGGAGGGGGGACCGCGTACAACATGGAGGAGTTCCGCGAGGAGGTTGAACACGGCCTGAGGAGCAGTCCTATTCGTCAGGTGCTGGTGGAGGAGTCCGTGATCGGCTGGAAGGAGTATGAGCTCGAGGTCATGCGGGACCTGAAGGACAACGTCGTTGTCATCTGTTCCATTGAGAATTTCGACCCGATGGGTGTCCACACGGGGGACTCGATTACCGTGGCGCCGGCACAGACCTTGACGGACAAAGAGTATCAGATTATGCGTGACGCGGCCAAGAAGATCATTCGGGAGATCGGAGTCGAAACGGGCGGCTCGAACATCCAATTCGCTGTCCATCCGGAAACGGGGCGGATGATTGTCATCGAGATGAACCCGCGTGTGTCGCGATCATCTGCTCTCGCTTCAAAGGCCACAGGATTCCCCATCGCAAAGATCGCAGCGAAGCTCGCTGTCGGCTATACGCTGGACGAGATCCCGAACGATATCACGAAGGAGACGCCGGCCTCGTTCGAGCCCACCATCGACTATTGCGTTGTGAAGATCCCGAGGTGGGATTTCGAGAAATTCAAAGGCGTCGACGATACCCTTGGTGTCCAGATGAAATCGGTGGGTGAGGCAATGGCGATTGGCCGAACCTTCAAGGAGGCATTGCAGAAAGCGCTTCGGTCACTGGAACAAGGGCGCTTCGGCCTCGGTGCCGACGGGAAGGATGTGCTCGACGTCCGCTCGCTTGCACCGAACAAACGTGAGGAGTGGAAGAAGAGAGTCCTCGATAGGATGAAGATGCCGAAGCCCGACAACGTTTTCTACCTGCGATACGCGTTTCAGCTCGGGGCGACAATCGAGGAGCTGTACGGGATCACGAGAATTGATCCCTGGTTCCTCCACAACATCAAGCAGATTGCGGATCTTGAGGAGGAACTGATCTCCCACGGGGCATAAGCGTATTCGGCTCCTTGCACTGGCGCAAGATCAGATACAGAAACATCAAGAGTTGAGAGGGCATGAAAGCAACCCCGAAAGGCAAAGCGGTTCCGTCGCGTGTAACAAGGGAGATTCTGTTGAAAGCCAAGCAGTACGGCTTTTCCGACCGACAGCTTGCGCATCTGTGGGGGACGAGCGAGAAAGCCGTGCGTCAGTTAAGGAAAGATTTCGGAATAATTCCGGTTTACAAGACTGTGGATACGTGCGCAGCGGAATTCGAAGCTCACACGCCGTACCACTACTCGACCTACGATCAGGAAAACGAATCCATCCGCAGCGAAAAGAGGAAGGTCGTGATCCTCGGGGGAGGACCAAATAGGATTGGCCAGGGGATTGAGTTTGACTATTGCTGTGTGCACGGTGTCTACGCACTGGAGGAGGAGGGAATCGAGACGATCATGATCAACTGTAATCCGGAGACGGTTTCAACGGATTACGACACGACGGACAAGCTGTACTTCGAGCCTCTCACGCTTGAAGACGTGCTCAACATCTATGAGCACGAACAACCCGAGGGGGTCATTGTCAGCTTCGGTGGTCAGACGCCTCTCAAGATCGCCAAAGCATTGGAGGATCATGGGGTGCGTATTCTTGGAACTTCGCCGGAGGGGATTGATCTGGCCGAGGACCGCGAGAGGTTCGGCGCTCTCCTGAAGAAGCTCAAAATTCCCCACCCGATGTATGGCACGGCGTACTCCGTGAGCAGCGCAGTACTCGTTGCCGAGCAGATCGGCTACCCGGTTCTGATACGACCCTCCTATGTGTTGGGAGGCCGGGCCATGGAGATCTGCTACAGCGGCGAGGCGGTGCGTGAGTACATGAAGAAGGCGGTGGATGTTTCGCCTGAACACCCGGTGCTGATCGACAAGTTCCTGGAAGATGCGTTCGAATTCGATGTCGATGCTGTGGCAGACGGAAGGGATGTGCTCATCGGTGGAGTGATGGAGCATATTGAGGAAGCAGGCATCCATTCGGGTGACAGCTCTTGCGTGATCCCTCCCTACATGATCTCGGAAAGGAATCTCGAGGAAATTAAGGCGCACACGGTCAAGCTCGCAAAGGCGCTTAAGGTCGTCGGTCTTATCAATGTCCAGTACGCCGTGAAGGACGGCGTAGTGTACGTGCTGGAAGTCAATCCCCGGGCTTCACGGACCGTTCCCTTCGTGAGCAAGGCCGTCGGCCTTCCGCTTGCCAAGATTGCCGCGAAAGTCATGGTCGGTCGTACCTTGGAGGATCTCGGCGTAAGGGATTTCGACTTCCGGACGGTCAAGCACATATCAGTCAAGGAGGCAGTGTTTCCCTTCTCCAAATTCCCTCGCGTCCCGGTCTTTCTGGGACCTGAGATGCGCTCAACCGGAGAAGTGATGGGAGTATCTCCCACAATTGGAGGCGCGATCGCAAAAGCTCAAATGGGAGCCGGGAACACGCTTCCGACAGAAGGGAGAGTGTTCATCAGCGTGAATGATAGCGACAAGCACGACGTCACCCTGAACATCGTGAAGGACTACGTGAGACTTGGCTTTCTCCTAGTCGCGACAGAAGGTACAGCCAAGTTCCTGCGGGCGCAGGGACTCGAGTGCCAGAAGGTCTTCAAGGTCAACGAGGGCCGGCCGAACGTCGTCGATATGATAAAGAACGGCGAGATCCAACTGGTCATTAACACGCCGCTTGGTGAAGGCTCGCGTTACGATGAATATGCAATTGGCTGGGCCGCGATCGAACACAGGGTCTCATTCGTCACAACTCTCTCGGCTGCTGCGACAGCCGTGAAGGGAATCGAGAGGCAGAAATTCCAGGAGCTGGAGGTCCGAAGTCTCCAGGAATATCAGCGCGAAACTGAGAGCTGAACTTCGCATTTTCCCCCAATCTATCCACCGGGACGTCATATCTTTTCACCGTTTCATGCGTCTAAGGAACAGCGGGCAGTTCACTAGCCGCCGCGGCCGGTCTCTTCACATACCGCGATTTTCGGCATTCCGACGTCGGCCAGGTATACTGCTGTTTCTCGATGGTTTTGAGCCCGACAGTCCTTGACTTAGACAAGGCATTACGCTAAATTTGTATGTTAACGTGATCGCCTCAAACTGCACTTTAACCCTGGAGGGTTAGGTGTTTGGAATAGTGTCATGCATCCGGGGAAGAACCTCGAAGTGGAGGATCCACTGGATTCTGTTGGTTTTGTTGGCTTTCGTGTCTCTTCCGACCCGGCTCTCGATCGCCCAGGAAAACCCGACTCCCTCGTCGAAGATCGCGGAGGAGCAAGACTATGCTTTCGCGTATGGTCTGTACAAGGACGGTCTCTTCCAGTTGGCGAATGAGCAGTTTGAACGATTCACTCAGCGGTACCCGCGAAGCATCAAGCTGCCCGATGCGGCCTTCCTGAAGGCCGAGTGTCAGTTTCAGCTTGAGCAATATGAAGCTGCCGCATCGGAGTTCTCCGCCTTTCTCCTTCACTTCCCCTCGTCGAATCTTGCTGACAATGCGTACTTCCGACTAGGGGACACGTATCTGAAGCTGAAAAAGACTCAAGAGGCAATCAGCGCATTCAGGGCGGTTCTGGAGAAGCACGGAGAGAGCAAACTCGCAGGTGAGGCTGCCTACTGGATCGGGGAGGCATACGTTAAGCTGGAGGATAACGGCAACGCGATCAAGTACTACACATTGTCGTATGAGAACTTCCCCGCGAACCGACTGCGGGACTACGCGCTGTATTCGGTAGCGTGGACGCATCAGAAGGAAGGTGAATACGCGAAGGCTGCGGAATGGTATCGCAGGCTGCTCAAGGAATTCCCGCAGAGCGGTCTTACTGCATCGTCCAAGGTTAGGATCGGCGAGTGCTACTACTACAGCAAGGACTACATGCGTGCGATCGAAGAGCTCACCGCAGCGAGACCGACAATCGATTCGGCCGAGCAGCAGGGCGAAGCGGACTATCTGCTGGGGGAATCCTACTACCACCTTGATCAGTTTGACAAAGCCCGAGTACAGTATGAAGCTTTCCTCGCGAACTTTCCGGATCACAAGCTGACGAACGAAGTGACCTACGCGCTCGGCTGGGCGTTGCTGAAACAGAAGCAGTTTGCAGGAGCGGCGAGAGTGTTTGCCAGACTCAGCCATGGGATGGACGCGCTCTCTCACGCGGCGCTCTATCGGAAAGGGGTCGCTGAGAAACTTGCTGGAAACCGCGGGGAAGCGTTGAGGTCATTCACGCAGGTGTATACGGATCGTCCGCGTGGTGAATATGCGGATAACGCCCTCTATGACGCCGGGCTGCTGCATTTTGAAGAGAGCAAACTTTCGGAAGCGAAGGGATTTTTTGAGCGGATGCTTTCCGACTATCCGACAAGCGATGTGCGCGCCGAAGCCTATCAGATGTTGGGGGAGTGCCTGCTTTCCGAGTCGAACTTCGAGGCAGCAAGGTCAGCATTTGCGCAAGCGCTTGCACAGGCGCAAGCCCCCTTCGAAGTCAAGGTAACATCAGCGTATCAAGTCGCCTGGTGTCTGCTGAAGCTCGATCGCTTCAAAGACGCTGCCGAGCATTTCAGCAGGTTCCTTGCAGAATACCCCGGTCATCCGCGATCGGACGAGGCAACCTATTGGCTGGCCGAGTCGGATTACCGAGCCGGGGACTATCGGAGCTCGCTCAAGCACTATAAGGCGGTTGCAGAATCGGCCCGAGATCTGCGGCGCGAGGAAGGGATGTATGGAATAGGGTGGTCGTACTACAAGCTCAATGATCTTTCCAGTGCCATCGAGGCTTTCGAACGTTTGATCGTCGCTTTTCCTGCCGGCAAGTTCTCATTTGATGCCCGCTTGCGCCTTGGGGACTGTTACTTCCAGCAGAAGGATTATGCCAAGGCGGCGGGGGTCTATCGCACGGTCGTCCGGCTGTTCTCCAGACAGGAAGGGGCGGAGTATGCCTATTACCAGCTGGCACAAACCTACTTTCGGTCAGGAGACAGCGAACAGGCCTCGCAGTATTTCTCAAGCGTTATCAGCGCCTTTCCGAGATCTTCGCTGGCGGATGATGCACAGTATGCGCTCGGCTGGCTTCAGTTCCAGAAGAAAGAGTACCTCGCGGCCATACGGGAATTTCAGCTTGTCGTTTCCAACTATCCGGAAAGCGAGATGGCGCCTCGTGCTTTCCACAGCATTGGAGATGCATACTACAATCTTCAGCAGTATGCCGCAGCGGAGAAGTCGTACAGGGAAATCATCCGCCGATACCCCAAGAGCAGCTTTGCATTCGATGCGATCGCAGGGATCCAGTATTGCCTCACTGCGCAAGGGAAAACTGAGGAAGCTCTGGCCGCTATTGACGGGTACGTTCGGGACAATCCGGAATCGGCGCTCGGTGAACAGCTCTCTCTGAAGAAGGGGGAGTTGTTGTTCACCCAAAAGCGCTTTGACGAAGCGGCGCAGGCATACCGCTGGTTCCTCAGGCAATATCCTCAATCGAATCAGCGCGCGTCCGCCATGTACTGGCTGGCTAAGAGCATGGCCGAGTCAGGAAAGACACTGGATGCCGCGGACGTTTTTGAGCAAGCCGCGTCTGCCAGAAACGCTCCGGCAAGCATCGTCAGCAGCTCGCTCCTTGAGGCGGCGCGCATCTACCGCAGCGAGAAGAAGTATGACCGCGCCTTCACTGTTTTGTCCAGAGCCGAACGAGAACTCGCCAAGACCGAGTCTGCACCAGAAGTGGCACTGTTGAAGGGCCTGGTGTTCTTCGACAACGGCGCGATCGATGAGGCAAAGAGTCAGTTTGAGTATGTTGTGACAAGCTACGGTTCGGCGGTCCAGGCCGACAAAGCTCGAGTAGGCCTGGTCAAGATCTCTCTGCAGATGAAGGACTATGCGTCCGCACAATCTCGCGCTCAGGTTGTAGCCACCTCGCGCGTTGATGAGGTTGGGGCCGAGGCGCAGTATCTCAGTGGAGCTATCTATCTTGAGAGCAAGGAGTGGCAGAGCGCCGCTACGGCGTTCCTCCGGCTCCGATATGTATTCCCTTCGTATGATCCATGGCTCGCCAAAGCGTACCTCGGGATGGGACAAGCCTACGAGGAGCTAAAGAACCTCCAAAAGGCGAAAGAGGCGTACCGCAGCGCTTTGAAGTTCGAAAGGGAAGAGGAAGTCGTGGCTGAGGCCTCGAGCCGGCTCAGGCGCCTTGAAGGGAGGTAGGGGTGATTCGATGTGTGGCTCATATCACCGTGCTTCTGCTTGTTGTGGGGACATCAGTGTCTCCACAGGAGAAGGAACGGGAGCCAGCGAGACCGCAGCCGCAAGAAAAGCGACTTGACATCCCCGTGTCCCCCGCGGAGGAGAGATCATCCGTCCGTCAGACAGAAGGTCAGCGTGTGGGCCAATTGCCGAAGATTGATCTGCCGGAATTTATCATCACGGGCGTCGCTTCGATCGACCTGCCTGAAGCGCAGAAAGTTGCCGCGGACGAGAACGCTGGTCGATTGCCGATCTTTTTCGTTGATCCTGTGAGCGTCGCGCGCGATCGCAACACTATCCAAATTGGGGCTCGTGAGAAACTCACGATTCAGATCTTGCCTGCGACGCTCATGAACGGGACAATCACAGCCAGTCTTGGAACATACTTCACTTCGAATGTCGGTCTCTCGCTTGCAGATTTGAATCCGGGGTATTCCTATCTCGCTCAGGGTCGCTATCACTCATCAAAAGGATATGCCCCGTACACAAACCGCTCGGGCGGACAACTCGCAGTTCAAGGGGGATTGCCCGTGCGCTCTTCCTCTTGGCTCGAAGGTGCAAAGGTAGGCGGCAGCGCGGGGTTCGGTAGTGAGACCTACCGGTTCTTCGGATCAAATACCCCGTCACTGACGCGAACCGCATCATCGCTTTCTCTCGGGGGGTCGCTGACGTCGTCTGCGTCGAGCACATTCAACTACCACGCGGAGATCGGTTACTCCGGGCTCTTCCTTTCAGACTCCTCGGCTCGAAGCAGAGAGAGTCACATCTCCCTGCATGCGGAATCGCGCTTTCGCATCGCCGGGTTACCTTTGCTGGCCCGCGTCAATCTTGCCGCCGCATCTATCTCCGGCCCCACGAGCGGCAGCCTTCCCTACCTTGCCGCAGGTATCGGTGCATCCAGGATATGGTGGGGGAACTTCTTCACAGAACTTTCGGCTCACTTCTATTCTGCACGGGGGATGCTTGGTCAGAAGCTCACGAGAATCTCCCCTCGGTTGATGGCCGGGTACGTCCTCCTGGGGAATTCTGTCGCGACTGTTACGTATCGTGCGGGCGTCGAAGAGGCAACGCTCTCCTCCCTCGTGAACATGAATCCCTACCTCTCCGCGTCCACTCTTGTTCAACATACCGACGTGCGTCTGGATGTTACCGGTGCGCTCGAGACCGACTGGAACGATGTCTGGCGATCGAGGATTTCGGCACGCTACCGATCAATGCGTGATTTCCCGCTGTGGGCGGAGGGTCCGCAGCAGGGGATTTGGACAACAGTCTATGCCGGGATGACGGAGATCACCACGTATGCGTTGGACCTATTTGCGAAGTTCGAGCGAAATGGTTATTTTGCGGCTGGCGCTGCGATCAATTCGACCAGGAACACCGTTACCCAGCAGGGAATCCCCTACGCGGCAGATTTCCAGATGACGGGGAGGTACTCACGGGAGATTTTGCGCGCACTGACTATTTCGCCCTGGCTGCAGTTTGTTGACCGGCGAAGAGTTGATCTGCTCGCTGGAAACAAGTTGCCGGCGTACATCGTGCTCGGTTTGCGGAGCGAGTACAGGCTGCTGGAGTCCCTGAACATCGCGGTGGAGGTTCAAAACGCGGCTGACCGTCGGTACGAGGTGTGGAAGGGATACCGGGCTGAACCGTTCATAGTTACTGCCGGCGCGAGCTACCGATGGTGAGAGATCGTTAAAGCGAGTGTTTATCATAAACTCCAACATACGAGGAGGAACTAGCGATGCCAGATCTCAACCTGCAGGATGATGAGGGATCTCTGGATAATCTTGAGAGTGCGGGGGGTGAGGAGCTGACGGTTTCGGAAGATGAAGGGCCACCGAAGAAGAAAAGCTCTGCGCTCACCGTAGTGCTCGTTCTTCTTGTAGTTGTCATTGTCGGAGCGGGAGGAGCTTATCTGCTGAACAGGCTCGGCGTCATCAAGCTGTGGGGGACGAGGGCGGCGCCAGAGGTGGTGCAAATGGAGGGGCAGCCCGCGCAGGCAGAATCCATGGCGCAGGATACGACGGGGATTGCCATGGTCGAGACACCCCCGCTGGATGACACCAAGAAGCCGCCGACCAAGACAGCTGTGAGACCTTCACAGCCAGCCAAGCAGATGCCTGGTGCCACCGTCAGCCCAGGCTTACGCGAGATGAAAGGGGAATACACGGTTCAGGTCTCTGCGTGGCGGGACAAGGAGAAAGCGCAGGATATGGTCAGGAGGCTTGAGGAGGCGGGCTACCCGGCATTTGTCGAGGAGCGGTCATTCAAGGATGAGGCGTGGTACACCGTCCGCATCGGCCGGTATGCATCATTGAAGGACGCACAGCTGGCGGTCGGGAACTTCGCGGAGGAGCTCCGCTCGAGCTATTGGATTGACCGCATTCGCGCCAGGTAACGGGTTGGTTTCACGACAATCTCGAGAGAAAACATGAGCCTACTATCGTTGTTCGCCCAGGGCGGAATCCTGATGTACCCGATCCTGCTCTGTTCTATCATCGCTCTCGTTGTCATCATCGAACGTGGATTGGTGCTCCGGCGAGCGCGCGTTGACACAGGTCAATTCATGATGCGTCTGCGCAGCGTGATTCAGAAAGGGGGTGTGGTGTCCGCGTTGAATTTCTGCTCGAGGACCGAGGCACCAATTGCGAACATTCTCAAGAAAGGGTTGACCAAGTATTCCGAGGGTCCTGAACGAGTGCGTG
>Ga0194112_10006292_pt1 | contig 15735 bp, 10 predicted proteins | sample TA2MahC400mmetaG_FD_146191 | JGI IMG/M metagenome (GOLD analysis project Ga0194112, IMG submission 146191) | Freshwater microbial communities from Lake Tanganyika, Tanzania - TA2015016 Mahale Deep Cast 400m | ecosystem: Environmental > Aquatic > Freshwater > Lake | place: Tanzania: Lake... | reverse complement strand
ATACGTTGCTACCGCCGGTTCTGGTGCGTGATAGTTTGTTAGTTCATTAAATCACCTCTTCGGTGCGTTGCGGTTGGTTTTCTAAACTTAGCTTTAAAAGTGCCATAACTTATCGGTGATTAAAAACAATATAGAATTAGTCTGTCAATTAAATTTCTATACCTAATTTTATTAAATCATCCTTATAGTCTTTACTATTATTATAAATTAGATCAGCATATTTATTTATTTTATTTTTACTTTTGAATTTTTTTCTTAAAATATTTTTTATATTCTCTATACCTTTTGTATGATAATCATAGAAATGTTTTATTCCCAACCCTCCTTCATTTTGAGGTTTTGTAAATATTTCTTCTAAAGAAAGAATTTTTTCTCTTTCTTTCTCAGTTAAAGATAAAATTAATATTTTTAAGCTTGATTGAGAAATAAGATTTTTTATTTCAATTTTTTCAGAAGGTAATGTTTTAAACTTACTAAGCTTAACAATCGTAGACAATTCTGAACTAAATTCCTTATTAAAATCATTTCTTAAAATAAATCTATGCCTCATATCCCGACGATTTATTCTCATTATCAAGAAATTTAAATTTACAGGATTAGATTTATCTCTCATTTTATTATTATAAAAATCTATATCATGTTTTTTATGAACACTTTTTATTTTTTCCCATTCTTCACTAACTATTATTGTTCCTTGCTTAATAAGATAATCTGAAATATTATCTAAATCCCGTAATTCTTCAGGATAAATATTATCTTGTGGAATTATAAAAAATTGATTATGTTCAGCTAATCTAATAAATCCCATTTCATAAAAAATCTTTGAATATTCCCTATTTATATCAATATCTTCTTTAATATGTTTTTTTTCTCTTTTTAATTGAATTATTTTTCTTATTTTATCTGCAACTTTAGATGAAATTATGCCAGTTCTAACACTAAATCCTGCCTGATAGCATATAACAGAAATAAATTTTTTATCCAAAATATTATTATCTAATGTCTTTGTAGAAATAACATTATAATTTATCAAATCAACAAGTATTCTATTTTCTTTCTTTTTTTCTTCTACCTTTTTTTTATCTTCTAATATTTCTGTTTTAACAATTCCTACATCTTCTTTAATTATATTAATTTCTTCTTGAGTTTTAATTGGGATTTGTGCTGTTATAATTTCATTTGTTTGATTTATCCTATCTATAACTTCAACAATAGGGTAAATTATACCTAAACAAAAATTTGCAAAAATTAGGATAGAATAACTGATAGTTATCTCAAAAAATGAAAGAAATCCAATTATTCCATTGAATACTGCAATAGAACCCATTAAAAGAATCTTCCAATATTTTTTAAAAATCTGAAAATATCCCATAGTTTCATAGTCTTTTTATAATTTAAAAGACTTTCCAAATTAATAAACTAATTAAAAGAGATAAACAAAACATTCACCAAACGACTACGCACTAGAACCCTACTCCTCCTTAGTCTAAAGAAAAATGTTCAAAAAATATACTTGCACAAATTCATAAAGTTTAAAAGCTTTAATTCCTTCTTTTCACGTTAGTAAAATCTATGGTGTGTTAAATTGACTGAAAAACTCACATTAAAACAACTTGAATCCTATCTAATGGGGGCGGCGGACATTCTTAGAGGCAAGATGGATGCCTCGGAATTCAAAGAATTCATCTTCGGTATGCTCTTCTTGAAAAGGCTCTCTGACATGTTTGAAGAAGAAAGGGAAAGCCTCGAAAAGAAGTACCAGAAGCAAGGTCTCAAACCTGAACTCATCGGGAAAGAGCTTGAAAACCCTGACAAATACACGTTCTACATCCCAAAAGAATCGAGGTGGGAGAATATCAAGCATATCAAAACAAATGTTGGCAGCGAACTCAACAAAGCACTCTTAGCGATTGAACGCTCAAACGTAGAACTGCTTGAAGGAGTCCTTGAGCCCATAGATTTTACAGTCAAGAAAGGAAAAAGCAAACTCTCAGACGCCAAACTCGTTGAATTCATCAACCACTTCAACAAGCACAGGATGAGGAATTCCGATTTTGAATTCTCAGATGTCCTTGGAGCAGCATACGAGTACCTCATCAAATACTTCGCAGATTCGGCAGGAAAAAAAGGTGGAGAATTCTATACACCTACAGAAGTTGTGAGGCTTCTTGTCGAATTACTTGAGCCTCAAGCAGGCATGACAGTCTACGACCCAACTGTAGGCTCAGGAGGCATGCTCATCCAGTCAAGACAATACGTGGAAGAGCAAGGTCAAGACCCTGACGATGTTGCGCTCTATGGTCAAGAAGCAAATGGGACAACATGGGCGATGTGCAAAATGAACATGATTCTTCACGGCATCAACGATGCAGACATCAAGAATGAAGACACTCTCGTCCATCCTCAACACATAGAAAAGAATGGCGGCTTGATGACATTCAACAGGGTAATCGCAAACCCACCATTCTCCCAGAATTATTCTCAAACAGAAATGGAATACAAAGACCGTTTCGTATTCGGATGGTGTCCTGAAACAGGAAAGAAAGGAGACTTGATGTTCGTTCAGCACATGATTGCATCACTCAATCAACAAGGAAAGATGGCGGTCATAATGCCCCATGGTGTCCTTTTCAGAGGCGGAGAAGAACGCCAAATACGAGCCAATATAACAGGTAAAGGTGAACTCAACACAGGAATCAACCTTATCGAAGCAATTATCGGGCTTCCGCCAAATCTCTTTTATGGTACAGGAATTCCTGCATGCGTTCTTGTTATCAACAAGAATCGAAAGGACAACAAAAATAAAGTGCTTTTCATCAATGCAGACAAGGAATACAAGGAAGGAAAAAATCAAAACTCATTGCGACCTGAAGATATTGAAAAAATCAGTTATGTTTACAAGAACAAGCTTGAAATTCCAAAGTATTCCAGACTTATTGATATAAAAGAACTTGAAGAAGAAGAATTCAACCTCAACATCAGAAGATACGTTGACAATTCTCCAGAGCCAGAACCCCAAGATGTAAAGGCGCATATAAAAGGAGGGATTCCTAAAAAAGAATGGAACCCTAAACTATTAGACACTTACAATATCAAACCCAACCTATTTTTCAAGGACAAAAATGAATAAAGACTATTGGTTATTCAAAGAAATTAAAGAAAAGAGCCAAATCAAAGAAGTTTTAGAGAAATCTAAAGAATTCGCAGAAACAGATAATAGGCTAAAGGAAAAACTTCTCAAATGGTTCAAAGAATACTCAAAACATATCCAAGAGCTTCGAAAAAGCAAACCCGTGCACGAATTATTAGAAATAGGATTTAACACAATACAGAAAGAATTCAAAAACAACGGAGTTCTCGATGAATTCCAGACCCAAGGACTATTTATCAACTGGTGGACTGGAACGAACTCAGCAGACGGAGCAAAATTCGACCTCCGCATCATCAAAGAATCCGGATGGCTGCAAGCATTGCTATCCCACCTAAACTTTGATACCGAAGTCTATAAAATAAACAAGAAAGGAAACAAAGTCCTTGATGGAACAGCAACCAGAAAGAACGAGGAAGAACTTCTCGAAAACATACGGTATTTCTTCAAAGATTCGTATGAGAAAGAAATTGCAGAGCTTGAAGCGCTTGAAGAAAAAGAAAGAGAGCTTTCTGCTGAAATAGAAGAAGAGATGCGAGAAGAAGAACTGACTGACGATGAAGAACAAGAAGAAGAGCCAGAACCGCTTGATAAAGTCCTGAAAAAAGAAATCAAGGCACTAAAAACAGAACTCAAAGAATGCAACCAAATCACAGAACGAGAACACTGCCAAAAACTCAACAAGGAACTCACAGAAAAACAAGCAGAGCTTGAAAAAGTCACTGCAAAGCAGAACGAACTCAAACAAATCAGAAAAGAACTCAAGGAAAAGAACCAAGCACTTGTAGAAAAAGTCAAAAAGAATGTTGAAAAAATCTCTGAAGAAGAAACAGAAAGGATGGCCATGCTCAGACTCAAAGACACAGCAATCGGATTCTTGAATTCCTACTTAACCGCACAAAAACAGAAAATCATTTCATACTTCGAAAACCTCTGGGACAAATACGGCAACGACATCCGAACAATGGAAAGCGAACGAGACAAATATGCCAAAGAACTAGACAAATACCTAAAGGAACTCAAATATGAATCAAAGTAAAATACCAGAAGGATGGGAAGAAGCAACAATTGAACAACTGTCAAACAAAATCCAGTCTGGAGGTACCCCTACATCTACAAATGAAAAATACTATGAAGGAGACATACCTTTTGTTATTATCGAAGACATAACCTCTCAAGGCAAATACTTGAAAGACACAATAAAACATATAAACAATAAAGCTATTGCATCATGTAGCACTTGGAAAGTTCCGCCCGGTAAAATTCTATATACAATGTATGCCACACTTGGAGATGTATCAATAAATAAGGCGGAGGTATGCACAAATCAAGCAATTCTTGTTATTTTTCCAAACAACCATAGAATCGATACAGAATATTTATACTATGTTTTATTATGGTATAAACAATTTGTATATCGGCATACTGCTCAGACAACTCAAAGCAATCTTAATGCAGGAATAGTAAAAAAGTTTCTTCTCAGAATTCCAAAATCTTTTAAAGAGCAGCAGAAAATCGCTCACATCCTTCTTACGATTGACAACACAATCGACAAAACCAAAGGACTGATTGAGAAAAACAAGATGATGAAGCAGGGATTGATACAAGATTTGTTCAAATACGGGTCAAAGTCAAAAAAGCTCAAGAATGTTTCAATCAACAAGAAGGTTCATGATGTACCAGATAACTGGAAGGTCAAGAGCATCGCAAGAACATCAATTCTCAAAGGAAGAATCGGCTGGCAAGGCCTTACTACAAAAGAATACCTGAAAGATGGAGACTACTTTTTAGTCACAGGAACAGACTTTCAAAACGGAAAAATAAATTGGGAAACTTGTGCGTATGTTGATGCAAAAAGATACTTCCAAGACAGGAACATCCAGTTAAAAATTGGAGATATATTAATAACAAAAGATGGAACGATTGGAAAAGTCGCTTTTATAGATAAGTTGAGAAAAGAAGGAACTTTGAACAGTGGTGTTTTTGTCCTCCGCCCCAGAAACGTAGAATACATCCCAAAGTTTTTGTATTATGTTTTGATGTCTTTTGTTTTTGATAGATTTATCGAAAATCTGAAAGCAGGCTCTACGATAGCTCATCTATATCAAAAAGACTTTGTAAATTTTGAATTTCCAGTCCCAGAAGATGAGGGGGAACAGAAGTATATCTCACAAATCTTTGATAAAATAAATGAAAAGATTGAATCAGAAGAGTCCTATCTTCAAAAGTTGTTGAAAATCAAGGCTGGTTTGATGCAGGATTTGTTGACTGGCAAGGTTAGGGTGGCAGCATGAGCAGGCATATCGAGTCAAGTTTGTTTATACATGATGAGGAAGTTAAGAGTATATTTGAGATAGTCGGTTCTAATGAGAATGATCTTAGTTACAGTTTAGGTTATTTGCTTTCAAAATCTCCGAGATTGCTTAAAGCCGTGATTAGGGAAGTGTTTGGTAATATCAAGTTTAACAATGCGGTGATAAAGTTGCAGGAGCAGGGAAAGGATAAGGGCTATACTGATTTTGAGATAGCACTTGATAATGAATACTTTTTTGTGGTTGAAGCGAAGAAAGGCTGGAATTTACCATCTATCAAACAGATTAAGAAGTATTTGCCAAGGTTTCGCCAATACAAAAGCTCAAAAAGGATGTTTATTATACTAAGCGATTGTAAAAAGGAATATTTCAAGTCTCAGATGAGAGATTCGCTTTACAATATCCCGATTAAGTCTTTATCTTGGGGGGATATTATCGGGATAGTTGACGAGGTTTATGATAGAGCACAAAACAAAGAGAAGTATTTGCTTTTGCAGCTTAAGAAATATTTGGAGGAGGTAGTTATTATGGAAAATCAAGAATCGAATAAGGTGTATGTTGTTTCTTTAGCAAACGGAACGCCTTCATGGAGCAAAATATCGTGGAGAGATTTTATTTATAAAAAAGGATTTTATTTCTATCCGCAAGGTAAGAACTGGCCTAAGATACCGCCTAACTATATAGCATTCAGGTATTACGGTAAATTGCAGTCTATTCATCACGTTGAGAAATATGAAGTAGTACAAGATGCCCATAAGTACATACCTGAAGTAAAGAAGAAGAAATTGCGTGATCACTTCTTATTGTGGTTAGGGCAAGGATTCGAACCGCGTAGAGAACTGCCGAATGGGAATATCTTTTCGAATGGTAGGCTATGGTGTATATTGGATACTTTGTTTACTAGCAAGACTATAAAGGAAGCGTGTGATATTTCAAAGAAGAGATTAAAAAATGTCAAATGAGTTTATTTATGTAGAAAAGCCGTTTATAGAACTTTTACATAAACTAGGGTGGGATACTATCCTCTCGACTGATGATACTAACAAGTTCGTCCCAAAACTCACTCTGAGGAATAATTTCGATGAAGTATTGATTGAAGAACGGTTGAAAGCCGCTCTTAAAAGCCTCAATAAGTGGCTTGATGATGAACAAGTTGAAGAAGCTGTCCAAGAAATAAAGCGGATTGGCTTGAGGAAAGGATTGATTGAAGCAAACATTGATTTTTTGAATATGCTTCTTGAGCCTCCAGCGTTTAAGAACAAGAAGAACCCGCAAGAGAAGAGTAGAAGCATTAAAATCATCGACTTTGATGAGCCTGAAAATAATGATTTCTTGGCTATGAACCAGTTTAGGGTTGACACACCTGGAACTTTGAGGAATTACATCGTGCCGGATATTGTCCTGTTCATCAATGGAATACCGATAGCAGTGATTGAATGCAAGTACCCGAACCAGATAGACGTTGAAGCAATGGAAGAAGCGATTACGCAACTGAAAAGGTACTCAAATACGAGAGAAGATGTTCATGAAAGAGAAGGTAATGAGCGGCTCTTCCACTATAATCAGTTCATGATTGGAACAACTTTTGATGAAGCAAGGATGAGCACGATAACAGGCGAATATGACCATTATCTCGAATGGAAAGACACGTATCCAACACCATTAAGAAAAGAGTGGAGCAGCCAGGAGAGGCTCATAATGGGTGGCCTCATGAAGGAAAAAATTGTTGATTTGATACGAAACTTCACTGTTTTTATGGAAACTCACAAGGGAAAAGTTAAGATTGTTGGAAGGTATCATCAATTCCGGGCGGTCAATAAGATCATACATGAGCGTCTGCCAAAGAAAACCCCTGAAGAGCGTTCTGGGATAGTATGGCACACGCAAGGAAGCGGAAAATCGCTCTCCATGGTTTTCCTTATCAGGAAATTGAGGACTATAGGAAGTCTAAAAAAATACAAAATCGTTATCGTTACCGATAGAAAAGATTTGCAGAAGCAGCTTAAAGGAACTGCCGGTCTTGCAGAAAAGCCACTTGTCGTAGACAATACAAGAGAACTTACTTCAGAACTTAGAACAGACACTAGCAACTTGGTTATGGTTATGGCTCAGAAGTTTCTTAAGAGGGTTAAAAGCAGGGCAAGCAGAGAAGAGCTTCCACAGTATGAAGAGTTCCCTTTACTTAACGATTCAAAGGACATACTTGTTCTCGTAGATGAGGCACACAGAAGCCAGAGCGGAACATTCGGAGACAACATAGTCTATTCGCTACCCAATTCCTCAAGAATCGCGTTTACCGGAACGCCACTCATTGCAAGCAAAGCCAAAAAGAAAACCTACGAGAGATTCGGAACATACATCGACAAATACGGGTTAAGAGAGAGCAAAGATGATGGAGCGACACTAGGCATAAAATATGAAGGAAAGACGGTCAAATCAAAAATTAAAAACAAAGAACAGATGGATATCGAGTTTGAAGACATGTTTGAAGATAAAACAAAAGAGGAACTCATCGCAATCAAGAAAAAATATGGGACAAAAGGGAACATTCTTGAAGCAGAAAAAAGAATAGAAGCAATATCAAAAGACATAATCAAACACTATTTCGAAAACATCTTCGACAACGGATTCAAAGCGCAAATCGTCGCCCATAGCAGACTTGCAGCTTATAGGTACAAGCTAGCAATCGACAAAGCACTCAAAGAATACATCGAAACATACGAAAAATCAAGCAACGTAGACTTAGAACGTCTTAAGCAGATGAAATTCTTAAAATCAGTTGTCAGGATGATATGGGAAAACAACGACCCTCCTGAGATGATGAGGCTTGCCAAAGAAGCAAAACTCAAACTTGGAGAAGACAATGAAAATTTTAAAAGCAAACTCAACTATAAAAAACCTGAAACAGGAATCGCATTCCTCATAGTAACAGACATGCTTCTGACAGGATTTGACGCAGAGATAGAACAAGTCATGTACGTAGATAAAAGAATGACAGACCATACTCTGCTTCAAGCGATTGCAAGAGTGAACAGAGTTACAAAAGGAAAAGATATAGGATACGTTGTTGATTATTACGGAATCACGCATCACTTAAAAGAGGCTCTTGCAGCATACAGCGAAGAAGACCTAAGACTTGATGATGTCTTAACAGACGTCAGCACTGAACTTCCAATCCTTAAGCATAGGTATGAACAATTGCTCAAGATATTCCAAGATAGTAAAATCTCCAAGATTGAAGACTACGTCAATTACAGGCTCAACACAAGCGAACAGATTAGTGTTCTGGATAAATGCCTTGATGTCTTAGAAGATGTTAAGACGAGAGCAGATTTCGATGTGAAATTCAAACTATTCCTCAAGAGCATGGACATCCTGCTTTCAAAGCCTGTAGCAAGACCGTATATTCCTCCACTCAAAGCATTTGGGCATATTCATAACAGAGCGCAAAGCAGGTTCAGGGATGATTCCATCAACATACTTGGAGCGGGAAAGAAAGTCAGACAGCTAGTAGATAATTATCTCGTATCAATTGGCATAAACACGAAAATCAAACCTGTTGACATCATCGCAGACGGATTCGAGAACGACCTTAAGAATAAGTCCAAAAGGTCGCAAGCTTCTGAGATGGAACACGCAATCAGAAAACACTGCAAAGTGATGCTCAACACAGACCCTGTCTATTATAAGAAAATCAGCGAAAAGCTTGATGAAATTCTCAAACGGTTCAAGGAAAACTGGGAAGAACAAGTAAAATACATGAAGAGTCTCAGAGAAGAGATGAGGGAAGGGAGAAAAGTAGAGGAAGAGGGTCTTGATCCAGTAAGATACGCACCGTTTTTTGACATGATTAAAGAAATCTCATTCAAAGGTGAAAAAGTTCCTAAAAAAGATGAAGAAAAAATAAAAAAGATACTAATCAACATAGTAGACATCATCTCTCTTGAAGTGGGAAAAGTAGGTTTCTGGGGGAACGCTCATAAAGAGAAGCGTCTAAGAGGACTGATTGATGATAACCTCCTCTATTCAGGTATCGATGCTCTCGTAGAAAAGAAGGAGCAAATAGTGGCTGATTTCATGAAACTCGCAAAGAACAGAACAAAGGAGCTTACAGGATGATCTGTAAACATAAAAACCTGACCTATACACTTGCAAAAAGCGATAGGAAAACCATGAGCATCTATGTTGAGCCAGATGGGAGCGTGCTTGTCAGAGCACCAAAAGATATCACTCAAAAAAAGCTCGATGCTATCCTCGACCTCAAAAGTTATTGGATATACAAATCAATATCAGAATTCCAAGAACTGAATAAAACTAAAGTCACACGACAAATTGCTCACGGAGAAGGATTCCTCTTTATGGGAAAAAGCTACAGGCTGAAAATAGACAAAAATACCCCAACGCCACTTGTCATTAATCAAGGGTATTTTATACTCGGAGCTGGCAAAATAAAAAATGCAAGAAAACATTTTATTAATTTCTACAGGGAAAAGGGGAAAGAGCACATCCCTACTAGAGTAGCATATTTCAAGAAAAAACTTGGAGTAGAACCACAAACCATTAGGGTAATGGATTTGAAGAAGAGATGGGCATCACAAAGCAAAAAAGGAATCAACTTTCATTGGAAGGTTATGCTTGCACCTATGAGCGTCATTGATTATATCATTGTCCACGAACTCACCCATTTACATGTTCAGGACCACAGCCCAGAATTCTGGGAAATTGTTGAATCAGTAATGCCAAACTACGAAGAAAAAAAGAATTGGCTTAGAATAAACGGCGCTAATCTAGATATCTAAACTTTAAAAGAATAAGAAAAAAAGAAACCCTGCCTGTACTCGGGAAAGTTTTATAATATGATACTAAGTCTATATGGTATTCGGGTTTATACACTCTGAGAGTGACTGATTTAAAATGGATAAAAACGAATTTGAACTTAAAATAGATGATGTTTTTTCAGTTATAAACTGCATCAAAATAGCAAGCGATACTGAAAAATTCCAAGAATGGATTAAGAGAACATATAAGCTTAAAGATAATAAAACAGCTTTTAAAGGTTATAGATTCTTCTTAGAATCCACTATTCGATTGTTAATGTATATGCTTATAACGAATGAATCATTAGGTATTAAAAGTGATTGGGTTTTTTATAGGGCTAATCATAGGGGGATTAAGTTAAGCAAGGTACCTAACACTTGTGAAAAAACCGTCCTAATCCGGAATCTTAATTCAAAATTGAAAACGGTAAGAAAAGCAGAAAACTACCAAGAACTACAAATTGCTTTGAATGAATTCAAATCAAAAATACTAAGCATATTTGATAAGATTTACACCAAGTATATTGATACATCTCCTGATATCAAGTTAAATAAAGAAGAAGCGTTGGAATACGCAACAATGTTCTGTATTATGATATTCCTAAATGACACCTCAAAAGGCCACCCTCATGGATATTGGGTAAGTGTTTTGGATAATCGGGTTGAGCCTAAAGAGATGGACAACAATTTTGAAGGATACAAATACGCCCTACAGTTTGTGTGGCATTCACTGTTAAGGAGGAAATATAATTTAACAAGCATAAAAAACCTCCATAAATCAAAACTATGGAGTATTTCATTTGAAGACAGAGCAAAAATGAAGTATAAATACAAAATTGGAACAACACTCGATGATTACTTCGGAAAAATCAACGATGAAATAATCCAACCATTACAAAAAAAATTAAAAGTCAACAGTATAGGCTTTACAAATCTCCTTTGCGTAACAAAACCTATCCCTAAGAATATTCTAAAAAATTTATTCAAAGGTAATAAAGGACCTAAACTAAATGAAAAAGAGGTATTTGATTTTAAACTTATGTGGTATGACACATGGCTTTCAGATTCATCTAGAAAAGATATTTTTACAGGAGTATCAACTTTTGTTTATTTACTCATAGGAATTGCTGAAACAAAAAGGAGATTTGATTTAGAAAAAGCATATATATGTAAGTTTACCCATCCAAATAAAAGCATAGGTGGAAATGATTATACATATGGTGTATTAATAGAGTCATTTGGCAGCGCAGGTTCGGACTTCTCGGGATGGGCTCTTTTTTTTGACTGTTGTGGGGATTATTCTGGATTTTCAGGATCAGAACACTATCATGCAGAAAAAACAATCGAATTATACAAAAACCAAGGTTTGGTAGAAGTAAGAGAAATGACAATAGACATTGAAAAATTCAAAAATTACATCAAAGATAAACTAATCTCTCCTTGTAACCTTGATAACGAGATTAAAACACGTAAAGAATCAAACATCGCTAATGAAGCACGAGGATTAATCTTAGAACTAATGGCGTATTATACATTGTCTAAAATAAAACATGAAAAAGACTTACTAGAATGGAATGTTAAAAAAAATGGAACCGAATTGGATTTGCTATTCGAAACCGAAAAAGATGTCATGTTTATTGAATGCAAAGTAGACCCCCATAATTGTAAATTAGAAGAAGAAATAAATAAACTCAAAAATAAAAGGGATAACTATAACACAAACAAAAATAAGGTAATGAAATTTTGGTTTTGGATAGAACCTAATCCTAGAATATTAAAAAAATTAAAAGAAAAAAGAATAAATTATGAAATACTTTCAGAAATTGTTAAAAACGATCCATTGTGGAGAAATAAAAAACTTAACAAAATAAAGTTTGTTATGAATCAAAACTGTAGATTCCAAGATATTTTTAATTTTTAGAATTCCAATTTTTTCATAGTTTTCGAAAAATAAAAAACAAGGCTCAGGTGGAGAATAGAACTAACAGTTCAGAGCGTAAAAATCAAAAAGAAAGCTTATCAACCGAAACACGACAGCTGATGAGCGACAGTCAATAATGCAATACTACCTTAAGTGTATAAGATTATTGATAGAACTCTTATTAGGGTATCACCTCTTATACCCATGAAAAAATTCCATAAACCATCCATGCTTTCGTTTTGGAATATTATCTTTCTTTAGGACTTCTTTGATTATTTGTTTAGTCGCATTAAGGAAGACTAATTGCGTGTCCCAAACCTGCTTCTGTGATTTCATCAAAGACTTAAGCCCTTCAGGACCTAAGAATAAATAGTTAGAATATATCTCTTTGTCATATTCTTTACCTGGCCCAAAATCATAATCCTCGAGATTTATTGACTGATATGGCGGTTTTCTTTCAGATTCCATCTCTTTGACTTTATCAATCCAAGACACTACTTTGTCAGGCATGTAATGAAACATTGAATTCCTCATAGGTTCTAAAACTTCCCAAATGAATCCTTGCTTTTTTCTGAACTCATCATTTAACTGAATTAATGAATCTATACCTTTTCTGTTCTCATCTGATAAGTCTTTAGTTAAACATTTGAAATAATCAGTTTCAGAGAATTTCCAAAATAGCTTCAATGCTTCTCTCAATTGAGCTGCTGAGATGTTCAATATCAAAGTTATTAAAGAATCATTCTCAACCCAGTATTGATCCTCTTCCTCTTCACTTAACCCCTCAGGATCCATATGTATTATTAGCTTTTGAATATCTTTAATGTGCTGAGAAGCACGCATTAATTCAATTATAAATGCTAAATCTTGTTTTGAAATGCTTTTTAATTCCGCTAAAAAAAAGTGGTAACCACGTTCATATTCTTTTTGAAATTCAAACTGTTCAAGCTTTTGCTCAACAACTTTTTCATCCTCTTTTGAAAGTCTGTTCATTAATTCAAAGATAAGAAATTTATTTAAAAACTTACCTCTTTCTGGTTCAGAAAATTAAAGAAAAAGGCTCTTACGAGCCTTCTACTTTCTCTAGCATTTTTTCGTAGTATTTCACTGGTTTGATGTCGGTGATGATAGTCTTGAAGACTACCCACTTTGCATCTTTTGTCTTGCTTATCGTAGTCTCTATTATTGGTTGCCTCTGTAGTTGTTCTATTTTGGTTTGGCTTAACTCGTTCTTTTCCATTTTCAGATACCTCCTTATTGTTTTATTTTTCTGCTCTCTAAATATGATGTGCTGTGCACTCTTGTTATTACGGGCGGTTTTGACTTCGGGATTTTTTGCTTATCGTTGGTAAAAATGGTTTTAGGGTCTTTTTTAGGGGTGGGCTGTTTTGCTGTTTTTCCGAAGTCTAATTTTTGGCTTTTGAAATAGTTCCTGAGCCTTTTAGCTAGGTCTTTTCGGGTTTGTACTTTGCCAAAGTCATGGTACTTGTAAGAGTATCTCGCATCCGTCACTAAGAAGAACCAGTTGTCACCATAATCTCGGTTCAACTGTTTTATTTTTTTCTTCAGGATGTCTTTTCGGTTATCAAATGTTATGCCCGTTTCTACTTCGATAGCGAATTTTCTGCCTTTAGGAGTTTCGAAGACCACGTCTGGTTTGACAGTCTCGAATACCTCTACCTTGTCAGTGAACTGACGGAGGTATTCTTCGACTGCTTTTACCATAAAAAAGTGGTCTTCGCCCTCTCTACCGTTTGGCTTTAGTAAAAATTCCTCCTGCCGATTGCCTCCAATTGGGTAATGGTTGGAGACAACATACTCCTTCCGAATCAAGAAATCTATTTCCTCTTGGCTCAAATCTTTCTTACGATAAAACCCTTTCTCACCATCTATTTTTATAACAACTTTCTTCTGTTCATGTTTAGCTACTGGTTTGGTTTGTTGTTTTTTTATCAGCTCATCAGGCTTAGTGGTTATGATGTTATATTCTTCTTCTGAGGCTATGACTTTCAGTTCTGTGTGTTCATCTTCCATTAAGAGTATTCCTTCGCCTACCGAAGCACTTAGTAAATGGTTTCTTTCTGCTGGGCTGAGGTGGAACGTTTCTTGTATCTGTTCTATTACTGCTGGCTTCTGACGCATTAAGAAAGTGTAAGCACTATTGGCTAGAACTGATTTTCCTGCTTCACTTGAAAGCATTCCTTCAACTTCTTGATTGATTAATAATAAACCTAAGTTGAATTTTCTGCATGTTTTGACTATTTCAAAAATGTATGTGGCATCTTCTGTTCTGGAGAGCAATGACCATGCTTCATCTATGACTAATAGTTTTCTTTCGAGGTTTTGTCGCATTTTCATGTAAACATAATCGAGGACTAAGAACATGGTTACTGGTTTGACCTGTTTGGGCATCTCTCCTATGTCGAAGCAGACGAACTGGTTATCAAAGTTAATATTTGTATGCCTGTTCATGAAACTGAAAACTCCATCAACATACATGCTAAGCCTATTAATCAAACTGCGAATAGTAGACTTCTCCAGGACTATTGCTCGTTTTTCCATGCCTTCTAAGATTTTAAGAACGTCTCCTAATATTGGTGGCTGGTTATTCCAACTGGTTGGATCATTGCTTATGCCTTTTTCCTCGTAAGCCCTTGTCAACGCTTTGTCAATGAAGCTTTTTTGTGGCTCGGTTAATTCTCCGAGCATTACTTGCATCAAGTCCATGAGGCTGAGCCTTTTTTCTGTATAATCATGACCCATCAAATCCAAAGGGTTTATCATTGTCTTAGAAGTCCTGCTCAAATCTACTCTTTGTCCGTTAAACTGTTTGATTAAACCCTTATATTCTCCTTGAGGGTCTATAACCATAACCCTAACACCGTTAAGCAAATAACGAGCTATAAGAAGCTTTGAAAAGAAGCTCTTGCCACCACCACTCTGAGCAAGTATTAAACCGTTAGGATTGCTGAGCTTGAAAACATCCCTAATAACTGGAATGTTATTCTTGTTTAGTCCTAGCCAGATGCCTGTGTTGTCTACTTTGAAGAACGGGCTGGTGAACGGAAAAAAAGCAGATAATGAATAAGTCGTAATGTTCCTTGTAGTTTTTAAAACATCTAAGCCAAGAGGAGTGCAGGATTTGAAGGCTTGAGCCATTAGGAAACGAGGCAACTTAGGAATTATTAACAAAGAATTCAGCTCAGCCTCCACTTTCCTGCCAAGAAGGTCTAACTCTTTTTTATCCTCTGCCTTGCAGTTTACATACAAAGAGATGTTGAACAGCTTATCACGACCTTTCTGCAACTCATCCAATACCCTTCTAGTATCGTTATACTGTATTTCTAAACTAGGATTTATCGAGCCTTTAAGCTCGGCAGCGTATAAGTCAGCTTTCTGCTTCTGCAACTCCTTATTAAGCAAAACCATCATCGTCTCGATAGGATAAGGAACAACAAACAAGCTAAGGTCGAAATCGCCCGAAGCACTAACAATCTTATCTAAGAATCCAGCCTCAACCAAACGAGGATAACCATT
>Ga0194112_10006283_pt1 | contig 15754 bp, 16 predicted proteins | sample TA2MahC400mmetaG_FD_146191 | JGI IMG/M metagenome (GOLD analysis project Ga0194112, IMG submission 146191) | Freshwater microbial communities from Lake Tanganyika, Tanzania - TA2015016 Mahale Deep Cast 400m | ecosystem: Environmental > Aquatic > Freshwater > Lake | place: Tanzania: Lake... | reverse complement strand
CATGATCGGGACGCCCTAATATCTCCTGGGCCGGTCCCGCGACCCACAGGGCCAGGGCCAGAACTGCCGCCACCCCCAGGCCGTATCCTAAGGGGCCGGCCTGGGATAGCCCCCACCACAGCGGCAGCGCCACCAGGGACCCCCAGGTGCCCGGAGCCACGGGCAGGTAGCCTGCTCCCCCCCAGGTGGCCAGGGTCACTATCAGCCGCCGGGACGCTGGATTTATCTCCGATTTAACCATTTAACATCTTCCGAATACATGGATTTAAACCCATTGTCAATAATCCAGACCTGCGATTAAATTCTGTGGGTTGGCGTCTCGGAGTGGGCCTTTTTCACCCACGAATACTTGGGATGGAAGGGATTAATATCTAAAAGATGTTACAAAACGGAAAAATATCTCCTATAATTCAGGATATGCGGCAGCAACATCAGGAATTTGCTATACCCCAACCCCGCATCATCCCCCGCCCGGAGCACCAGGTCTCCAGGAAGGATATTTCCCTGGAGGCCCTCAAGGTCCTGTACCGCCTCCACCATGCCGGCTACCTGGCCTATCTGGTGGGGGGCGGCGTCCGGGACTTGCTTCTGGGGAAAAAGCCCAAGGACTTTGACGTGGTCACCGACGCCCGGCCGGGGGAACTTCGCAAGCTTTTTCGCAACAGCCGCATCATCGGCCGCCGCTTCCGGCTGGTCCAGGTCTTTTTCCGGGGCGGCAACATCGTGGAGGTCTCCACTTTCCGGCGCCGGTCGGAGTTTGATGAAACCGAGGAAGGCGTCCCGGCCCGGGACAAGACCTACGGCACCCCCGCGGAAGACGCCTTGCGCCGGGACCTTACCATCAATGCCCTGTTTTACAACATCGCCGACTTTTCCCTGGTGGACTACGTGGGGGGACTGGAGGACTTGGAGAATGGGCGCATCCGGGTCATCGGCGACCCCGGAGTGCGTTTTGTTCGGGACCCGGTGCGCATGCTCCGGGTGCTGCGCCACGCAGCCCGCACCGGCTTCGCCATCGACCCTGGGGTCTGGGAGGAAATCCAAGCCTTGGGCCATCTCATTCGCACCTGCGCGCCGGCCCGGGTGCGGGATGAGGTCCTGAAGGATTTCCGCAGCGGCGCCGCGGGACCGTTTTTCGACTTAATGCTGCGCTCCCGCCTGTTTTACGCCATCTTCCCGGCATGGGACTCCCGCCTGGACCGCCGGGGCGAGAAACGCCTGGTGTCCCTCATGGGCCGCCTGGACCGCCTGGTTAAGGCAGGCTCCACTCTCTCCGACAGCCTTTTGTGGGCGGTTTTTTTTACCCCTCTCCTGGAACAGGAATCCCGCCCCAGGGGTTTTAAAGAGCTCAGGGAATTCATCCATGAAAAAGTCCCTGAGGCCCTGGGCGGGATTGAATTTCCCCGGCAGCGCCGGGACGACGTGGCCCTGATGCTGGCCCTGGAAGAGATAGTGGCCAACCTGGAGCGGGAGAAACGCTCTATTCCCGTCCGCTACCAGCGTCTGACGGCCTACCCCGAAGCCTGGCTGTTGCATCAGATCAAAGAATCCCCGGAGGAAAAACTGCTGGAGAAGTGCCAGCCTCTGGAAATTCCGGCCCGGCCCCCTAAACCCAGACCCCGCCGGGTTCGAAAAAGGCGGCGGAGGAAGGGGAGGGGTGGAGGGGAAAAGAAGTCTGAGGGAGAGGGCTAAGGGCGGTTGGCGGTTCGGCGGTTTAGCAGTTTGGCAGTAGTTTTGTCCCTTGAAATTCTAACAGCTAGCCCGCTGAACCGCTAACCCGCTAAACCGCCGCTAAAGTCACCCGCTTAAACCGCCGCTTGCCCACTTTAAGGAGATAGGTCTTGCCGGTGGGCAGTTCCAGGTTAACGTCGCTCACCTTCTCCCCGTCCAGGTGCACCCCGCCTTGGTTAATTAATCGTTTGGCCTCGGAGGTGCCGGCGGCCAGCCCCGCTTCCGCCAACAGCCGGGGCAGCCACAGGGCTTCCGGGACCTTCAGGGTCACCTCCTCGATTTCCTCCGGCAGGACGCGCTCCCGGAAGACCCGGGCAAATTCCTCCGCGGCCTGCCGGGCCGCATTCTCCCCGTGGTAGCGGGCCACCAGGGTCACCGCCAGGTCTTCCTTCACCTGGCGGGGGTGTTTCTTCCCCTGGGCCAGGTCGTCTTTCAGCCGGGCCAACTCCTGGGGGGTGATGTCCGTGAGCAGTTCATAGTACCGGAGCATCAAGGTATCAGAAATGCTCATGATCTTTCCGAACATCTCCTGGGGCGGCTCGTCAATCCCCACGTAATTCCCCAGGGACTTGCTCATCTTCTGCACCCCGTCCAGGCCCTCCAGCAGCGGCATAGTGATGACCACCTGGGGCTCCTGGCCGTACTCCCGCTGGATTTCCCGGCCCACCAGCAGGTTGAATTTCTGATCCGTGCCCCCCAACTCCACGTCGGCCTGGAGGGCCACGGAGTCGTATCCCTGGATGAGAGGGTAGAGAAATTCGTGGATGGCGATGGGGGTATGGGAGGCGTAGCGCTTGGAAAAGTCGTCCCGCTCCAACATCCGGGCCACGGTGTGCCGGGCCGCCAGGCGGATGAGGTCCTGGGCGGCCATAGGCTTCATCCAGCGGCTGTTGAAGTCGATGACGGTCTTCTCCGGGTCCAGGATTTTGAAGATCTGGCGCTCGTAGGTAGCGGCGTTGGCCTTCACTTCCTCTTCGGTTAATGGCGGCCGGGTTTCGCTCTTCCCCGAGGGATCGCCGATGAGGCCGGTAAAATCGCCGATGAGGAAGATCACCTGGTGGCCCAGGTCCTGGAAGTGCTTGAGCTTTTGGATCAGCACCGTGTGCCCCAGGTGCAAATCCGGTGCGGTGGGGTCGAACCCGGCCTTCACCCTTAAGGGGACCCCAGTGGCCGCAGCCTTCTTCAGCCGCGCTTCCAATTCCTCTTCCCGAATGATCTCCTGACAGCCCTGTTTTATGAGGGCCATCTGTTCCGCTACGGGCTTCACGTAAACCAATCTCCTAAATCTGGTTGGCGGTGCATCTTCGATTCTTCAGAGGATTGGGGCCGGGGTGCACTTACCTTGAGGTGCACAATAATGGTGCGTAGAACATCTCCTACGGCTCCACCCGAATCCGTCCCTTTCCCGTGTCCGTAACCTCGCCGATGGGGGCGGCGTCCATCACCCCCGCATTCCGCAGCCGGGTCAGCAAAATTTCGTCATGGGGAGGGGCCACCGCGATGAGCAGGCCCCCGGAAGTCTGGGCGTCGCTGAGGAGGTCCACGTCCACCGGGCTTACCCCGGGGTCAACGTGGAGATGCTTTTCACAAAACCTCAAGTTGGCCTTGCTGCCGCCGGGAATGAGCCCCATGGCCGCGTATTCCCGGGCCCAGGAAAGAACCGGCGCCCGGGAGGCGTAGATGGTCAGTTCCACCTTACTGGCTGCGGCCATTTCCATGCCGTGGCCCAGGAGGCCGAAGCCGGTGATGTCGGTAACCGCATGGACTAACAACCTTTCCAGGGCCTCGGCCGCGGCCCGGTTGAGGCGGCTCATCACCTCGATGGCCGCGGCCTCCGCCTCCTTGGAGGCCAGGCGGCCTTTCAAGGCCGTGGCGATGATGCCGGTGCCCAGGGGTTTGGTGAGAATGAGCACGTCCCCCACCTGCGCTCCGGCCTTGGTGAAGACCTTATCGGGGTGCACCACCCCGGTCACCGCCAGGCCGTATTTCAGCTCCGGGTCCTCCACGCTGTGGCCGCCCACCAGCAGCGCCCCGGCTTCATGGACCTTGTCCATGCCGCCCCTTAAAATATCCTTGAGCACTTCCGGCGGCGTGGTCCTCAGGGGAAAGCAGGCGATATTGAGAGCAGTCAGGGGCCGCCCTCCCATGGCATAGACGTCGCTCAGGGCGTTGGCCGCGGCGATCTGCCCGAACTTATAAGGGTCGTTGACGATGGGGGTGAAAAAATCCACCGTCTGAATCAGGGCCAGCTCGGGGCTAAGACGGTAAACCCCGGCGTCGTCGGCCTGCTCCAACCCCACCAGCAAGTCGGGGTGGGTATGGAAAGGGAGGCTTTTCAAGACGTCCTCCAGGACCCCTGGAGGTATCTTGGAAGCTCACCCCGCGGCCCGGACTTGCTCGACCAAGGGGATTTGACTTTTTTCCGTTTTCAATCTTTGCCTCTTTATAAAGCTATCAGCTTTCAGCTTTCAGCTTTCAAAGGAATTTTTTATTTGTTAGCTGACTGCTGGCGGCTGGAAGCTGACAGTTAAAATCCCAGCCACCGCACCTCCCGGTCTTTCCGGGGAGGCACCGGCGGCACCTTGGCGGAGTAGCCGATGGGGGTGATGGCCAGAAGCTGCTGGTCGGTTTTGCCAAGAAATTCCAGGAGATCCTTTTCCACAAACAGCACTCCGGTCATCCAGCAACTTCCCAAACTCTCGGCATGGGCCGCCAAGAGCAGGTTCTGCATCAGGGCCGCGCCGCTCTGGATAATGGCCATCTGCATCTCCGGGTCGCGAGCTTTGGGGACGGTCACCGCGATGACCACCGGCGCGCCGCCCAGGTTCTTGAAGAACCCCCGGACCACTTGGCGGCGTTCTTCCGTCAGCCCGGCCTTCTCCAGGACCGGCTCCATGTAAGGTATGGACTTGCTGCACAAGGCCACAAATTCATCCCGGGGCTGGCCGGCCAGCACCGTGAGCTCCCAGGCCTGGGCGTTGGTCCCCGACGGGGCCCACAGTCCCGCGTTAATGACGCGTTCCAGGGCTTCCCGAGGCGGCATATCAGGTTTATAAAACCGATGGCTGCGACGGTTTAAGATTGCCTCGTAAAGGTCCATATATCCTCCGGGTGAGCAGTGAGCAGTAAGTAGTGAGCAGAAAAAGAAAGGCTATTTTATACCTCCAGAGCGTTTTTCATCATATCAAGGCCCTGAGGTGCATAAAAACTGAAGAATCCATTATTGACGTATGAACCTTTAAATACGTACTGCTCACTGCTCACTGAATCTTGCAGGAGCCTCCTGCCGGGATGCCGGACGGGGAACGGGATACGGCCCCCGCCTCCACTCCCAGATCCCGGAGCGCGTCCTTGAGCGCCTGGACCACGGCGTCAAACTTATCGGAGCGGTAAGTGTCCCACCCCCCGCAGCCGCAGTCCGCCATTTTGTCAAAGACGTTTTCCGTATCGATATAATTCACCAAAGCCTTGGCGGCATCTTTTAATTTAATGACCTTTTCATCCATCGCCAACCTCTCGCTTATGTATCAGCCGAACTATTCTTGATTTTTACCGAAAACCGAAAACCAACATCATCCCGCCGCCAGGCTGCGGTAATGGCCAGCCTCCGCCACCCTCCCTCGCTTCTCGCAACCCTGGGCATACACCGCGCACCTGGCCGCCAGGGTCTGGAGGGCCGCTTGGCGCTGCGGCTCCGGCAGGGCCGGGTCCTTCACCAGCTTGTCCAGTGCCCGGATGCGGTAGCGATCCAGTCCCCATTGGCGGGAAAGCTGGTCTTCATGCCCTCCCCGTTTGATGACCAGGGCTTCGTCAATCAGTCCCACGGAGTAGCGCCAGGTGAGGCGCAGCCACAGGTCGTAATCTTCCGCGGCCGGGAGACTTTCATCAAAGCCGCCGTGGTCCTCAAAGAGCCGCCGGTTCAAGACCACCGCCGAGGGGCTGACCAGGCAGCGCTCCAGCGACGGCAAAAATATGTCCCCTCCGGCTTTGCGGCAGTGCCGGGGCGGGTTGACCCGCACCCCCCGGCGGATCCAGATTTCCTCCGTCTGGCAAAGAAGATATTCCGGATGGGCCGTGAGATATGCCATCTGCCGGGCCAGCTTCTCCGGGAGCCACCGGTCGTCGGAGTCCAGAAAGGCCAGCCACTCCCCCCGGGCCGCGGCCGCGCCCAGGTTCCGGGCCGCGCTGACCCCACCGCGGACGGCGCGGCGCAGCAGCTTAATTCTCCCCAGAAACGGACCCAGGGCCTCCAGGGTGAGGTCGGTGGAGCCGTCGTCCACCACCAGCAGCTCCAAGTCCCGGTAAGTCTGGGCCAGGACCGAATCCACCGCCTGGGCCACCCAGCCCGCCCGGTTATAAGTGGGGATGATGACGCTGGCTCGGGGCATGATATAGCAAAGTTATCAAAAATTAAGTAAAATTCAAGTTGAATAAATTCAATTATTTTGCTAATCATGAAATCAAGGATAGAGGAAATAAACCAATAATGAGAATCTGACCCAAAGACAACCGACGAATATGATAAGGTTTTCGGATAAGGAAATAGACAAATTAATCAAGGAGCCCAAAGTATTACCTGTTAATTTTCAGGAAATTCTTCGCCTTCGTTCGAAGCGAGGACATAGTGAGCGTGATATAGATATTAAAGGCGATGATGGAAGTGACTTCCGGTTAATATTGCGTCAAAATAAGATAAATCCATTGGACTTTTCTGTTATTCTTGCATATTCCCCGCAAGAAACTACACAGGAATTTCGGCTGTGTCGCTATAACGGAAAAAGCCATCAACACACCAATTCTATTGAAAATGTTTCATTTTATGACTTTCATATTCACAAAGCCACCGAACGTTATCAAGATATTGGATCAAATGAGGAAAGTTATGCCGAGCCTACTTCGCGTTTTACTGATTTGAACAGCGCACTTCATTGTTTGTTAGCCGATTGTAATATTCAAGCACAAAAGCAAAACCATCCCACTCTTTTTGATGAGTTATAATTATGTATCCAAACGATATTGAAAGCGATTTTCGCAAAAAAGTTTGTTCAGAGATATTCTTAGTAAGCGAAGGCTTGAAGCGGTATCGAGTAGTTCATCCATTTCTCTTCGAAGACGGAGACCATTTAGTTATTCTATTAAAACAAGAGAATGGCAGATGGATGTTATCTGATGAAGGGCATACCTTCATGCACCTTACCTATTTTTTGGACGATAAAGACTTACAGCGAGGCACACGGCAGAAAATTATAGATAATGCTCTTTCTTCTTTTCGCGTACAAGAACGTAACGGAGAATTAATATTGTTTGTTGATAATAATCTCTTTGGGGATTCATTATTCTCTTTTGTACAAGCCCTTCTCAAAATAACCGATGTTACGTTTTTAACCAGGGAACGTGTCCGCTCTACGTTTTTCGAAGATTTTAAGCAGTTATTATCAGAAAATGTAAATGAGGAAAGACGGACCTTCAATTGGAACGATCCACATAGGGACCCCCAAGGCATGTATAAGGTTGATTGCCGGATTAATGGCTTGCAACGACCTCTTTTCGTTTATGCTTTAGCTAATGATGATCGCGTTAGGGATGCCACTATCTCACTTTTACAATTTGAAAAATGGGGCTTATCATATCACTCGGTCGCAATATTTGATGATCAAGAGGAGATAAACAGAAAAGTTTTGGCGAGATTTAGCGATGTAGCAGAGAAACAATTCTCAAGTTTGGGCGGAAATAAAGAACGGATTATAAAATATCTAAAAGAAGCCATGCCAAGCTAATTTGATCATGTTCTTTTCAAAAAGTTTTCCTTAATTAATTTCCCCCTATAATCATTTGGTCCCCGAGGCCATCCGTGGTAGATTATTACAATCGCCTGTATCAGGAGCCGTGCATGATCCCACGTTACGAACCCCGCCGCCTGGAAGCCAAATGGCAGCAGTACTGGGAGGAGCGGCGGTTGTTTAACGCTGATGAAGACCCTTTCCGGCCCAAGTATTACGTCCTGGAAATGTTCCCCTACCCTTCGGGCCGCATCCACATGGGCCACGTGCGCAACTACACCATCGGCGACGTGGTGGCCCGGTACAAGCGCATGCAAGGCTTTAACGTGCTCCATCCCATGGGCTGGGACGCGTTCGGCCTGCCCGCCGAAAACGCCGCGTTTGCCCACGGTCTCCATCCCGCCAAGTGGACTTACGATAACATCGCCTCCATGAAGGCCCAGCTTCAGACCCTGGGCTACAGCTACGACTGGGCCCGGGAGCTGGCCACCTGCGACCCGGACTACTACCGCTGGGAGCAGCTCGTGTTCATCGAGATGTTTCGCCGGGGTCTGGCTTATAAAAAAGAAGCTCCGGTGAACTGGTGCCCCCGGTGCCGGACGGTCCTGGCCAACGAACAGGTGGAAGGCGGCCGCTGCTGGCGCTGCGACGAAGAGGTGCACCTCAAGGAGCTGTCCCAGTGGTTCTTTAAAATCACGGCTTACGCGGAAGAACTCCTGGCCGACCTGGACCAGCTCGCCCACTGGCCCGAACGGGTCGTCACCATGCAGCGCAACTGGATCGGGAAATCCCTGGGCGCGGAGATTTACTTCCCCCTGGCCCAGGGAGGCGAGCCTATTAGGGTATTTACCACCCGCCAGGACACCCTGTGGGGCGCCACCTTCATGAGCCTGGCCCCGGAGCACCCCCTGGCCCTGGAACTAAGCCGGGGGACTTCCCAGGAAGCGGCGGTGCGCCGCTTCGTGGATCATTGGAAGGCCATGGACCGCAGCAAGGGCGCGCTGGAGGAGGCCACCAAGGAAGGGGTGTTCACCGGGAGCCACTGCCTCAATCCGGTGACCGGCTGGCAGATGCCCATTTACGTGGCCAACTTCGTGCTCATGGAGTACGGGACTGGCGCGGTGATGGCGGTGCCGGCCCACGACCAGCGGGACTTTGAATTCGCCCAAAAATACGGCCTGCCCATTAAAGTAGTGATCCAGCCGCCCAATGAGGAACTTAAGCCCGAGACCTTGACCGGGGCTTACGAAGACGAAGGTTTTCTGGTGGGATCGGGAACCTTCACCGGCATGGCCAGCGCCCCGGCCCGGGAAGCCATCGCCCTATTCCTGGAAGAAAGGGGCCTGGGGAAGAAGGCCATCCACTACCGCCTCCGGGATTGGGGCATCTCCCGCCAGCGTTATTGGGGGACGCCCATTCCCATCATTTACTGCGACCGCTGCGGCATGACGCCGGCCCCGGAGAAAGACCTCCCCGTAGTTCTCCCTCTGGACGTGGAGATCACCGCGGTGGGCCGCTCCCCCCTGGCGGAGCTGGAGTCCTTCTGGAAAGCGGACTGCCCCGCCTGCGGCGGCCCCGGGCGCCGGGAAGTGGACACCATGGACACCTTCGTGGAGTCCTCCTGGTATTTTCTGCGCTATTCGTGCGCCGACTACCGGGAAGGCATCCTGGACCAGGCCCGGGTGGATTACTGGCTGCCGGTGGACCAGTACATCGGGGGCATTGAACACGCGGTGCTGCATCTCCTCTACGCCAGGTTCTTCACCAAAGTCCTCCGGGACCTGGGTCTGGTAAAGATTGGCGAACCCTTCACTAGGCTCCTCACCCAGGGCATGGTCCTCAAGGACGGGGCCAAGATGGCCAAGTCCAAGGGGAACGTGGTGGACCCCGACGATATGATCCAGCAGTACGGCACGGACACCACCAGGCTGTTTCTCCTTTTCGCGGCCCCGCCGGAGAAGGACCTGGAATGGAGCGACCAGGGAGTGGCGGGGGCCTCCCGGTTCCTTAACCGCTTATGGGCCTTGACTCATTCTCTGCTCCCGGAGCTGGCCGAAACCATGCCTTATCCGGGCGCCGGTGATGACTTGTCCCCCGAACTCTGGGAGTTCCGCCACAAAGTGCACCTGACCATCAAGAAGGTGACGGAAGACATCGAGGACTCCTTTCATTTCAACACCGCCATCGCCGCGGTGATGGAGCTGGTAAACGCTTTTTACCTGGCCGCGGAAAAACTTCCCCGGGAGCTTCTCACCCTGCAGGTGTTCCGGGAGGCGGCGGAGGCCATCCTGCTCCTGATCAACCCCATGGTGCCCCACCTGGCGGAAGAACTGTGGCAGGCCCTGGGACATACAACCTCGGTGCAACTCACCCCATGGCCACAACCCCAGCCCGAGGCTTTGGTGGCCCCGGCCTTTACCGTGGTCATCCAGGTCAACGGCAAGGTGCGGAGCCGCATGCTAGTCCCGGCCGCGGCCACCGAAGCGGAAATTCAGGAAGCGGCCATCCATGACCCGGTTATCCAGAAATGGATTCAGGGCCGTGCTCCCCAACGGGTGGTTATGGCCCGGCGCAAGTTAGTGAACATCGTTATTTAAAGGTGAGAAAGATGCGTACGGATAGTCTGGGGCTGAGCATAATGGTTCTCTTAACTCTGCTGGGGTGCGGCTACCGGCCCCTGGGATCAGCGCCGGTCACGCCTGAGCCTCCCACCCTGGCCATCCCTCTCTTTGTCAACCGCTCCACCGAAGTGGGCCTGGAGGCCATCCTGGCCCGGGCCTTGGTTAACGCTTTTGCCGTAAGCAAGGCCGTCAGAGTGGTCAACAGCCCCAACGGGGCCGACCTGGTGCTGGAAGGGAAGGTGCGCTCCATTGACAACACCTCCGTGGCCTTCCAGGACGTGACCCGCTCCACCGTCCGCCGGGTGACGCTGCGGTTGGAGATAGACCTGCGCCAGCGAGGGGGCAAGGTCTTGTGGAAGGACAGCATGGTCATTCAGGAAGACTACGTGGTGGACCCCAACTATCACATCGGGGAGGCCACCAAGTCGGAAGGCCTGCGCCGGGCCGCCTACACCATGGCCCGGAGGGTGATGGATAAAATCCTACTGGTTATTTGAGGTTGCTTGTTAAAGGGCCAGGTCTTCCTGCTTGAGATAGGGGTTTGCGGTTTGGGATTTTCCATTGATAGATAAATTTTTTTAGGTTATTAATAATTCCATAATCCAAATGCTCACAAGACAAGAATTACAAAAGATTGCCAAAGCGAGACTGCAAGATGCCGAGGCTCTTTTTCAAAGCGGTAGATATGATGGCTCGATTTATCTTTGTGGATATGCTGTGGAAATCGGCTTAAAGAATAAAATATGTAAGACTTTGCGCTGGAAAGGTTTCCCATCAACCAGAAGCGAATTTGAGAACTTACAGACTTTCAAAACCCATAATTTAGACATTTTACTCAGATTATCAGGTGTTGAAGATAAAATTAAGAAAAATTATTTATCACAATGGTCAATAGTAGCACAATGGGATCCCGAGGCACGATATAAAGAAGTCGGAAGTGGGACTAAAGAAAGTGCTAAGTTAATGATCGAGGCAACAAGTATATTACTGGGTGCTCTATGATTAAGAAACTTTTTGAAAAATTAGAATCTCTCGAAAAAGAAATTGCCGCCGAACGCGGTGACTTTTCGGTCTTTGGTCTTTTTTTGCGAGAAGATGCGGAGGATAGGTGGGACTTAGTTGTTGCCGCTCCCTGGCTTAATACTGAGGGCATGGAAGACCTCAATTATATAACTAATAAACTCAAGTCATGTCTAAAAGGAAATGAATTGGTATCTATCTCTAGAATAGTATTACTTGATTTAAACAATCCTATAATTCAAAATATCAACCAGATTGCAGTTCCACGGGGAGGTTCATTAGAATTAACTCACCCGCAATTATACGGATTACCTTTCAAGAGTGCTTATATAATCATTTCAAAAAGTAAAAAACCCGTGTTAGTGAATGTCGGAAAACGAAGGTTAAGACAATCCGTATAGTCAGCTCTTCATTTGCCAATCATTTTAATAACTAATGTCCCATCCCATCCTCGAACGCCACCTGGAACGCCGCGCTTTAAAGCCCCTGTATCTCTTTTTCGGGGAAGAGGAATTCCTTATGCAGAGGGCTTTGAAGCGCTTGGAGAAAGCCCTCACCGAGCAGGCCGGGGAAGCCCCTCTCAAGGTGGTCCAGGAAGCCCAGGAAGTGGAGTTGGCGGATTTTTTGGCCCAGGCCCGCAACGCCCCCCTGTGGGGCGCCGGCCAACTCCTGGTGCTGCGGAATGTAGTGACTTATCCCGCGGAAACCCTCAAGGCGGTCAGCGACTACCTGGACCGGCCCGCGCCCCGCACCGTGGTGGTGCTCATCGGGGAAGGCTTAAAATCCAAAGACCTGACCCGGCAGCCCTGGAGCCGTTTGCAGCATGCCGAAGCCGCGTTGGGGTTTCCCCGCCTTAAGGAGGGGAACCTGTATCGATGGCTCACCCGGGAGGCCCGGAGCCTGGGGAAAACCCTGCCGGAGACCGCGGCCCAGCGCCTGGTGGAGATCGCCGGGGACAACCTTTTGGACCTGACCCAGGAACTGGAAAAGCTGGCCCTGTTCGCGGGAGAGGAGAAGACTCTGACCGCCACCCTGGTCAACCGGTCGGCCAGCCACAGCCGCACTTACAACATCTTCGCCCTGACGGACGCCCTGGGGGAGGCCGGCCCCCAAAAACGGCTGGCAGCCCTGGACAACCTGCTGGACCTGGGGGAGGAGCCGGTCAAGATCCTGGGGATGCTGGCGTGGCAGGTCCGGATGCTGCTGCGCCTTAAAGAAAACCCGGACACCTCACCCGAGGCGGCCCGGCGGTTAAATCAGCCCCAATGGAAGGTCAAAAAGCTGGCCCAGCAGGCGGCCCGCTTCTCCCCCGCGGCCCTGCGTTCCCACCTGTTTATGCTGCACCAGATGGATTATCACCTAAAAACCAGCACCGGCAGCCCCCGGGTGTGGCTGGAGTGGTGCCTGCTGCAAATGGGGCCGGGGTAGAAGCCAGTTTTCAGTTTTCGGTTTTCGGTTAAGAGGATGAAGATAGTAAAAAGGGAAACCGATTGTTACCTAGCTACGAAAAGACCCTTTGAAGATCGGCGGCCTCTTGCTGAAATGAAAAACAAAATACAATGACATGAGTGGCACAGGCTTCCAGCCTGTGGGAAGGTTTCTTGGCAGAACAGACGGGGCCCACAGGGGCAGGGGCAGGCGCCCCTGGCCTCTTACCCCACAAATTATTTCCCTAAGAGCTCTTTAAGGCGTTTACCTGCTTGGTCAGGCGGGAGATTTTGCGGGCCGCGGTGCGCCAGTGGAGGGTGCCTTTGCCGGCCACCTTGGCAATGACCGGCGCCGCTTTCTCCAGGGCGGTCGTGGCTTCTTCCAGGTTTTTCCGGGTCAGGGCGGCGCGCACGTCCCGCACCACGCCTTTGACCCGGGTCTTGCGGCTCAGATTGCGCAGCTTACGCTTTTTATTCTGTCTGGCCCGCTTCATGGCGGATAAATGTCTGGCCAAAGATAAGTCCTCCGAAAAAGATAATAGTAAAATGTCTCCCAGAAATCAGGTTTTGTCAAGACTCCCTTCGGGATATTGCCGCAAGAAAGTCTGAAAATATCCCACTCCCGAAGCCAGGGTGATGACCAGGGCCAGCCAGAGCAGCGCCGTGCCCACCCGTTGGAAGTCCAGGGCGTGGTAAGGGTAGTGCAGAATTAGGCAGGTCAAGGCCAGCATCTGCACCAAAGTTTTGGCTTTGCCCCAGCGGTCCGGATTTAGCAGGATGCCTTCGGAAGCGGCCAAAGCCCTGAGTCCCGTGACCGCCAGTTCCCGGCCGATGATGACGAAGGCCATCCAGGCGGGCACCCTTTCCAGGGGAATGAGCATGATGAGGGCCGCAGAGACCAACAGCTTGTCCGCCAGGGGGTCCATGACCTTGCCCAGGCGGCTCACCATCTGGTGCCGCCGGGCCAGGAACCCGTCCAGGAAGTCGGTGGCCCCGGCCAGGAGAAAGATCAACGCGGCCAGGAAGCTGGGCCAAGGGCCGGAAAAGCTCAGCAGCACCAGGAGCAGCGGGATGGCGGCGATCCGCGCCCCGGTAAGCAGGTTGGGCAGGTTCCAGTATTTGTCCATCAGCCGTTTCATCTCAGCACTTGCTGGCCTTTTCCCAGTCCTCCAGGAACTTTTTCAGTCCCGCATCCGTCAAGGGATGTTTCAGGAGCTGCATTATCACGCTGAAGGGAATGGTGGCGATATCCGCGCCGGCCATGGCCGCTTCCAGGACGTGCACCGGATTGCGCACCGAGGCCACGATGATTTCCGTGTCGTAGCCGTAATTTTCAAAGATGGTCATCATCTGCTCGATGATGTCCATGCCCCGCTGGCTGATGTCATCCAGGCGGCCGATGAAGGGGCTGACGTATGCCGCGCCGGCCTTGGCCGCGAGCATCGCCTGGATGGGTTGGAAGACCAAGGTGACGTTGACCTTGATGCCTTCCGCGGACAGAATCCGGGTGGCCTTCAGGCCGTCAGGGGTCATGGGGACCTTCACCGACACCTGATCGTGGATTTTGGCCAGCTCCCGGGCCTCGGCCACCATGGCCTTGGCCTCCACCGCCACCACTTCGGCGTTCACCGGTCCTTCCACTATCTCACAGATGGCGCGGATATGGTTTTTAAACCCCTCCGGGGTGCAGATTCCCACTTTGGCGCACAAGGAGGGGTTGGTGGTCACTCCGTCCACCAGGCCCAGGCTGTGGGCTTCCCGGATCTCATCCAAGTTGGCGGTGTCAATAAAGAATTTCATGGCTACCCCTTAGTGTTAAGTATTTTGAAAACCTTGAAAAAGTGACCCAATTTGTCTTTCTGATGGAGCAAAGCGACCGAAGAATCCAGATTCTTCGCTTGCTCCGAATGACAAGATGGTTTTTTAAAGAGCTCTCAATTTCAAGCGCCGCTGCGGCGGAAGCGCTTTAAGCACCCTTCGGAGCAAAAAAAATAAACCTTGCCGTCTTTCTCCGTTTTCAGGGCCTCTTTCCGAGGGATATAGGTCTGGCAGACGGGGTCCTGGACCAGGACGTCGGGCTCTTTGTCTTCCCGGGTCACGGGTTTGGGCGGCGTGGGCCACAGGCCCAGGGACTGGCCCACTTTTTTCACCACCATATACCCAATGATGCCTACCAGGAGGCCTAAAAGTATGCGTGACATGATTGCACTTCCTTAGTCTAACTACCTATGGTCATCCTGCAAGGGGCGACGCAGCCCCTGGACATCTGCAATGAATCTGGATTACAAAATGTAGCCGCAGGCTAGCCTGCGCCTTGCAGGGCTTTTCCGAGAAATTTTTTGAACGCAGACTAAGGCCTGCGGCTACAAAATAATATCAATTAAGGCGTTGCAAAACCTCCCGGTCAGCCGCCTCCAGTTCTTGTAATAGATCGCCGGCGGTTTTCTCTAGCACCGGATGCCAGGCGTTAGGGGCGATTTCCGCCAGGGGCGCCAGGACAAAGGCCCGACGGTGCATCTCCGGGTGGGGTATGGTTAGCTCTCCGCCGTTCACCACTTCCCCCGCGTATAGCAGCAGGTCCAGGTCGATGAGCCTTGGCCCCCACTTCTCTCCCCGGACCCGGCCCAGGGCCTCTTCCACCTGCCGCAGCGCCCGCAGCAGCTCCTCCGGCGCCAGCCGGGTGCGAATCTTCGCCGCGGCGTTGACGTACCAGGGTTGCCCCGGCGGCCCCAGGGGCGGGTTGAGGTAGAAGGAAGATACCTGGAGCACTTCCACTTCTTCCGCCGCGTTCAGTAGGTCCAGGGCTTTTTCAATCTGTGCGGCAGGGTCCCCCAGGTTGGCCCCCAACCCGATGTATGCAAGGACCGGATATCTTTCCGTTATGGCAGCAGGTCCTAAGGGCATGTATTCCCAAAAGCTGAGGAGCCACCGAGATCAGGTGGTTTTAATCCAAAATGAGCAATTAAAATTTTCTGCCAAGCTACTTTCCTCTATATCCTGAACCGGCCTTAATAGGTGGCTCAAGAACAAATTTAATTCCATCCCTAACAGGATGTTGAAAAACTCTTTTTTAAGAACCCCAAAAAATCGCTGCCCATAAGGCTGAAAAGGTGTTATGGTTAACGATAACAATATGTTATCCGGAGGCGGCGATTATGCGCGGTGACGATGTGCA
>Ga0194112_10006277_pt1 | contig 15759 bp, 15 predicted proteins | sample TA2MahC400mmetaG_FD_146191 | JGI IMG/M metagenome (GOLD analysis project Ga0194112, IMG submission 146191) | Freshwater microbial communities from Lake Tanganyika, Tanzania - TA2015016 Mahale Deep Cast 400m | ecosystem: Environmental > Aquatic > Freshwater > Lake | place: Tanzania: Lake... | reverse complement strand
TGATGACCTCCTGGTCTTCAATGAACGCCAGGATCCGCATGATTCCCCCACACTTGGGACAGGTCAGGGGATCGACTTCGTAGATTTTCTGAATGAGCCGGGCCCAGTTCTTCCGGTATTCCTTGGAACTTTGATCGGGTTCCAGGATGCAGGGAACCCCGTCACCCTCGGTTTCACTCCTTTTTCCCCGGGAGACATTACTGTAGTATCCATAATACCGTACCATCTGTTCCCCCCTGTCCGGGATATGGGAACACATGGCGGCCAGCCACTCCAGAGCATCGAAAACCTTTTCCTCGGTTCCGTCTCTCGCCCGGTAAACCACCTTGGACGGTCCTGGGAAATACTGCATCCGTTCCTGGGAGAAGGATGCCCGGATAATGTACCGGGCCAGGTTTTCCATGGCGGTCTCATCCTGGGGAAATATCCGCTCACCGCAGAAGACCTGGAATCCGGAATGACGCCAGTTGGAGAGCATGGCGATCAGGTCTTGGGTAATCTTCCCCTTGGCCAGCAGCATCTTGAAGACTTTGTGCTGGAAGATCCTTTCCAGCTTTTTGAGGTCCAAGGGAGGAGCTACCCGGAACATGCCCCTCCCGTAAAAGCATCCGTCCGTCACCAGGACATGGAGGTGGGGATTGAACCCCAGGAAATCGCCAAAGGTCTGGATGGCGATGACCGCGCCGGGGATGGGATTTCTCTGTTCCCCGCCAATGGAAGGGTCCTTATTTTTCGAGTTCCCCAAGTCGTCTGGCACACTCTTCGGCAACCTTACCGTCGGGTTCCTTCTCCCCGGGCATTGTGGCCCAACCCTGTTTTTCTACATATTCTCCTCTCTTCCAGGAGTCTACGTTTTTTAACTCCTTGAGTCGCTCTTTTTTGTTTGGATCTTTCAGAAACTGTTCGACACAAATCGGCGCCAGGCGATTGACGACTGCCTCTCTGGCCATTTCTTCAGCTTTAGCTTTGGCGGAGCCGCTGGTCACCACCCATCCTGTTGAGAAAATAACAATAAGCAGCACAATCGCCCCAACCGCCAAGCCCCATGCAAACGGTTTCACATATTCCTTCTTCATCATCGTTCCCTCCTCTCGTTTACGATTTTTACAGCCTTCACGAGACCTTTACTGCTTTTTTTGATAAGATTTGATAAGAACTCGCTTTTTGGCAGGTTAACAATATTTTTTTTTTGATAAGAATTTGTTTTTTTGATAAGAACTCACTTTTTGGCAGGTTAACAATACCAAAAGGGGATTTGTGTGTCAAGGAGATTTGCCCACCATATCTGGGGTTTCGTTGGGGGCTCTTTTCAGCGGGGGGAAGGGGAAATTGGGGATCGCTGAGGGGAGCGGGCGTTTTCAACCATGGAGGGAGGCTTCTCAGGTCGTTTTGAGGCTCGTAACAGTTTAGTCCTATGGATGACGTAGGTTCTAAAACAACTTAATTGAATTGTTGGAATGAAAGATTGTTGCTTTATGCCGAGACAATTGGAGTTCAATGCTCCCGGTGCTTTAAATCATGTAATGAGGTGGAAGGAGTTAGGCTTTCCAATATTGATAAAAACGTTCGTCACTGCTAAAGGATTAGGGGAAACTGACGTAAGATCCGGAGATCGGTGATGAGGCGTGGTAAAAGTACGGAGCTTTTCTTGTCAGTTGGGGTTGAGGAGGATGGGATATTCTGGAGTGGAGGTAGCTCGTTATTTGAGGTAACGCTTTCGGTGGTGAATCGTCAGGCGTTTTTCCATGAACTTTCGGATTTGGAAAAATACCTTAAATTGCTTTAGAACCTACGTCCCCTTCTTCTTTTTTTAATCCCTGATATTTCATAAAAAATATCAGGCCTGTCCAAATTAACCTTTTCAAAAAGTCGTTGATCCGTCATTCCCGCGCACGCGGGAATCCAGAATGCCTTTAAAAAAGCCTGGATTCCTGCTTCCGCAGGAATGACGACGGGCTGATGATAGCCTGGAGCTGCCTAAATTGGACAGCAGGTAGCAGGCAACCTGACCATGGAGAAGGCAAAACCATTTGCGAAAGGGCAATAAATTCAACAAACATTGATAAATTTTCCATTTAATTTGGACAGCACTGAAAAAATATCGGAAAATTGTAATTTCAATCCTAAAAATATAAAATCAATTTAATACTTGATTCTGGCCGGGAGGGATGATGAATATATTCTTAACAATTATCGCCTCAATCTTGCTTCTGGCTCTCCTCATCCACGAGAAGAAGAAAGCAGGTAAGGTCCGTCTGATAGCCAAAACGGCTCTTTCTACCCTATTCGTCTTGGTCGCTTTTAGGCAGACCCCATCAATACCCACTTATTCCCATTACCTTATCATCGGCCTGCTCTTTTGCCTGGGGGGAGATGTTTGTCTTGCCCTGCCGGGAGAGAATATTTTTAAGGCGGGCCTTTTGGCCTTTTTACTTGGACATGTCTTTTATGTGATCAGCTTTACTTTCCTTCTTCCCGTCTCGGAATGGCTTCTGGGAGGTGCCATTCCGTTTTGGATATTCAGCTTTCTTATTTTTCTATGGCTTAGGCCGCATTTAAAGTCCTTGCTTGTTCCGGTGGTATTTTACATTTTGGTCATAACCCTGATGACTTCAGGGGCTTGGGCGGTTTTTTCTAAGTCTTTCTTGCCGCTCTGGGGAAGGGTATTTATTCTGGCGGGGGCGCTCTTTTTCTATCTCTCCGATGTGTTCGTCGCCCGCAACAAATTTATTAAGGATAATTTCCTCAATCGGCTAATCGGCCTGCCCCTCTACTATCTCGGCCAGTTTCTTCTGGCTTTTTCGGTTGGGATTCTGTAGGTAGAAAGATCTAGCCTATAGCCTTTTTTCACAGCCGGCAGAGTTTCCCCTCCCACATAGCTTCAAATAATGCGAGACACTCTTCTTTGGACATGGGCCGGGGATTGTTGGGCCTTGGGTATTTAGTAATGCAGATTTCGGCCATTTTGGGGACGTCTTCGTGCTTAAAACCCATCTCTTTTAAACTCACCGGAAGCTTCACCTCGGCGGTTAATTCATAGACGAGCTCAGCCGCTTTCTTCGCCGCCTCCCGCGTTGAAAGCGCCTCAACCTTGGCCCCCATGGCCCGGGCCATAAGGGCCATTTTGTCTTCCAGAACCGGCAGGTTAAAGGCCATCGTGTAAGGAAGGCCTACCCCGCAGCCGATGCCATGAGGCGTGGGCTGGAACATGGCCAACACATAGGAGATGCTGTGCGCAAAAAGCCCTCCTGTCCCGGTCATGGAAATCATGGAAATGGTCGCTCCCATAGACATGTAATAGCGGGCTTCAAGGTCCTGGCCGTTAAATGTTGCCCGGCGGAGATATTTGGCAATAAGTTCGATGCCGCCCAGGCCGAGGGAATCATATAGAGGATTGGCCAGTTTATTCGTCAGGCTTTCCACCGCGTGGGAGAGAGCGTCAATCCCTGTGGAAGCGGTTATTTTCGGGGGCAGGGAAATAGTAAGTCCCGGATCGATGATGGCGATCTCGGGATAAGCGAAGGGAGATCCCATGAAGTATTTATCCTTGCCGGCTGAGCATACGAAGAACATGGAAACTTCACTGCCGGTTCCCGAAGTGGTGGGGATGAGGATTTTTTTCAAAGCCGGGTTGTTAACCACCTTTTTGGTCATTAACTCGAGAGGGGCCTGGGGATTGGTAGCTACAATGGAGGTTAATTTAGCCATGTCCATGGCGCTCCCCCCGCCCAGACCGATAACTAAATCAGCCTTGGCTTTGCGCACCATTTCATAAAGAGCATCAGCCGTTTCCATATGGGGCTCCGGGTCCACCTTGCCAAAAATTTCAACCTTCATTCCTTCTTTGGCCAGGGATTCTTTGACCAAGTCCGCGTATCCTAACTGGACCATAACTTCATCGGTTACCAAAAGAACCTGCTTACCTCCTAACTTGTTGGCCTGCTCACCAACCTTATGGATAGTATTAAAGCCGAAGAGAATACCATTGGGCGGAAGGATGCCAGCAGTTTGGAAGGTGAACTCTCGTTTTAAGTGCGCCGGAACCTCATAATCTAATTTTGCCTGGGCCATAGCAATTCTCCTTTCTTGAAAAAATATTCCTAAAATTTTTCAAAGAAGCAAATAACAAATAGCAACCAAAAAAATTGAAGATAAATTTTTCTGGGGCCAAAATACCTTTTTAGCTACTTAAAGTCAAGGCAGTTTATCGCCTTGCCACCCCCCAGTTTTTAGGGTCAGACTGTCTTCTCTAAAATGCTCATGGAAAAGGTGGGAAGGTGTGGAGGTGTCAGTATCGGCGGGCAAAGAACTGATCTGTTCCCTCCCACTTTACTCTCCGCAAAAAGAGGCCTGAGAAATTCTGATAAAGAATAGGCTATCCGAACACCTTAAACCACTTCCGATAAGTACCTCCCTGACAGGCCCCAGCCAAAGGAATAAAAACTGCCTCATAATGACGAGTCCGCACCTTCCCACCTTTTCCAAGGATAAGAAATCTCCTTCCTCGGGTTCGGGCCAGAAAATTTCTTCTCATCATCATAAGGCATAATTTATTTTAAACAAATCTTCTGGCCCGAACCCAAACTTCTATAAAAACTGGGGGGTGGCAAGAGTTTATCGCTTACGCCGCCAGGGAATCAATCTTTGGGTGGCAGGATAGCTTTGCCAATGGAGAAAGGAGGGGTGGCTCCCAGAATGGCGGAGAGAAAGTCTAAAAAAAGGTTTAAAATATTTTTCAGAAAAGGCGTAGGGGTAGGCGGAGCCGATTCTTGGGCCATTATTTTATTTCTCTGCTCTTCCTTTTGAGTCTGGTAGGCAGCAACTACTTCTTCCGGATTCAACTTTAAGAATTTAGCATAAGAGCGGAGATAACCCCGGCAAAAAATTTCTGCCGGCAGCCTATGGAATTCTTCCCTTTCCAAGGCCTGAAGGTTCACCAGGGTTATCCGGGTAATCCGGGCAACGGATTCGAGGGGAATATTCTTTTCTTCTCTTTGCTTTTGAAGATAGCGCCCTACAGTTAATCTGCCGGCAACCATTTTTCCTGGCCTCCCCAAAAATGTTGGCATTAATTCTTCCGTTCCGCGATAATCCTTTTTTTGCATAAAATGGGCCAGCTTCCTTTTTAAAGAATTGCCGAAGACAATTCTACTTTTATCAGGAATATTTTTGATTATTCTCCGTTAATAAATTTTATTCCCGCAGCATCACGGCCCATAAGTTTACCCTTAACCATGCTCTGTTCAAAATTGTCAAGAGGGAACCCAGAGACCCATCAGGATATAAGATGTCCCCAAAGCGTTGATTTTGGGGAAATGGAGATGGTTCAAAACCGTTGACAAAAGCATCGTGTGGTAATACACTAAACCAAAATATGTAATACGGAGGTTGGACCATGAACATTGTGAAGTCCACGGTGAAAGGACAGATACTCATTCCAGCGCCCCTGCGGAGCAAATACGGCATCGGCCGGGGAACGCCCCTGCGCATCTACGATGAGGGGAACCGCATTGTCGTGGAACCGGTGGCCAATGACCCTGTGGCCGAAGGGAAAGGGTTGCTGAAAACAGAGGGCAAGGTCCTCAAGGCGTTGATTAAGGACCGGAAAGAGGAATCCCGACGATGAAGCGCTGTGTTCTCGACAGTTTCGCCATGATCGCCTTTTTCGAGGATGAACCGGGCGCTGATCTCGTCGCGGATATTCTCCGGGAAATCATGGATGGTAAGGTGAAGGGATTCATGTCCGTCATAAACTGGGGCGAGATGTATTACAACACAATGCGGGAACAGGGCGCGGAGGCGGCGGAAAAGGTTTTGCAGCAATTTGACAAGTATCCGATCCAGCTGATTCCGGCGGACCGGGCGATGACTCATAAGGCGGCAAAACTGAAAGGGCGCTTCAGGATTGCCTATGCCGACTGCTTTGCCGCAGCCCTCGCCCTCGAGATGAACGCCCCCCTTGTGACCGGCGATCCCGATTTCCGCCGCCTGGAAGAGAAAGTGGCGATAAAGTGGATATAGGAACAGCTGTCACGAGTGATGTTGGGTTTAAATTTTCCTGACTGGGTAAAAAGGAACTTTAGCGGCGGTCAATCATGCGTGCCAGCTTAAAATAAGATCCTGGTTGACCATGCGCTAAAGCCTTCGGAAAAGAAAGAAGATCAGGGAGGTAATCGGTTGGAAAAATTAGAGTCCACGGCTTGCGCCAGCCACTGCGGCGGCACCTGTTTGATGAAAGTTCATGTCCGGGACGGGATCATTGTCAGGATTGAGACGGATGACGGCGAGGAGCCCCAGCTTCGGTGCTGCTTAAGAGGAAGGGCTTATCGCCAGAGGGTCTACGCCCCGGACCGGATCAAATATCCTCTAAAGCGGGTGGGGCCGCGGGGGAAAGGGGAATTTAAAAGGGTCTCCTGGGACGAAGCCTTAGATCTTACAGCCAGGGAGTTAAAGAGAGTCAAAGAGACCTACGGTGCATCGGCCATCCTGGTTAAAACGGGCGGAGGAGACGTTACCTTCGTCCATGGAACCGGTAGGATCACGGAAAGATTATTAAGCCTTTTTGGTGGCTACACAGGAACGTGGGGCTACCATTCCTGGGAGGCAGCGACTTTTGCTTCCGTGGCAACCTATGGAACTATTGCCGTGGCCAACACCCGGGATGACCTGTTAAACTCACGTTGGATTTTGATGTGGGGCTGGAACCCGAGTGATACGATTCAAAGTACGAACACCACCTGGTACCTTGCCCAGGCCAAAGAGAGAGGGGCAAAAATCATCTCCGTGGACCCCAGGTTCACGGACACCTCGGCCACCTTTGCCGATGAATGGATACCCATAAGACCTTCCACGGATACAGCCATGCTAATCGCCATGGCCTATGTAATGATCAAAGAAAACATCCAGGACCAGGCGTTCCTCAATCGCTACACTACAGGATTTGAAAAATACCGTGACTACCTGTTAGGGATTACCGACGGGGTTCCCAAAAACCCCGCATGGGCTGAGGAGAAAACGGGAGTTCCCGCTTCCCAAATCTCCAGCCTGGCCCGGGAGTACGCGACAACAAAGCCGGCTGCCCTCATCGCCGGTATAGCCCCCGGCCGGACCGCTTTCGGCGAACAATATCACCGGGCAGCCCTTGCTCTTGCAGCCATGACCGGAAACGTTGGCGTCCACGGGGGGGAATGCGGAGGAAGGTGCCTGGGGGACCAATATCCATTCAACACCTATCCTTTTCAGCTCGGGCCTCTGATGCCTGCAGGGGCTAATCCGGTCGACGATAAGGCTCCGGTTCAAAAAATTTCTCTGAAAGGCTACCGCGTGGGCGATCGGTTTGTCCCCCGGAGCTCGGCTCGAGTGCATATCAGCAGGCTGGCGGATGCCATTCTCAGAGGAAAGGCGGGGGGATATCACGCCGACTATAAGCTTTTCTATGTAGTGAATTCCAACCCGGTTGATCAATTACCTTATGCGAGGAAATGGGTAGAAGCCCTGCCGAAGCTGGAGTTTATGGTGGTTCAGGAACAATTCATGACTTCCACGGCCCGTTTCTCCGATATCATCCTTCCTGTGGCTACCTTCTTGGAGAAGAACGATATGATTGCCTCCGGGGCCACCCCTTTTTATGGTTATCTGAAAAGGGTGATCGAGCCATACTACGAGGCCAAGTCGCAACTGGATATTGCCATGGACCTGGCGGAGCGCCTGGGGATTCGGGATTTTAACGAGAAAACGGACGAGGAGTGGGTAAAGGAAATCGTAAAAGGAAGCGCGATTCCAGATTATGAGGAATTCAGGCGGAAAGGGGTTTCCCGGATAAGGCTTTCCAAGCCCTATGTAGCCTTTCAGAAGGAGATCGAAGACCCTGAGGCCCACCCTTTTCCCACCCCTTCAGGCAAGATTGAGATCTTTTCCAAGGAGATTGAAGAGATGAATGACCCCCTGCTGCCGCCGATCCCTCAATACATCGAACCTTGGGAGGGACCCAGGGACCCCCTTAAAGAGAAATACCCCTTACAACTCATTACTACCCACTTCAAGCGGCGGGCCCACAGCCAATTTGAAACTCTTCCCTGGTTGAGGGAACTTCAACCCCAGGCCCTCCTGATCAGCACAGTTGATGCCCGGAGTCGTAAGATATCCGATTATGATCTGGTAAGGGTGGTTAATGCCCGGGGGGAAGTCATAATCCCCTGCAAAGTCACCGAGCGCATCATGCCCGGGGTGGTGGACCTCCCCGAGGGAGCCTGGTTCTCGCTCGATGAAAAAGGGGTGGATAGGGGAGGCTGTGCGAATGTATTAACCACCGATAGGCACTCACCTTGCGGGGCGCAGGCCACCAATACTGCCTTGGTTCAGGTAGAAAAAGTTTAGGGAGGCTTAAGATGGGCTTGGGCTTCTTCTTCGATCAGACTAGATGTACCAACTGTTTAGCCTGCGTAGTAGCTTGCAAGGATTGGCACGACATCCCGGCAGGTCCAGCCAGCTGGATGAAGGTGGTGACCATTGAAGAAGGTCTTTATCCTCAGCTACGGGTATCCTTTTTAGTGCAATGCTGCTTTCATTGCGCTGCTCCCGGGTGTGTTGCCGTATGCCCGACTCAGGCTATCCAAAAAAGAACGGAGGATGGGATTGTGGTCGTATCTCCGGAGCTCTGCCTGGGTAAAGATCAATGCCACCAGTGCCGGGAAGCGTGTCCTTACAGTGCGCCTCAATTTGGGGCCGAAGAAAATTCCAAGATGCAGAAATGTGACCTATGCTTAGAACGCCTGCGGAAAGGTTTAAAACCGATCTGTGTGGCCGCGTGTCCCATGAGGGCCCTGGATGCAGGCCCAATGGAAGAACTAATCAGCAAACACAAGGGCACACGAGAGGCGGTAGGCCTTGCTTTCTCTCATGAGCTGAAACCCTCTATCGTCTTCCGGTCGCGGATGAAAAAGCCCTAAGACTAAATCTTCCTGACCTTAAAGGTTCTTACCCGATTTCCTCCCCCAAGGAATAGAATTTGACTTGCCTATGAGAATCAGCTATACATAAAACGCTTTGAAGGGATTGTAATATTTCCAAAATTTGATGTCCTAAAAGATATTAAACTCTTTCCATCTCATTGCCGGAAAGGAGGAAAGAACATGGTCAACAGAAAGGGCGATGTGCTGGGGCTGACCAGGAGGGATTTTCTTTACCTGAGCGGGGCGGGGATAGCCGGAATGACCTTGGCCAGCATTCCCGAATTAACCCAGGGAGCGGAAAAAAAACCCAAGTACGGGGGCCGATTGCGCGTGGGCGAAAGATTCGCTTCCGCAGGGCTGGATGCCCATAAGAACCAAATTGTGGCTGATCATTTTAATTACACCCTTATGTACAACGGCCTCACCATAATGGGCCCTCTACCCCAGGTGAGGATGTTTCCCGATCTGGCCAAATCCTGGGAAATTTCCAAAGATGGAAGGGAATATATCTTCCCTTTGCGCGAAGGGGTAAAATTCCATCACGGCAAAGAACTGGACAGCGGCGATGTGAAATACTCCATCGAGCGGGTGATGAATCCGGCCACGAGGTCGCCGCGGGCATTTGCTTACCAGTGGATCGATGCGGTCAATATCATCGACAAATACCATCTTAAAATCAGGCTGAAAGAGCCCTTTAGCCCCTTTTTAACCACCCTCACCACCACGAACTGCCCCATCATTCCGGCTGGGTGGGAACCCACGGGAATGAAGCCGGCGCCGGGAACAGGGGCTTTTGTTTTCAAGGCAATTGTTCCCAACGAAACCGTAGAATTTACCCGCTTCGATCAGTATTGGGAGGTGGACGAAAAGACCGGAAATCGCCTTCCTTATCTGGACAGCATCTACGTGAAAAAAATCGTTGACCCAACCGTCCGTTGGACTGCCCTCAAGGCCGGTGATATAGACTATACCCCGGACCCACCAAGAAAGGTCATTATCGAGGCTTTGAAGACTCCGGTACCCGGGGTTGTGGTTGTAATGACCCAGCCTGTGGGCAATACGTGGATATGGTTTAACGTGAAAAAACCACCTTTTGATAACAAGAAAGTGCGCCAAGCCATTGCCTATGCCATTGATAAAGAGGAGCTTATCAGGGCTTCCCTCTGGGGTTTGGGAGAAGTGGTCAACAATCAACCTTTCCTGAACCGTTCGCGCCTGTATATTCCCGTTGAGGACCGGAAGGCCGATTTGGCCAGAGCCAAACAGCTTCTTGCTGAAGCAGGGTATCCAGATGGCTTTGCGGTTGAATTTTTTGAACCCGCTGGTTTTATATCCGACCTGGATGGCTGTCAAGTCGTCATAGGTCAATTGAAAAAAATAGGTATTAACGCCACCATGAAGGTGATCGATAGGGTCCCCTGGGTCAAAGGCATGAGAGAGGGTGAGTATTCTATTTGCTTAAGAGGGGATACTGAAAGGCTTGACCCGGACGATGCCTTTTATATGTATCTGCATTCAAGGGAGATCGGCACCAATAATTGGTCCCGGTACAGCAATAAGGAGCTTGATGAGCTTTTAGAGAAAGGCCGAAGAGCCTTACAGTGGGAGGAGCGGGTGGCGGTTTACAGGAAGGTAGTTGAAATTATAAAAGAAGATCTTCCCATTCTATACCTGGCCAAAACCGTTATCCCAGTTGCCCACCGGGATTATGTCAAGGGTCATGAATTTGGGGCGAGTACCTGGTTTGGCTATCACGGTGGCGGGATGAAGATGGCCTGGCTCGACAAATAAGGCCGGGAAGGAAGAAGTCCTGGCAATACAATTAGCCGTTCAAAGGCGACCGGCCGGTCGCTCCTGCGCGTAAAAGAAAGGAGAAGATCCGTTGTTGTTGAATAAAGGAAGAATGCTTCAGAAAATGGAAGAATATAATCTTGATGCCGTCATTGCCTCTCACCCGGAGAACGTGAGTTACTTATCTGATTTTCAGAGCCAGTTGCCCTATATGTATCGATTCCTTAATGTGGAGAGTTTCGCCCTTTTCCCCCGGCGATCAGACATCGCCCCGGCCTTAATCGTTTCCAAGGGGGATGTGGCCTGGGCCGCCCGCTACCCCAGCTGGATGCCCGAGGTCTACACCTTCGGGAACCCTTTCTATATTGTCCATGCGGAAGAGGCTATGAGCGAGGGGGAGAAGAAATTCAAACAAATTTTGGACCGCCGGGATAGACATGCCCCAACCGCCGGCGAGGTCATCGTCAAAGCCCTGAAGCAAAAAAGACTGGAGGGGGGTAGAATCGGGCTGGATGAGAAGAACCTCTATCCGTCTACAAAAGAGGAAATCCTCAAAGGGCTTCCCCATGCCACCTTCCTGGATGCCTTCGAATTGATTCGCGTGGTCCGGATGGTCAAGACTCCCGAAGAGCTGGAGCGGATCAAAGAGGCGGGTCTTTTAAACGAAAGGGCCGTGCAATCCGTGCTCAACCGCCTGGCGGTGGGCGTTGCCGAAGAGGGGCTCACCCAGCATTTCCTGGAGTGTACTGCCAAAGAAGGAGCCATTTTTGAGTTCTGGAACACCGCTTCCGGGACCCAGTCGTCAATGACCATCATGGCCAACGGCCACCACCACCCGCGGGCGCGCTACCACCTGAAGAAAGGCGACATGTTCCGGTACGACGGAGGGAGCATTTACAACCGGTACCATTCTGACGCCGGAGGTTGCGCCGTTTTGGGCCCCCCCACGGAGAAGCAGAAAGCCTGTTACCGGGGCATTGAAGCCGGCATGGAGAGAGCCATGGAACTCCTTCGCCCCGGGGCCATTCCCTCCAGGCTTTTCGAAGAAGTTATGAAGGCGGTGGAAAAAGCCGGGATCAAGGATTATCCCAAGCTGGCCCATTTTTGCGGCCATGGGATCGGAATCGAAGCCCGGGATTATCCCATTTTCACCCGCCCGATGAAAGCTACGAGCCCCTTTCTGCCCGGAACCTATGACCTTCCCGTAGAGGAAGGGATGGTGATCAGCATCGAAGTCCCCTATTCGGAATTGGGGTTGGGTGGGTTCCAGATTGAATATACGCTTCTGGTAAAAAAGGATGGATGCGCAAAGCTCTACCCCCACGAAAGAGAGCTGGTGGTTCGCTGAGACAAGCTATCCCCGGTAGAAAAGAGGGGTTTTGAAGACAATGAGATTTTTAGCTTCCTTTCGGAGGTTATGAAAAGTGACGACGATTCGAGACCTGAGCTATACGATGAAGAATTACAGCTTTGAGCCCAACGAAGTTAAGATTACCCACTTGAGCCATGCAGAAAGCCAAAGGAGGCAGGCGAAAAGAGTCGGCCTCCCGATCGACCAGGTTGCCCCCATCGGAGCCAATGATCATGTCCTTACGTTGAGTCATGCCGGAACCCACGTGGATGCTCCCTGGCATTTTGGGCCGACGTGCGAAGGAAAGCGGGCCAAGAAGATCGACGAAGTTCCCCTGGAATGGTGCTACGGGAATGGGGTTCTCCTCGATTTCAGCCCCACCAAAAAGCCCGGAGAAGCCATCTTGACGGAGGACCTGAAGAAAGAACTGCAGCGGATCCGCTATACCCTGAAGCCGATGGATATCATCCTCATCCGAACCGGCGCCGAAGATTATGAGGACGATCCCAGGTTTGCGGAGATGGCTTCGGGGCTGGTCAAGGAATCCCTCTATTGGCTCCTGGATCAGGGGATCAAATTTATCGGGACGGACGCCTTCACCTTAGATATCCCCATTCCTCGGATGGTGGAAGAACTGAAAAAGGGAACCCGGGATGCCTTCTTTCCCGTACACTATGCCGGACGGGAAAGGGAGTACATCCACGCAGAAAAACTGTCCAACTTGAAGAGCCTGCCCCAACCCCATGGTTTTAAGGTGGCCATGTTCCCCATAAAAATTGAGGAGGGAGCAGGCGGTTGGGCCAGGGCAGTGGCCATCGAGGGGGAAGGGGTTTTTACCAAAATGCCGGAACTCCTTGACTTGAGCGTCCCCATTATGTCCCAGAGCATGGAAAGATATGAAATTACCGTGGACCATATCACCCATGAGGAAGGGGCCCGAAGGCTGGCCAAGAGGTTTGGGATTCCCATGGCCATGCTCCCTACCCCGGACCTCTTCGCGAATGACGAAGTGTCCTGCTCAAGCCATGCCGGCACCCATGTAGATGCGCCCTGGCATTTCGGACCTCTCGTGGAGGGAAGACCGGCCAGGACCATCGACGGGGTTCCCCTGGAGTGGTGTTACGGCGACGGGGTGCTCTTGGATTTTTCACATAAGAAGGCCTACGATCCAATTACGGTCATCGATCTGATGGAGGAACTGAACCGAATCGGATACACCCCCAAGCCGAGAGACATCGTCCTTATCCGGACGGGAGCGAGGATCATTTCTTCAGCCACCCCAATTTTAGCGAGATGGCCACTGGCCTGAGCGGCGATGCGCTTCTTTGGCTTTTCGATCAGGGGATCGTGATGATGGGGACCGATTCCTTCACCCTGGATATTTCCATCGAGGTTATGTCCCAGAAGCTCAAAGGGGGAGACAAAGCCGCCTATTTCCCGGTGCACAAGAGTCACATCGTCAAAGACAGCTGCCACGCGGAAAAACTCTATAACCTGAAGAGACTTCCCCGCCCCTACGGCTTCAAGGTAGCCATGTTCCCGGTCAAGCTTGAAAAATGCGCCGGAGCCTGGACCCGGGCCGTAGCTATTCTTTAGGGCGGCGATCCTCAGGGAGGAGGTGAAACGGTCTATGCCCTTCAGATTTTTTTTCGTTTTTATCATTTTGGTGGCGTTCATTCTGCCGCCGGGCTGTGAGAAGAAAAAAGAATCGGAAAAAAAGGAAATCGGAAAAAAAGCTCCAGGGGGGTTTATCGTAAATTTCAAACCAAATGATGTCCCGGATCTCCTCCCCAAGAATAGCTTCTACATCCAACAGGAATCGGCCCAGGTCGTGGGAGGACAGCCCAAGCCGGTCAAGGCCGATGCGCAAAATGCCTTTTGCTTGGATATCTTGGCCAAGGAAATCGGCCCCACCCGAGAGATCCGTTTCGAGCTGACCCATAATCCCGAATATATCCGTTATCTTGACTACAAGACCGGAGTTCTGTTCGAAAAAAGGGGGAAGGCCACCTATAAGGTTGAAGCTCCGGCCGATCAAAAAGGCAGGCTGGCTGTGCTGATCTCCGGTGAAGGAGAAGCTGGCAGCAGCGGGAAGATTCTGACCGTATGCTTCCAGGCCCTTCGTCCTTCGAGGGCGGATGTTCTTTTCGAAAAAGGGGAATTAATGGATCCCCAGGGGAAAAAGGCGAAGGAGGTGAATTGGGTTGGAGGATTACTCTGGATCTTGGAGACGGATTAAGCCCGGATAGGTCCAGGGTGAGATGAGAAAATACCCTTCTTACAACGATAAAGAAGAGGGGTAAGTTCATTGGATAAATCAGATGGAGGGTACGTATGGCGCAGATTCCTAAAGAGAAGCAGGTGAAAATTTACCGGGATATGGTTCGATTGCGGTTTTTTGACGAGAAGGTGAATGAGCTGGTTGCCAGTGGGTTTCGTATCACCCAACATTCAACCCGCGGCCAGGAAGGGGCCCAGATCGCCGCCACCACTGCTCTGGAGCCGCAGGATTACCTGATGCCCTATCACCGAGGGTGGGGTTGGGCAATTGGCAAGGGCCTGGATCCTAAGATCCTGCTTGCCGAGCTGATGGGCAAGAGGACGGGTTGTTGCGGCGGCAAAGGAGGAGTTCATATCGCCGATTGGAACCTCCGGATCATGGGAAGGCCTGGCGTTCAGGCCGCCCACGTGCCCATCGCGGCCGGGGTGGGTCTTTCGATCAAATTTCGGAAGACCCAAGAAGTCGTCCTCTGCTTTTTCGGGGATGGTGCTTCCAACGAAGGGAATGTCCATGAGGGGATGAACTTGGCCGCGGTCTGGAAGGCGCCGATAGTCTTTGTTTGTGAAAATAACCTTTATGCCCTCTTTACCCCCAACATCGAGACTACCTCGGTCCGGGATATCGCCGATCGCGCCAAGGGATACGGGATTCCGGGAATCGTTGTGGACGGAACGGATGCCATCGCCGTTTACCAGACGACCCGGGAGGCCATTCAAAGGGCCCGTTCCGGCCTGGGGCCCACGCTCATCGAAGCCAAAAACTATCGGCTTCATGGGCACACGGCCATGGATCGCTTTCACCTCGGAGGGTACCGGCCGAAAGAGGAAGTGGAAGAGTGGGCGAAGAAAGACCCGGTGAAACGGTTGCGGCAAAAGTTGGTCGAGATAGGGTATGCCTCGGGAAAGGAACTGGATGAAATCGATCAAAAGGCCAAGGAGGAGATCGAAGATGCCGAAAAATTTGCCAAGGAAAGTCCCTACCCTTCCCGGGAAGAGATTTTTAAGGATGTCTATGTTGAAGGCGGGCAACCTGCTTGAAGGAAGTTAGAGAATATAGAGGGAGGAGTCTTACATGGCGGCAAAAGAAATGACCTACGTGGAGGCGTTGCGAGAAGCCCTCTTTGAAGAGATGAAGCGGGATGAGAAAATCATCATCATGGGCGAAGATGTGAAGATCAACGTCTGGGCGGTCACTCGCGACTTGGATAAGGATTTCCCCGAGCGGGTCATTAATTGTCCCCTCTCGGAGTCTGGTTTCTCCGGAGCCGGTGTAGGGGCGGCTTTAACGGGGATGCGTCCGGTAGTGGAGATCATGTATCCGGATTTTACCATGTACGCCGCCGATTCCATCGCCAACCAGGCGGCTAAGTATCGCTACATGTGCGG
>Ga0194112_10006275_pt1 | contig 15759 bp, 14 predicted proteins | sample TA2MahC400mmetaG_FD_146191 | JGI IMG/M metagenome (GOLD analysis project Ga0194112, IMG submission 146191) | Freshwater microbial communities from Lake Tanganyika, Tanzania - TA2015016 Mahale Deep Cast 400m | ecosystem: Environmental > Aquatic > Freshwater > Lake | place: Tanzania: Lake... | reverse complement strand
GCCTCCAGCGAATGGATATCTGCTTCAGTGTAGTCTGTTTCTTTGTTGGCCACCTGAATGAGACCGATAACCTCACCTTGGAACAGAATGGGAAAGGAGATATGCCTCCGAATGTTAATGTGGCCCACGGGAGTTCTTGTGGAAGCCTCATTCGTGTAATTATTCTTTTTCTCCCTGATGGCCCGGGGCCAACTACTGTCGCCCCATGTTTCTCGAGGGAATGTAAAGGTCTTGTCGGGGACTTGACATCTATCCCAGATATGCCGTGTCATGGAAGGAACCACCAGGGCTCCGTCAACATCGATATATCCGAAAACCCCGTACTGGCTTTGCATTACTTCTAAGATGACTTTCAACACCTCATTGTACATCTCGTCGTCGGGAACAGAGAGGAAGATGTTGGCGATCCTGGCTTGTAGTGCCAGCGCCTCTTGTGCCTGTTTGCGCTTGGTGATGTCACTTATAGCCCCAATCATTTTGTAGGCTTTGCCTTCTTCGTCCCATAAAGCAGTGCCACTGTCAAACCAATAGATAATGGAGCCATCTTTTTTAAAAACACGGTATTCTCCCAGATAAGGCTTTCGAGTCTGCAAATGTTGGTCAAGAATGGTCATGACGCGATCGTGGTCATCTGGATGGATAATTTTCTCCCATGCCTCAAGTGTTCTTGGGAATTCACCCGGCTCATACCCCAGCATTTCATCAATTTTTCCGAACCATGCCAAGTCACCTTTCACGATGTCCCACTCCCAGATCAAGTCGCTCACACTCTCCACAGCGATGCGGAATCGTTCCTCTGACTGCTTAAGCTCTGCAGCACGGCTTTCGACCAGTTCCTCAAGGTATTCGCGATATTTCTTTAATTCTCCCTCGGCCTGCTTTCGGTCGCTGATGTCCGATATGATGCCGTTGAGCGCTGTCACATGACCGGCGGCGTCGCGCTCCCAATTGAATCGGTCCACAACCCACCGCTCTGCCCCGTCTCTCTGGATGATGCGGTATTCGATGTAGGAATCCTTTCTCAGGCGCCGCGCTTCTTCGAAGAATCGAATCACCCGCTCCTTGTCTTGGGGATGGAGCAACTTTTCCCACAGCGACGGGTCTGCCAGCCACTCACTCACGGTGTAGCCATAGATTATCTCAGCGGCTTGATTGACATACACTGCGGCGAGCGTTTCAGGGTCCGCGCGATACACAAGCTGGTTGAGGTTCTCGGTAAGCACTCGATATTTCTGTTCGCTCTCCTTGAGTGCATCTTCCATTCGTTTGCCCTCGGCGTTACGCTGTTCAAGAGACTCAGCCATCTGATCAAAAGAATGGGCCAACTGGCCAATCTCCCCTGACCCATAAAGAGTTCCTGTACGAACGGTCAGATCTCCTTGAGCTAACTGCTGAGTTGCATCCAGCAGTCGGTTCACTGGGTAAATGATAAAAAGATTCCCAATAAACCAAGCCGTTGCAAGCGCCAAAATGCTAACCAGCCCCAGTAATACAAGGTTACGGAACAGGCTTCGATTGACATCCACAAAGGCTAATTTAGAAGGAATACCTACAGAAACATAAGCATCTACCTCTGACCTCTTGCTCAATGGGGTAAAGGCATACAGACGCAGGACACCATCAATGCCCCTAATCTCAACCGTGCCCTTTCCCTGACGAGATAAGATGGCTTTCATGATTGGGGCATCTGGCATTTTTTGGCCAACCCATTTCTTCGAATCGGGATAGCGGGCCAGGATTGTTCCCTTGCGGTCAATCACAGTAATCACTGAATCAGGATGGAGTTGCGCTTTTATAGCGATCTGGTTTAACCAATCCAGACTTATGCTGGCGAAAACCACGCCTCTCAGGTGGGCTGAGCCACCGAGGATGGGGTAAGATAATACGATGCTAGGTTTTCCCGTGATACGCCCAATTAAATATTCACTTAAAGTAAATTTACGGTTACGAATGATACGAGGGAACCACTCCCGATCGGCAAAATTTATAGGTTGCCTCATAGGAACAGCGCTGCAAATTACTTGACCATCCGGTCCTGTTGTGCCCAGGTTAGTGTAGAAGGGAAATTCTTTCATCAAGTTAGATAAGAACGGAGAATCACCGGACGACGGGCATTTGAGTACCTGGTCCATTTGGGCCAGGGCTATGAGCAGTTGGTGGGTGCTCTCGATCAAATTCTCCTGATCATCAGAGGCTTTTTGGGCTATTCCCAATGCGCTATTAAAGGCATCCATTCGTACGTGACTGCGCTGTTCTAACCCCGAATAGACTGTTAGCCCAATAGCAGGGATAACTGCCAAGAGGACAAGTAGAATTAATCTCGCACGCAAACTGGAAAATAAAAACCATTTCATTTTTTCCCTCCTGGATCAGGTTCTAAACGGATTCTGAAACCTCACATCTTCATTGATGCATCATAGATCTTTTCCTTTAAGAAAACCTCTACGATGTTGGGATCGAATTGTTTTCCCTTTTCTTTCTCCATCTCCTCAACCACTTCATCTACTGGTATCGCCCTGCGATGGGGTCTTAAGCTGGTCATGGCATCAAAAGAGTCTGCCACAGCGATAATCCTCGCCTCCAGCGGGATGACCTCTCCAATCAACCCATCGGGATAACCACTGCCATCAAAATGCTCATGGTGATTCCGAATCATGGGAATCTTGTCTCTGAAAAAGTCAATCCCCTCCACAATCTTCACTCCAATCAAGGGATGTTGCTGAATGGATTGATACTCTTCAGGGGTCAGGGAGCTCTTCTTCTGGAGAATCTCATCCCGGATGCCAATCTTTCCGATGTCGTGGAGGAGCGCGCCAAACACCAGACTTTCCAACTTCTCTTGGCTGAAACCCAATTTGGCTGCGATCCTCATGCTCATCCTTCTCACCCTGTCTGAATGGCCTCGTGTATAGGGGTCTTTGGCATCGATTGCTCCAGCTAAGACCTTGACCGAATCCAGGTGGCTCTTTTTAAGAACAAGCATAGACTGTTGGAGTTCTGATGTCTTTTCTTCCACCAATTTCTTTAAATTTTTATGATAGGCTTCGAGCTCATCTTCCATCTTTTTCTGTTCAAGGGCTTTTTTCACGCTAAAAGCTACGAGTTCCAGGTCAACCGGTTTGAGGATGAAGTCAGTGGCTCCCAGGTGGATGGCCTCCACTGCCATATTGATCTCCGGATGGGCAGTCATGATGATGAACATCATGTTTGGCCGCACCGCCTTCACATTCCTCAAAAGTTCCAGTCCATCCATTTCAGGCATTCGGATGTCTGAAATGATTAAGGAAAAATTATCTTTATAAAAATAGCCAAGGGCCTCTCTCCCGTTATTGGCCATGACGCAGGGAAACCCTTCCTGCGTAAGTCTTCGGGCAACGACGGAGTAGACCATCTTTTCATCATCGACAATGAGTATTCGGTTTTCCAATACTATCCCCTATTATTTTTAATGAAAAAACCCAAAGGAAAATGACTGTGAGTCCTTTGGGTTTGCTATTAATATTGACGATTTTTGAAAAGAAACAGGGTTCCCTTGCGAAAATATATCTATAAATGTACAAGAGAGAGAGAGAGAGAGAGAGAGAGCAAGTCTTGTACCACTAATCTTAAAAGCATTTAATTCCCTCTTAAAATATCCTTTATGGCAGATTGTATTTTTTATACCAAAGCAGCTCTTTAAAAAAGTCCTTCATTATGATTTGCCTTCCTCTTCCTTTAAAAACCGGTATATTTCTGATTGGAGGACTCTCCAACTTCTCCCCACTTTCTTGGCCTTTATCTTTCTTTTATGGATATAGCTTAACAAGGTTGCTTTTGAGATTTTTAAGTATTGGGCTGCCTCATCTGTGGTTAAAACGATATCTTCTTTCATTATTGACATGAATTCACTCCAATTGATTTTATTTTGTTTTAAATTTAAGCAAAATATATGCCAGAAATCACGACAATCTTGTAACCTTTTAATCTTAAAAGATAACTTTAATCTAAGAGTAAATAAGAAACTGAAAACTCCACTCAACGTTAGTGACATTTTTGGCCAAGGTATTGCATAATTGTCTACCATTTGGTCCGAACGGAGGGATTAAAATGAGGAAAGGGGAAATAATTTGACAAAAAAGGCATTTGAATCTTAAAACGCACCTGTTCGAATCAGTAGAGAGCTAAGCGAAGGCTCAACCCTTCTTTTTCCCCTTCTTCTTTTTATCGGAACGGGTGGCGGTCTCCCCGGCTGCTATATACCATTTGAGACCCTCAAAGATGACTTCACACATTGTCTTTCGCTCCAGGGTTGCCTTCGCTTTGACCTTGCTCCACAATTCTATGTCGATGTCTCTAAGGATGTAGTCCACCATTAAATCATCCCGTTTTGGTTGGTGGATATCTTGCCAAGACCAATACCGAAGATCAGGAGTGGCTCGATGCAGATTTGTTTTTCAAACCGCAGCATTTTGGAACTTGAAAAAGGCAACGTTCATAGCAGAAATCGAAACCTTTAAAAAAGCGATCCTGCCTCGTCCCGGTCATCGGTTACACCTACAAGTTAACAAAAATAGGCCATTGTGAGATTTGAAGATTACCAGGTATTGGTAGGGCATAGTACCTGAAAATTCTGATTTAAGTATTTTTAAGAATTGATTTTTTGTTATTCCTCCTTCTTTGGAGGAGGGGGAGGAGGTGGTGGTGGTGGCTTGGGCTCATCAGGTGGTTTTTGATATCCTCCTTTTAGTACCTTTGCTTCTTTTACCCATTGTTCTTGTTGAATTTTTTCTTCAATATCATCACTTGGCATTTTGTGCTCCTTTTCCAGCAGGCCTATAAAATTGGATATGTATTATTTGTGAGCCATTTATTAGTATTCCTGGATCAGGTATTTGAATTTCCTTTTCTTGCACGCCATCATTATAAAGCCACCCGGCTTTTGTAAGGAATAGGATGGGACCGTTACTGTACTCGTTTGCATAATATTCAGGCCAGCCGTAAATTCGCCGTCCATCTTTGAGAAACACAATTACGTATGGTCCAGTTCCCTCTGAATATTTATCCTGAAATATGTCCAACCAAACAGACGGCCTTGCAGTTGTTCTGGTTAGCCCAAATTTTCGAGCCAATTCCATGTGCCAATCTTTCGATTTGGAATATCCGATTAGTAAACCTGTAATTATAGCGATAACCAACATGGCGATGGCAGCCCAGCGAGAAGTAACCTGAAGGCCTGTAAAGGAGAAAATCGTGTAGTTTAAAAAGCTGTAAACCAAAGCTTTTATGGTAGAGAAAAGTGCCGTGTCTTTGGGTTGAAAAAGCATAGACCTCTCTACCAACAAACTCACAAAGCCTGGGAGAAGGAGAAAGAATATGCGAAAGGAATCGAAAGAACTTGGAATAGATTCCATAGAATCCCCTATTTACTATTATACCAAAAAGCGACAGGATGATAAAAATGCGACATTTTCATTTTCCTCTCCTTAGCAAGTCATTTATTTTCCTTACCTGTGGATAAATAATTTGCGACATGCTCAGCGAAGACAATGCCTTGGAACCGCAGCTCTTTATTCACGATAGCTTTCCTTGTGATGACAATATGGACATTCATATGGGACCAAACGAATCACCGTTCTTATTTTTAAAGCCTCAGGAGGAGCTGAAGGCCAAGGGCCTGTTACACCAGAATAGTTAGCCCCTGAAGTTGTGCTTGTTATTGTTGTGCCTGCTCCTGTATGTGCTAGATCCCATACCTTTTCATTTGGGCCGAATTTTTCATTTTGGGAACCTTTGACCATATCATTGCCACACCTCGGACATTTATGTACTGCAAAATCTACCATTTTATATCCTCCTTCAATTATGTCGTTTCATGCTTCAATACGCTTGATATCAGGTCGGTTCCATTTTTGTTTATCCCAATCCACGGAGACGGCGAATTTACGGGGCCTGCAGTTCTCAGCATAAACAAAGAAATTCAATTCAAAATGTCCTTCTATGGTATATTTGGGTGGAACGCCACGTGGGTAGCTTGTATCAATCCAGACATTCCAAAAGACATCCCCCGAGTACTCTGCATCACCTATTACCCTTCGGAGAGTACTTTCCCCTAATTCTCTGTGATATCTCAAGATATCTTCTTTAGTCTCACTTACTGCATAGAATAAATCCAGGAAGAATTTTGATTCGCCGGGAATATCAACAGGGTGAAATTCTTTTTCACCCGACCATTTAATAATGGATGGATGATAAACAATTCGTTTGACAAGATTTTTCTTATTGTCATAGATGGCTAAATCAACAAGCCTTGCCTGCGCCTTTCTAGCAGTAGTTTTACCCCTATTCCAAATTTCAATCCGTGAGTTGAAACCCGGCTGTCTGATGACATACCGGGTATTGGTGACCGGGTCGTGAATTTCCTCAAGGGGATTGTGCAATAATTCATGGTAGTAACCTTCCTTGTGTTGATCGAACAGCATATCTAAACTTGGGCGTCGGAGAAAATTGAGTATCTGATCCTTCAATCCAATGAAAAGAGCTACCAATCCAACAAAGAAGGGACCTGTTATCTGAAGCCAATCCCAGAAATCTCTATTTTTTTGGGGAGGTATTGGAGGCTCCATGCCTTCGGCTCCTTTTTCTCTAAACAATCTCGTGTCACCTTGCCAGACGCCCCCCAGCTTCTTAATCCGTTCTGCGGCGCGCTTGAAATCTGCTGGATTAAAAGAGGTTACTCCATCGATTGTGACAGCTAAAGTATCCCTATCATTACTTAAGCGCACATGTCTGATGATCAAGTTGGTTTCGGGCTTATTAAGTGGCCAGCGCTTGCGTAGGGTTGGGAGACGAATAAAGCATGATTGGAAACCCAATAGTAATGTGCTCGCACTCATACGAATAATGGAACGAAAGCCCTCAGTCTTAGCCGGTAGACCTTCGTCGTCATGCACTCGAATAATGAATAGCACGGCATTTTCATCTGCTACACCGGCACTCGGAAGGAATTGGACGATGTTGAAAGAACCGGGACCGTGATCGTGTAAGCATAGCTGGAAGTAAGTCTGCAAAAATTCTTCATTTGTGACGTTTTCCGCTAGGACAGCCCCATGAGGATCCATACAGACAAGAACTGTAACGATTAGTAGTGTAAATGCAAGAAGAAATAGAAGTTTTTTAATCTGAAGCGCTACCACCTCGCCCCCAATTATTGATTTGCGGGTGTATTATACATATTTTTTGAGATTTTTGGGAGTGGAAATTTAAATAAAGACAGTGTACTCCTTTCGCCTTTTTACACAGAATGCGACATAAAAACTCAATCGTTTGGTCTCCCATTTCCACAACCCCTTCACTGAAGGTCAACCTTGTGGCAGAGGTCATTGGGATAATCCTTATCAAAAAATGTCTTATTTGTCAAATAGATAAACACTTACCGTTCAATTACCTTATCCGCCATCTCGTCGGAAGGAGATCCTTCGTGTACCTCTTAGATATCGGGATTGGTTTCGAAATACAGTTTGGTCTGTCGCCTGTTATTCAATAAAACGACAAAATGACGCAATTTCGCTGACGCAAAAAATTGATTTCTGCTTGAAGGGTTGCATTGCAGAACGAAAAGGTGGAGACATCGTTACAGGAAGTAACCCATGCGATCAAGTTGAAAAGTTCTCCGCCTCCGATGGCCAGATTTCTTGCCAATACAACTCTTTGAAAAGAAAAAGGAAATGTTTCTATTTGATCTTCAAACCGTACCTTTTTGGACTTTGAAAAACGCAAGGTCCATAGCAGATATTGTAACCTGGACGTGATGAAGATTCTTAGAGTCCAAACATGAATTTGTCGTGGCCAATGACTCGAAACAAGCGGAGCTAAAGTCCGGGCTCGTTGCAGACCCGGCATGGGACTTCGATTATGTCACGATGTTCAGCCGCCCGATTTGCGAAGTCAACGTGAAGGAGAAACCCTTGGAAAGTTGCGAACGTCGAAAAAAAGAGGAAAACGACATAAAAATGAGAAGGCCGGGTCCCCTCCTTATGGCTCACGCAATCCCGTTTCACCTCCGAAACGTAGTAGCCATACCAAAAGACCTGGCCTTCCCTTCTTGTAATCCCCTGTTTTGAATTGACGAGAGGTTTTCCCACCAAATTCTGCTTACCTGGTTCAAAAAGTGCTGCACGGCAAGGGGGGGCGAATATTCCCTTTTCAGTTACCTGATGTATTTACTTGATTTTACACCGGCTTACACGATTTGCCATGATGTCATGAAACTTCCCCCCCTGGCAAAAATGGTTCGAATCTTTTTCTTGACAAAAAAATTTCTTTGGTGTTAAATCACGATCACTGGGGTTGCCTTGAGGAGGGTGAAGATGGGGTGACCTGAATGAAGAGGCCTGGCATTTGTCGAAAGGCGGGCCTTTTTTATTTACAAAGGCTAAACTCTGGGTGATCAGGGGGCGGAAAACCAGCGGAACTTAGTTCGCCACCTAAGGCGAAGAAATCAAGTCGGCCGGGAAAACCGCGTTTATCGGTTCACCGAACAAAGTCATTTTCTATTCGCATGCGGAGCCGTATGTTAGTCGACGAGAGCGGTTGATTGCCGATTTTGAGCAGAAGCGCCGCAAGAGAGAAGCTAATTTCGAGCGCCTTGTCTCCATCATTGCGGGTGACGATCCCGAGCAGGCCATCTATTCGGGTCTGGGCATCTGAGTTGCACCTACGTCGACGCGTGGTAAGGTCCTATGGCTCCAATGAATTTGAAAAACTTGGCCTTAAATTCACTACGAGGCTCTTCGGCGTCGCGTAGTGCTGTACGGCTTCGTTCTGAGACAGCAGAGATCAGTCTGAGGAGTCCTTACCGCTGGCACTCGGACGATAGCGTCGCTCTCGATCGGCTACTTCAAGCTGGGGATTTAGATTCATATGGCCCTACCGTCCGCGCGTGGGAATCAGATTTCACGACGTGGCTGGGCTGGGGACATGCGATCGCTACGTCATCTGGCACGAGTGCGTTAACCGTAGCGCTGCTCGCACTCGGTTTGGCGCCCGGTGACCTCGTAGCAGTGCCGTCCTTAACGTTCTGCGCAACTGCTCAAGCCGTGCGTTGCGCGGGAGGCACTCCATTGTTTGTCGACGTCGATCCCGAGACCCTTGTGATGACGGCTGCCACCCTGGGTCCGGCGCTCAGGTTTGCAAGACTTCGGGCTGTCATTGCGGTACATCTTTTCGGAAATATGGCAGACGTCGCATCGCTTCGGGTGCTTTGTGACAAGCGTGCTGTTCTCCTAGTTGAGGATGCGGCACAATCACTGGGAAGCACGCTGGTGCTTGGAACTGCTGACCAGGCGAGGCGTGTCGCCGCATTCAGCTTCAACTCGGGCAAGCAACTACCGCTCGGCGAAGGAGGGATGCTAGTTTATGGCGATGCTGTTTCTCGTGACAACGCTAGGCCGAAACGTCATTGCGGTCTGAAAGAAGTCCGCGGTGACTGGATAGCCACGAGCGAAGCAGGTAACTATCTCATGTCGGCGCTAGCAGCTGCTCTGGGTCGATCGTTGTTGCACCGAGTGAACGATTGGAATGCAACCCGCTGCGCCCTCAAGCACCGCCTTGATACTCTCGTTCGCTCTACTACGGGTTTCAGACCGCAAGAGACCACGAGGTCATGTACGCAGGTGCCCCACCGCTGGGCATTTGTTTGCCCATCAGCGCGCCATGCATGTCGCGTACTGCGAATCTCATCAGAACTTGGCGTTGGGATAAGACGCTTGTATAGACCTGTACATCACCATCCGGCGTTCAGACATGCCCCGTGCGCGGCACCGCTTCCCAACACGGACATGCTTGCGGCGTGTCTCCTGTGCCTCGAATTAGATCTGAAGGAACCAGATGTTCAGTTCGACGCTGTTGAGCAGGTCATGAGAGTGGCCAAAACCTGACGGGGTCTTGGCCAGCAGGGAGTCACTGTGGTGTCACTGTTCGCGCTCAACGTCGTACGCAGTCTCGCTACGCGGATCCGGTTCACCTACATCTATTGGACTAATGGTTTTGGTGGAGAGGAGTCGCGATCAGGACCTGGGTCCAGCTTGGCTGCAAGTGAGGCTATCCGCGAAGGTATTCCTAGGGTGCTCGACCGGCTCGGTGTCCGGTCGGTGCTCGATGCTGGTTGCGGCGACCTTAACTGGATCGCAACGATTCCTCTGAATCTCGACCTTTTCATCGGTGTAGATGTGGTTCACCGACATTTCGGCAGGAAGGTTGGAGGGAACCACTGCCGACAGCTCTTCCTCTGCCGCGATCTAGCCCTTGGGCCGTTGCCAACCGTAGACCTGATTCTTTGTCGTGACGCTCTCGTTCACCTCTCGCTACGACATTCCTGCGATGTCATCCGTCGGTTCATCGGTAGTGGTTCAACATATCTCATGGCAACGACGTTTACTGACGTTACGAGCAATGATGAGCTTTGCGGCCGACGCTGGCGTCCGCTCAACCTTCAGCTACCGCCCTTTGGATTTCCGCAACCGCTCTGTAAGATCTGCGAACACTGCACGATCGGGGGCGGCAGGTATTCGGACAAGCATCTAGCATTGTGGCAACTTCAGTCGCTTTTTGCGGTACAAGCCCATTCCGGACACAGAAGCACTCGGAATCTCAAAGGCAACAGTTAACGTGCGCATAGGGTACATAGCGAGTTCGTACAACGAGCAGCGCAACTTCCTTTTCGCTCTTCCAGAACACGATTACATCAAAATCCCGCAGGATGACGCTTCCCGCCTGCCTGGCGGTAATTGGGCGGAAATCTGGCCCAGACTCAAACCATACGATAGACGATTCATCCTTTCCAACGACCCACTCCAGAAGGTTGACGTGATCCACCTCTTCAATGGAGTGAGTCTGGGCAATTCACCCTGGCTGACAACATTTGAGACGGTCCTCCCCAGAGTCGAGATCTTGCTGCAATGCCATCACGGAAGCGCGTGCGGCTACCATCGCAGTAATCCGCGTTGGCTGCAACTCCTCGTCTCCGCAATGTCGCGGGATGAGTGCCTCCGGCTTTTTGCGCTGTCCGACTGTGCCGTGCGAATGCAACAGAGATTTCTTGAGTGCATACCGGGTGGACTGAGCATCGGTCGCAAACTCGAACGCCTCTATCCTCCACAAGAGCCATTGTGTGATCGGCTATCGGACAAACCGGATTGTCTAAAGGACCCGCTCATACTGACGTTTGTGGGCAGAGAATTCTTCCGTAAAGGCGGCCTCGAGATGCTACGGGCGCTCATCGATGCTCGTCGGTGGTCGAAGGAATATCGTCTCAACATTGTCAGTTCACTGCAAGCTAACGATTACGCTACGCGCCGGGACATCTCGTACGCACGTACCGCCAGACAGTTGATCGCCCAACATTCCGACTGGATAACATTGCATGAAGAGCTACCACACACCAAGGTCATTGAGCTAATGCGTCGTTCACACGTGGGCCTGCTTCCCACTTGGGCCGACACTTTTGGGTACTCCGTACTCGAATTTCAAGCGGCTGGGTGCCCTGTACTGACCACTGATCAACGGGCGTTACCTGAAATCAATTCGGAACAAGTTGGTTGGATCATCCGAGTGCCCAAGAACGAACTCGGCGAGGCTATCTACTCGACTCCAGAAGAACGCCGCGTTCTCAGCGACTGCATCGAGCGAGGTGTACACGAATGGATCACAAACGTCCTCCGAGATAAGAGAATGATTGCCGTTAAGGCGACCGGCGCTCTTTGTCGCATCCGTGCTATCCATTCGCCGCGGTGCCACGCAGACCGGCTTAGGGGGGTATACTCCGAAGCTGCGGTTATGTAGTTGCGTCAGCCGGACAGATTCCTGAGAAGCTCTCTCGCACCAAGGTCTTCTAAAGTATGCCAATTTGCTCGCAGGTTCGCCAATAATGATGGGAAAGTGAATGTCAACACACCGAACGGCCTCCCTGTCGCAGTAACAAGCCGGCCGTCACACAGGCGGATCGCGCCACGAATCCGATCCGGGTACGGATGGTCATAGCTCCATTCCCAATTCACGACTGGAATCGTCACATCATTGAGCACTGTCAGCAAATGCGGAGCACGTGCGTAAAGAAGTGTCACGTAATCCTGCACGTCGTACGGCGGCAGTGTCTTCGTCGCAGCGGCAAGTTCCAGCAAGTGTTGAAGCGCGGTGTGATCCATTTTCCAAAGATGGCCTAAAAAATAATCCCGGCCATGGAATACTTGGCCCTCGATGGATAGCTTGTTCAGGATGTCCAGGTTGTATCGGACCACGAAATTGCGGAACGGCAACGTGTAGGACAGATCAGTGCAAACGATTGAGTCAAGATCAAGCCACATCGCACCGTCAGCCAGATGATTCCGGGCAATGAGCAACCGGTTGAAACTGAGATTGTTCCAATCATTTGTGTACTTGCGCTCAAAGTTCTGTTCGTAATGCCGAAAGATTGTAACGTTAGGCCGAGCCACCGCCATTTCAGGCAAGTTTGTATAACAGAAAACGTGGAATGCTGGAACAAAGCGGGTTAGCGAGTTATAGAAGACGTCAAACACTTCCAGCAACTCGGCTTCCGAGTAGCGGCCAATGTCGTAGACCATCGTGATTATCTTGACCACTCCGTCCATCATTACTCGTCTGATGTCCTCAGCCGTTGCGGACGAAAAGAAACGTCTGCCCCCATGTTTCGGTTCTGCAGCACATTAAAGGGGTCACAGGCTCGACAAGCTTCATGGGAGCCGAGTTTCGGTCGATTGAGCCAGTCCCGTTTTCGATCCAGGATGACCGAGCCCTTTTCCGTCAGGATGTTTCCTAAGCTGACTCGACGGCTCTGCGGCCACAGTACGGAATTGCAGGGAAGGACCTCGCCCCATGGGTCGATGTAGAGAAGATGCCGTTCCGCTCCACACGAACGCATGCTTAGGTAATCTTTCGTGTAGTGTCCTGCACATATCGATTCGAGGGGGACAACGTCGAAACCAGAGAGAAGAGGGCTTACGACTAGCGGCTTGGATTCCTTTGAGTCCGCTTCAATTCGGCGTAGGATACGTGCGGCCTCATCGCGCCCGTCGCGGGTCCATCTGCTAGCGGTTGTTCCACGAACTGGGATTATGTGCCACTCATCCACGTCTGGCCAGAACGGCAGCAAGGAAAACAGTTCGAGTGAGACGCAGTTGTCAGGCAACAGGACGGTGTTCACTTGGATCCACGCCGGGCGGGATCGCATTTTTCGAAACGCAGTAGTAACGGCGGCATCTAATGGCAGTAGGCCGCGATACCGGGCATGTGAATCTTCGTCAGCGAAGTCACGTGAGTAGACTATGTAATCAAGCGCCGCTATATCAAGATAATCGCGATATCGCGGTTCGAATACGGTGCCATTGGTGATCGCACCCAGCCGGAATCCAACGTCTGCCGCCTCTCTTAATAGCGACAAGGCATAAGAGCAATGGACGAACTCACCTCCGGTGAGGACCAATCGTGTCCAGCCGTCTTCACGTAATAACGGCAACAGCGCTTTCGTAACAGCTTCAGGGATTGTGACGTTATGGAGTCGAGTGACGCACATGGGACAGCTCGCATTGCATGCCGATCGCAAGCCGATGTAGACGACACGTTCACCAGCACCAAGAGATAGCATCACCACAACACCCTAATTCGTTCGACCTTGCGAAAAGTAGGTCGGTGCCCGGTCAACCGACCTGCAATCAGTCGACCTAGACCGATCCACGCGCCCACAGACTTGAAGCAAACTGCAAATGGCACCGCGATAGTCAACCAAAACCGACGAGCCTCATGGCGTGGTGTCGCCATCGCGGCAATAAATATGGTGTATCCGATGAAGGTGGCGAGAATCACAGCGGCACAGGCAGTGGTGAGCAAGAATGTTTGAGCAGACAACAAGATCGTTGCTGCCGGAACAACAGCGGCGATGCAGAACAGTGGGCGGAAAAGCCATTTGAGGTCAAGGAGCAGATGATTCATCCACTGCCGGCATTTCGCGAGTGTTCGTTGCTCAGAAGCAGCTATCAGCCGGAACGCCGTAACGCTACCAGCGAACCAATGGCTGTGCTGATGCGCAAGAGACCTCAAATCTGTCGGAGATTCGCAACCGTCGGGGTATGGCACGGGATAGATCTTCGTCCCCCCCAGAGTCAACGAGATGCCAAGTTGAATCCCGTCGGCCGGTCCGTTTGTGGAGAAGCCACCCTGGCGCAGGAGCGTATCTAGCCTGATGAACTCCCCGTGGCCCATGCAGTACGGTGGGAAGGAAGGTGCGCGGCCACGGCAAAGCTCTTTGTTGGTTTGCAGGAAACGTGGAACTTCGGAGATCAGATTCCAAGCCGTTTGATAGGCTGCATTTGCCGCCAACACAGGGGCCCCTCGGGCCATCCAAAGCGCAGGCATGTTTAGCTGATAGTCTAAGATCTGTTGAAATGCTGTTGCGAGCGGATTCTTGGCCACCGCCCAGGCTATGTATTCTAGTACGCGGGGATCGGGGCTTGAGTCGGCATCGTAAACTCCAACGAAAGTCGCACCGGCGTCAGGTTGGAGTTCCGCTATTGTGTGCTGAAGTGCAAGATTCAGCTGATAGGCCCTTCCCCTGGCCGAAGTACTCGGCGGCGCCGCTACGACGCGTATCTGCGGATCAGAGCATCCGCGCTGCTGCCTAAACCGCTCGATAGCTGCCGCAGTCGAATCCCCAGTAGCATCCGGTAGTTCCTCCGAAGTTAGCGCCACGACGATTCGGAAAGCCGACGCATCGTAATGAAATGCAGTCAATGCCCCCAATGTCCGGCCGATGACGGCCTGCTCGCGCAACGCTGGAACGAGGAGGATAAATTTAGGAGATGGTCCCACCGGTGTCCCGCGACTCTGCTCGAACGCAGCGCGCTGGATAGTGAGCCAATGTCGAGCGGCGAGGGCGCGGCAAACACCGGCGATCATCACGACAAAACAAACCGACCAAAGTAGGAGCGCAATGGTTATCATTGGACGTTGGCCGGCTGGGTCGAGCGGTTGTGGCCCCCCAATGCTTCATCCCTGTTGGTGAAAATCCAGTGACTATGGTCACAAACCCAGCCGCTTTGATAAGAACTCGCTTTGAAATGAGTTGAATTATTACAAAAAAAGGAGTTGTATGTCAAGAAGAAGCAAATCGCAAGATATGGGTGCTTTCTCAAGACATTCTGGGGAGGGTGGGACAAAGAGATTTCGAAGTGGGATAGGGTGACCCAGGACAGGATATCCGTGCTCACCCGTCGATAAAAGGGGTTTCTTTACTCCCTCTGCCGGCAGACTAACCCCTTGCTCCATCCATCCGAACAAGATCCACTGCCCGTTCAGCTCAGATAGGAATCCATCGGGTAATCCGGGTTTGCACAGACGGAATCAGGGCATAAAATCTGAGACCTCGAATCATCGAGGTAAATCGTTGGAGGGCGCCGTTGAAATAGTGGGCAGCACTCAATATCTTGCCACTGTACGCCTTCTAAGAAATTACGATCTGGCAATCAAATCAACTCCCGGATTTGTTCCTTTTGTTACTGGTTGAAGTGCTGCATTGGGGTGAGGTTTCCAAAAACGAAGGGATACAGGAAGAAATCGAGTACTTTATCCAGAACTCATGAAAGAAGTATTTCAATGAGTTAATGTCCGAATCACGTTATTCTCTCTTTCTTATAAGACCCAATTATCTTCAGCAATTCCTCAATGTCCACCTTTCCACATCTGGCACAAAGATAAAAGAGATGAAATGTTTTT
>Ga0194112_10006271_pt1 | contig 15776 bp, 12 predicted proteins | sample TA2MahC400mmetaG_FD_146191 | JGI IMG/M metagenome (GOLD analysis project Ga0194112, IMG submission 146191) | Freshwater microbial communities from Lake Tanganyika, Tanzania - TA2015016 Mahale Deep Cast 400m | ecosystem: Environmental > Aquatic > Freshwater > Lake | place: Tanzania: Lake... | reverse complement strand
CGAGCAGCAGCAGCGCCGCCAGCCAGTCGCCGTCGACCTTGAGCGCCTCATGGAGCAGCCGCTCCGCCTCACGCCGGTCGCCGCGCTTGAGCGCCAGCGAGGCGAGCGCCGTGCGCGCCCGGGGGGCCTCGCGCCGGTAGGCGTCCTCGTCGGTGCGCCGCAGGCGGTCGAGCGCCCGCTGCGCCTCCTCCGGCTGCTCCAGCTCGAGGGCGATCTCGAGCTCGGCGCGCGCCAGGCGCGCGCTGCGCCGCTCGAGGTGGCGCAACTCCTCGGCCACGCGCGCCGCCTCCTCGAAGCGCTTCAGGCGCAGGAGGTCTTCCAGCAGCCCGCCGTGGATCTCGATCTTGGCCTCGCGATCCCGCAGGTCGCGCGCCAGCAGGCTGCGGCGCACCAGGATCGCGCGCTCGCGGTCCCCCTGCCGCTGCAGCAGCCGCGCCAGGCGCAGGTAGGCGCCCAGGTCCTCGGTGTCGGCGCGGATGATCTCCTTCAATTCGTCGCCCGCCCGCTTCCAGTCCTCGTCGAGCAGCGCGCCGGCGATCGTCTGGTAGCGCGTCAGCAGACCGACCGCCTTGCGCCGGCGCGTGCGCCAGACCGGGAGCGCGACCACCGCCGCGGCCAGAAGCACGAGCAGGACGATGAGGACGACGCTACCCACGCGGCGCCTCGCTCTCGGCCTCCGCCTCCGGCGCCGGCGGCTCGAGCAGGCCGTCGAGCGGAGCCGTGCGCAGGCGGTTGAGCTCCTCGCGCAGCGCCTCGAACTGGCGCTGGAGCTGGTTGTGGCGCCGCCGCAGCCGCAGCTCGCGCAGCGCCGAGATGAGGAAGAAGGTCAGGAAGCCGAGCAGGTAGGCGAGCAGCAGCGCCACGGTCAGGTTCATGCGCGTGCCCGCCGACTGCGGATCCAGCCAGCGGACGGCGACCGTCTCGTTGACGTTGGCCAGCGCGAAGAGGATGACGACGGCGTTGAGCCCCAGGAGCACGAAGAGCCGCAGGTACCACATGGCCAGCCTCCGTCGCCGGATGCCCGATCCCGCAAACGCTGCGCATTCTAGGGGCGCGGGTGAGCGAATGCAACGAGCGCCGCTCCGGGGCCCGCGCCCTCGCGCCGCCGGGGCGAGCCTGCGCGGTCGGGCGCGGCGGCGCAGCGACTCGCCGCCGGGGCGACCCTGCGCGTAGTCGGACGCGGCGGCGCAGCGACTCGCCGCCGGGGCGACCCTGCGCGTAGTCGGACGCGGCGGCGCAGCGACTCGCCGCCGGGGCGACCCTGCGCGTAGTCGGACGCGGCGGCCCGCATCCCGGGCGGGGCAAAGCGAAGCGGGAGGGCGGCCGCGCCGCGCCTCCCGCCGCTCGTTCGCGCCCGGCGTCCCGGGAAGCCCAGCGCTCCCCCGGGCCGCCTTCGTCTAGGCCGTGGGCCGGTCCGCCTCCGGAGGCTCAGTCGAGGACGCCGCCTGCTCGGACCCGCCGGCGGTCATGTCCGCCTCCGAACTCGCCGCCGGCTCATCCGGCTCGGCCACGGCCGCCTCCGCTGGCCGCGGCCCCGCCGCGGCCTCCTCCGCCGGGCCCTCCGGGACCTTCGCCCGCGCCGCCGGGGCATCCTCCATGCCGGCCGGCGCCGCGCCCGTCTCGGCGTCCCCGGCGGGCGCCTCGTCCTCGGGTAGGTCGATCCCCTTGGCGCCTTCCTCCGAAGCCTCCGGCAGCGGCCCCGACTCGGCCTCGCGCGCCTTGTGCATCTCGACGAAGTCGCGCACGACCTGCTCGTCCTGCTCCGCCAGCCAGGCCTTCACGCTGAGCAGGATCCGGCGGTTGGCCGGGTCGACCCGCGTGATCTTCATGTCCAGCGCGTCGCCCTCGCGGAAGCAGCGGCGGGCGTCGGTCACGTCGTCCAGGCCGAGCTGGCCGGTCGGCACGAAACCCTCGACGTCCTGCTCGAGGATGACGACCGCGCCCCGGTCGATGACCTTGGCGATCGTGCCGCGCACCGTGGCGTTGGCCGGATAGGTGTCCATCAGCTTCGGCCAGGGATCGTCCTGGACCTGCTTCAGCCCGAGGCTGACGCGCCGGTTCACCTTGTCCAGCGACAGCACGCGCACGGTCACCGAGTCGCCCTTCTTGAGCAACTCGCTCGGGTGGCCGATGCGGCGCGTCCAGGACATGTCCGAGATGTGCACCAGCCCGTCGATGCCGTCCTCCAGCTCGACGAAGGAACCGAAGTTGGTCAGGTTGCGCACCTTGCCGCTGACGATCGAGTTGACCGGGTAGCGCTCGTCGAGCGTCAGCCAGGGGTCGGGCTCGACCTGCTTGAGGCCGAGCGAGATGCGCTCCTTCTCCTTGTCGACCTTCAGCACCATGCACTCGACTTCCTGGCCCTCCTTGAGGATCTTCGACGGGTGGCGGACATGCTTCGTCCAGGACATCTCCGAGATGTGGATCAGCCCCTCGACCCCCTTCTCCAGCTCCACGAAGGCGCCATACTCGGTGATGCTGACCACGCGGCCGGAGATGCGCGACCCTACCGGGTAGCGGTCGGCGACGTGCTCCCAGGGGTAGTCGCTGAGCTGCTTGATGCCCAGGCTGATGCGCTCGCGCTCGGGATCGAAGGAGAGCACCTTGACCTGCAGCTTGTCGCCGACGCTGACGACCTCCGACGGATGGCGGATGCGGCCCCAGGACATGTCGGTGATGTGCAGCAGGCCGTCGATGCCCCCGAGGTCGATGAAGGCGCCGAAGTCGGTGATGTTCTTGACGTAGCCGCCGCGCACCTGGCCGACGCCCAGCTCCTGCAGGATGCTCGCCTTGGCCTTCTCGCGCTCCTCCTCCAGCACCAGGCGGCGCGAGACGACGATGTTGCGCCGCCTCTTGTTGAGCTTGATGATCTTGAAGCGCAGCGTCTGGGTCATCAGGCTGTCGATGCTCTGCGGCTGGCGCAGCGCGATCTGCGAACCCGGCAGGAAGGCCTCGACGCCGAAGAGGTCGACGACGACGCCGCCCTTGATCTTCTTGACCAGGCGCCCCTCGACGACCTCGCCCCGCTCGGCGGCGTCCTTGACCCGGTCCCAGACCTTGACGAAGTCGGCGCGCTGCTTCGAGAGGACGACCAGCCCCTGATCGTCCTCGATGCGCTCGAGGAAGACGTCGATCTCGTCGCCCACCTTGATGCTGTCGGACTCGGCGAACTCGGCGATGGGGATGATGCCCTCGCTCTTGAAGCCGATGTCGACGAGGACGTCCTTCTCGTCGACCCGCAGCACGCGCCCCTTGAGGACCTCGCCCTCCTCGAGGTGCTTGAGCGAGTCGAGGTACATGCCGACCATCTCCTGCAGCTCGGGGGCCGCCGCGGGGTCCTCGACGTCGCGGTTGACGATGCGCAGCGTGGCGCCGCGCTCGCCCTTGGCGCCCGACGGCGCGGGAGCGTCCTCGTCCCCTTCGGAATCCGCCTCGAGCACGCTGGCGCCCTCCGCCCGGGGCGAGGGGCGCGTCACGGCGCCGGTCGACCCCTGCTCGGGAGCGGGCATCCCGCCGCCCGCCACCGGCTGCTCGGGGGACCGCAGCCCCGTGCCCGCATCAGACCCGGGGGCCCCTTCACCCCCGCTCGCCGCCTCGGCCGGCCCGGCCGGGCCGAATCCCGCGCCGGCCGCCGCCGGTTCCTCGCCCGAAGACCACTTCTCGTCCGTCATGGTTGGTTCGTCCTCCTCGGTTCCGCACCGTTTCACCCACCCGGAATCCCGCGCCGGGCGACGCGACCGCAAATGGATGATTATACCCATCGGAGGCCCGATTTCAAGCCTCGGCGGCGCGCAGGGGGGCCAGGGGACAGGCGCAGCCTCGGTTCAGCGTCCCCCGGTCGGGCCGGGGCCCGAGTCGGGCGCCCCGGGGGCCGGCGCGCGCGCATCCGGCGCCCGCGGGTCCAGCGCCCTCGCATCCGGGCTCCGCGGGGCCGGCGCCCGCGCATCCGAGGCCTGGCGGAGCGCCGCGATGGCGGCCATCAACGCCTCCAGGTAGGCGCCGTCCCCGGCGGCGCCGGACGGATCGGGCGGCGGCAGCGGGGGCCCGAAGCGCAGCCGGATCGGCTCGCGGCGCAGCAGCGAGCGCAGCGGCCGGTCGCTCCCCTCCAGGCGCGCGGGCACGACGGGCACTTGCGCCAGCCGGGCCAGCGCCGCCGCGCCGCGGCGCGGACGCGAGCGCTCGCCCTCGCGCACTCGCGTCCCCTCGGGGAAGACCGTGACCGGGATCCCGCGGCGCAGGCTCTCCAGCGCCGCCTCGAGGGCCTGCTTGTCGTAGCCCCCGCGGCGCAGCGGGATGGCGTAGAGGGCGCGGATCAGGTGGCTGAAGCCGGGGACGCGGAACAGCTCCCGCTTGGCCAGGAAGGCGACCGGCGCGGGACAGAGCAGGCCGAGCAGCGGCGGATCGAGATACGAGAGGTGGTTCGAGGCGAGGATGAAGGGGCCGCGGGGCACGAGCGCCTGCCCGCCGACCCGCGGTGCCAGGACGAGGCGCACGAGCGCCCCGCCGGCGGCGCGCACCGCGCGATGGAAGCGCGAGCCCGCAGGCCATCCGCCGCCGCGGTAGAGGGCGGCGATCAGCGCCGACTGCTCGGCCGGCGTCATCCCCGCGGTCTGGATGCGCACGGCGTCCTCGGGCGGACGCAGCGGCGAGAGCTCGCGGCCGCGGTCGCGCTCGTCGCGGGCGGCCATCTGGCGCTCCACCTCGCCGAGCTCCTGGCCGCGTCCGGCGGCCGCCAGCTCGAGCTGGCGGCGCCGCGCCCGCTCGGCGAGCGGCGCGTCCAGGAAGATCTTCAGCTTCGCGTCGGCGAAGACGGCCGTGCCCATGTCGCGCCCCTCGGCCACGCAGGAGGACTGCGCCGCCAGACCGCGCAGGAGCCGGCGCACGAGGGCGCGCACCTCGGGGAGCGTCGCGATGCGCGAGGCGAGCGCGGCCACCTCCGGCGCGCGCAACCGTTCGGTCACCTCCTCGCCGTCTACGCGCACGCGGAACTCGCTTCCCGCCGGCTGCGCCTCGAGGCGCAGGCCGTCGACGAAGGCCTGCCAGACGGCGCCCTCCTCCGGAAGGAGGCCGCGCGCCCCGGCGGCGACGGCGATCGCCCGGTAGAGCGCGCCCGAGTCGAGGTAGACAAAGCCCAGCGCGGCGGCCACGGCCCTGGCCGTCGTCGTCTTGCCCGCGCCGGCGGGCCCGTCGATCGTGATCACGTCGCCCACGGCGGTCGGCTCCTCGGGCGTCGGGCGATCAGAGCGCGAGCCCGCTCAGCGCGCGCAGCTGCGCGATCTCCTCGGCGGTCAGGGGGCGATGCGCGCCGAGCGGCAGCTCGCCCAGGCGGATCCCGGCGAAGGCGATGCGCCGCAGGCGCATGACCCGCAGGCCGACGCGGCTGCACATGCGCCGCACCTCGCGCTTCTTGCCCTCGCGGATCGTGATCGTCAGCAGCCCGCTTCGCGCCAGCGCCCGCTTCAGACGCACCTCCGCCGGCCCGCTCACCTGCCCCGCGCCGATCGGCACGCCGCCGGCGAGCCGGGCGAGTTGGCCCGGGCGCGGGGCGGGCATGACCTTGACGCGATAGACCCGCTCGACCCGGTTGCGCGGATGCAGCAGGTGCTCGGTCAGCTCCCCGTGATTGGTCAGCAGCAGCAGCCCCTCGGAGTCCCGGTCCAGCCGCCCGACGGCGAAGACGTGCGCCGGCAGGCGCCGCAGGAGGGCGCGCATGTCGACCCGCCCCTGCTCGTCGCGCGAGGTGACGATCACGCCGCGCGGCTTGTGCAGCGCGTAGTAGAGCCAGCGCGAGGGGGCACGCACGCGCGCCCCGTCCAGCGTCACCCGGTCCCCGCCCGTCTCGACCAGCAGGCCGGGATCGGTGGTCGTCTCGCCGTTGACCTGCACGCGGCCGGCGAAGACGAGCGCCATCGCGCCGCGGCGCGACGCCGCGCCGCAGAGGGCCAGATAGCGGTTCAAGCGGATCCTGCGGCCGGAGGGCTCCCCGCCGGGACCGGAGGGCGCCTCGCCGCCCGCCGCCGGCTTCCTGGCGCGCGAGTCGGCGGACACGGCCGCGGCCTCAGGAGCCCGCGCCGGCGGGCCCGCCGCCCGAGCGGACGAACGCCCCGGCGTCCGCCGGCTCGGCGAGCGCGGCGGCGTCCGCTGACCCCGGCGCCGCGGGCTCGGCGGGCGCGTCGGCGTCCGCCTCTGCGGCTCCCAGGGGCTCTCCGGGTCCCTCGTCCTCGGCGAGCTCCGGTGCCGCGGCGCGCCCCTGGGCGGCTTCGCCCTGCGCATCGGCGGGCCCCGCGGTCGCCTCCCCCTGCCCCGCCTCCCGGACTTCGGCCCGGGCCGCCTCGCGATCCACCAGCGCGGCGAACTCCTCCAGCTTCGGCAGCTCGGAGATGTCGGCGATGCCGAAGTGCTCGAGGAAGCGATCGGTCGTCGCGTAGAGCAGCGGATGGCCCGCCGCGCGCGCGCGCCCGCGCACGGCGATCAGCTTGCGCTCGAGCAGTGTGCGCAGGCTCGCGCCGCAGTCGACGCCACGCACCGTCTCGATCTCGCCGCGCGTCACCGGCTGCCGGTAGGCGATCACGGCGAGGACCTCGAGCCCGGCGCGGGAGAGGCGCTGGCGGCGGCGGCCGACGAGCAGCCGCTCCACCCAGGGCGAGAGCGCCGGCCGGGTCAGCAGCTGGTGTCCCCCGCCGACGGCGGCGAGACAGAAGCCTCGTCCGCTGTCGTCGTAGAAGCGGGCCAGCTCGCCGAGCGCCCCCTCCAGCTCCTCCACGGTCGCCTCGGGGATCGCCTCGGCGATCTGCGCCCGCGTCAGGGGAGCGTCGGCGGCGAAGAGCAGCGCCTCGACGATGCGCGCGATCTCGGCCACCTCAGGCCTCCGCCGGCAGCGCCGCGACTGGCGCGCGCTCGTCCGCCTCGCGCGCCTCGGCCCGCGTCGCGCCGCGGGTGGTCCCGGGGCGCGCTTCGCCGAAGACGCGGGAGAGCACCCAGAGGTCGCCGCACGGCTCGTCCTGGAGGAGCTCGAGCACCTGCTGGCGCGCCAGCTCGAGCGCGGCGAGCAGCGTCACGGCGATCTCCAGCCGCCGCGCGTCGGCGCAGAAGACCTCGCCGAAGAGGATCCTCCCGCCGGCCGCCTCCAGGCGGTCCAGGAGGAAGGTGACCTGCTCCTCCATGCGGACGTCATCGAGACGCACCGCGTGGACGGCGCGCTCGCCCTCCTCGCGCAGGCGCTCCGCCGCCCGCCACGCTTCGGCGAGCGCGTAGAGGTCGATCTCGGCCAGCGGAAACTCGAAGTCCTCGGGCAGGGCCGCGCGGGCGCCGCGCGGGTAGCGCGGGCCCGACTCCTCGCTGCGCCGGCGCAGGTGCGCGGCCGCCTCCTTGAAGGTGCGGTAGAGGACGAGGCGGGCGATCAACTCCTCCTCGGACTGCGGCTCGTCGATCGCCTCATCGCCGGCCGTCGGGCGCGGCACCAGGCGCCGCGACTTCAGCCGCATGAGCGTCGCCGCCATGACCAGGAACTCGCCGGCGATCTCGACGTTCAGCGCCTCGATGCGCTCCAGGTAGTCGAGGTATTGGCGGGTGATGCGGGCGATCGAGATCTCCCAGATCTCGATCCGGTCCTGCTGCGTCAGGTGGAGGAGCAGATCGAGCGGCCCCTCGAAGTTCTCGAGGCGCACGAGGTGGCCCGCGGCGGCGCCGCGTTCGGGCGGCGCGACAGGGGCCGGGGCGTCTGTTACGATCGCTTCCGGCATCGACGCTGGGCACACTAGGCAACGAGGCGGAGGCTGTCAAGGCTGCCGGCCGCTCGGGGCGGCGGTGCCGCCGGCCGCGCCCGACCGGTCGCCGGACGAGGCGGGCGCCATGGAGGGACGGGGCCATGCGCATCGAGACGCACACGCTGGCGCTGCGCACGCGGGGATTCACCGACATCCAGGACCTGACGCCGGCCGTCGCCGCGCTCCTGCGCGAGCGGCGGCTGCGCGAAGGCTCGGCGCTGCTCTTCGCCGGCGGCTCCACGGCCGGGCTGACGACGATCGAGTTCGAGGAGGGCGCCGTCGCCGACCTGCGCGCGGCCATCGAGCGGCTCGCGCCGCAGCGCGAGACCTACGCCCACGACGCACGCTGGGGCGACGGCAACGGCTTCGCCCACGTCCGCGCGGCGCTCATGGGGCCCGCACTCGAGGTCCCGGTCTGCGGAGGGGAGCTGCTGCTCGGCACCTGGCAGCAGATCGTGCTCTGCGACTTCGACAACCGCTCGCGGCGCCGCAGCGTCGTCTGCCAGCTCCGCGGCCTGTTCGACGCGGAGCCGTAGGTCCCGGAACGCGAAGCGCCAGGGCACGGGACCCTGGCGCGTCACGCAAGTCCGAACCGGCAAGCCCCCCCCGCCCGAGCATGCAAGCTAGCTCATGGCGACGCCGTTCTCAGGGAACTCTCCCAGTCCGTTTTCGAGCCCCGCGGCGGGGCGTACATCACCGGGGGCGCCTGCTCCGGCCGCGCCATCCTCGCCGCTGGGGGTCAGCGTTGAGATTCCTACCCCGCGCGGCCACAGGCGCCCCCTCGAGCTACAGAACCCAACCATCTCCGCCGGGGCAGGCCGTCTCCAGCCGCTCCCATTGGAAGTAGATCTGCGTGTCCAGGCGCGCCAGGCGCACGATGTGGAACGGGCTCTCCCGGCCCGGACCGGCGCAGGCGGGCCCCGGCTCGTGCAGCGTGACCGGCACGAGCAGATACCCGCCCGCCGTGCGCGCCACCTGCGCGCCGATCTCGACGTGCGCGCCGGGGCGCACCGCCGGGCCGGCGAAGACGGCCAGGAGCATCTCGCGGGCGAAGTCGATCTCGCCGATGAGCAGCGGCTCGCCGCTCAACTCTCCGGCCAGCAGCGCCTCGAGACCGTCGCGGTCGGCGATCAGCCTGGCCGTGGGCGCGGCGACGAGTGCCTGGCGCCCGCGCGCGAAGCTGGTCGTCGCCAGCTGGGCGACCTTCTCGCTGCCCTCGCCGAGCGCCTCGGCGCGCAGGCGCTCCAGCAGCAGGCGCAGCTCCAGCCGGGCGGCGGGGGGCTCGAGATCGGGTCCCCAGGCGAACCCGAGCGAGCGGCCGCCGACCGCCAGGAGCACGCCCCCCTGGGCCCCGGGCGGCCAGGAGGAGAGCGGCTCGAGGTCGGCCCGGGCGACCGCTTCGGCGAGCGCCTCGAACTCGCTCGGGGAGACGAGGCCGGAGCCGGCCCGCTCATCGGCGCCTAGCTCGAGCGTCGCGTCGGGGAAGATGCGCAGCGTGTCGGGACCGCTGAAGGTGAAGAGCGCCAGCGATTCCCAGGGCGCGCGCGGCGCCCCGGGTGCGCTCACCGGACCGCTGTCGCACCCGCTAACCAGGATGGCCACAAGAGGCGCCGCGCTGAGCGCCCATCCCCGGTATCCGAGAAATCCATTCACACGGAACCTCCCGCAGCTTCGGCTGCAAGACAGGTGCCAAAGGGGCTTCGCCGGCGCCACTCTATCTCCAAGCCAGTCAATGGGATAATGGGGCCGTGCCAACCGGAGCGGCCCTGCCGCGGTGCTCGATCGCGGATTCCTGAGAAGCGGCTCGGAAAGCTGAGGGCGGGGCGCGCCCGACGCCGCTCCCCGCGGACCCTTCCGGCCGTGAGGCGCGGGACCTCCGCCTGGCGGCAGGGCTGGCTCCGATCCACCCCCCTCGCGCTCAGCGGCCGGTCTCGTATCGGAAGGCGAGCAGCGCCGTCGCCCGCTCGTAGCGCTCCCAGGGCAGTCGCGCCTCGCTCCGCTCCCAGCCCGCCTGCAGCTCCGCGCTCAGGCCCCCGCCCAGGTCGCGGATCCCGCGCAGCGTCCACTGGTCGCGGGCGCCGAACTCCGGGTCGTCCGGATCCGCCTGGGGGTCGAACAGGCGCAGCGCCTCGTCGCGCCGCTCCGCCGGCTCCCAGCGTCCGGAGAGCAGGATCCGGGTGCGCGAGTCGAGCGGCTGTGCGACCAGCAGGTCGACTCGCAGCCGCCGGAACCCGGCCCCATGGCTGTTGCTCCAGGTGCGCCGCAGGCCGGCGCCAGCGCGGACCAACGGGACCCCGAGGCGAATGAGACCCGCCCCCGCGAACAGGGACTGATCGCGCTGGCTGCCGGAAAGCAGGAGCGTCTCCCCCTGGGGCCCCGCGGCCAGCGCCGGCCGGTCGTAGGCGACGCGGCTCGCCTCGCCCCGGGCGAGCCAGCGCCAGGAGTCGGCGACGCTCCGCTGCAGCTCGAGGGCCGCCTGCTGGCCGTCCCGGCGGCCCGGATCCCAGGCCGCCGCGCCCTCCGGGAGGCCGCCGCCGGGGCTCGCCGGGTCGCGGCGCAGCCAGAGCGCGCGCAACTGGGTGACGAGCGTGCCGCGGCGTCCCGCGGGAGTGTGGGCCTGCAGCCCGAGTTCGTGACCGCGCAGGCCGCGCCCCTCCGCGTGCGGGTACTCCCTCAGCGACCCGATCCATCCCGCCTGCAGCAGCCGCCCGCGGCGGTCGCGCCACTCGCAGCCGAGCTCCCCGCGCAGCAGGTGCCGCGTCTCGCCCCGCTCCCGAGCGTAGCGATCGGTCCCCCAACGGAGCTGCGTGTTCCAGCGCGCGCCTCTCCAGGGGGCGCTCGCCGCCCAGCCCGCCTCCAGCCGGTTGAAGACATCCTGCCGGCGGTATCGCGACTCGAGCACCTCGCGCGGGTTGCCGTCGACCCCCGCTCCCGCGAGCCCGTGCGCATCCCAGGAGACCCTCGCTGCGGCCCGGCCGTGCGGAGCCAGCAGCAGCGCCAGCAGCGGCACCATCACCGTCCAACTCCGGCGGATCATCGCTCGCTCTCCCTGCGCGTCGCCTCGCGCTCCAGCTCCTCGGCCCGCTGCGCCAGCTCCCGCTCCCGGCCGGCGAGGAAGCCGCGCAGCCTCGCCAGCGCCTCCGCCGCGCCCCCGGCCCCGCCGGCCTCCTCCCCCGCCTGCGCCAGCAGCGCGGCGAAGTCGTCGCCGGCTTTCGCCGCGGCGGCGTCCAGCGCCATCGCGGCGCGCTCCTCGAAGAAGGCCTGATCCGCGAGCATCCGGCTCGCCTCGCGCGCCAGCCGCTCGCCGTCGCCGCGCCGCGCCTCGCGCTCGACGATCTCCCGCCAGCGTCCCGCCCGATCGATCAGGTCGCGCGCGTAGGCCGCCTTCTGGCGCAGGATCTCGGGCGGATCCCCCTCGCCCGCCTCGGGCAGGGGGAACTCGGCGCGCCCCGCGCCGGCGCCCCACCGCCGGACGCGCGCCTGGAGCGCGAGCAGCGTCTCGCGCTGCGCCTCCGTCGCCGCGGCGCTGCCGGTCAGCGCCGCGGCGATCTCCCCATCCAGCCGCTCCGCCGCCGGGGCGCAACGCAGCGCCTCGGCGAGCAGCGCCACCGAGAGCCTCTCGATCGAGTCGGCCAGCGCCTCGCCGCGAGCGAGCAGCGAGCGCTCCAGCCCCGCGTCGCCCGCCGTGCCCGCCGCCGCGCGCTGCAACGCCAGCGCCTCGGCCGCCGCGCGCAGCGCCTCCCGTCGCCCGACGAGGCGCTCCCGGCGCTCGGCGCAGGCACCCCACTCGGCGCCCGAGGGCAGCACGAGCGGAGCCTGGGCGGCCGGCGCGCCGGCCCACAGGGCCAGCGCCAGGCCGACCGCCAGCCGCTGTCGCCGCGCAGCGCTCACAGCAATCCGTGCTTCTCCAGCTTGTAGTAGAGGGCGCTCGCCTTGATCTGGAGCAGCCGCGCCGCCTCGGCCTTGACGCCCCCCGCCTGCTCCAGGGCCCTCTCCAGCAGCGCCCGCTCGAGCCGGTCGAGCGCGTCGTTCAGCGGCACGATGCCGGAGGGCAGCGGCTGGCTCGCCCGCGCGTCGCGCGCGAGGAAGGCCAGATCGGCCTCGTCGATGACCTCGCCCGCGCAGAGGACGATGGCGCGCTCGAGGGCGTTCTCCAGCTCGCGCACATTGCCCGGCCAGTCGTAGAGGGTGAGCAGGCGCAGCGCCCCCGGCGTCAGCCGGACCGCCGGGCGCCCGAGCCTGGCCGCCAGCCGGCCGATGAAGTGATCGGCCAGCGGGGCCACATCCTCGCGCCGCTCGCGCAGCGGCGGCAGGTGCATGGGGATCACATAGAGCCGGTAGAAGAGGTCCTCGCGGAAGCGCCCCGCGGCGACATCGGCGCGCAGGTCGCGGTTCGTGGCGGCGATCACCCGCGTGTCGACCCGCAGCGTCCGTTCGCCGCCGACGCGCTCGAACTCCCGCTCCTGCAGGACGCGCAGCAGGCGCACCTGCACCGCGGCGCCGATGTCGGCGATCTCGTCCAGGAAGAGCGTGCCCCCATCGGCCAGCTCGAAGCGCCCGCGCCGCTGTCGCGCGGCGCCGGTGAAGGCGCCCCGCTCGTGGCCGAAGAGCTCGCTCTCGAGCACCCCCTCGGGCAGGGCGCCGCAGTGGACGCGCACGAAGGGGCCGTCACGCCGCGCGCTGCGCCAATGGATCGCCCGGGCGACGAGCTCCTTGCCGGTCCCGCTCTCGCCGGTGATCAGCACCGAGCTGTCCGTCGGCGCGACGCGCTCGATGGTCGCGAAGAGCGCCAGCATCCCCGGCGCCCGGCCGACGATCTCGCCGGCGTTGAAGGCGGCCTCGGCTTCCTCCTCGAGGTAGAGCCGCCGCTCGCGCTCGCGCAGCAGCGCCAGCCGGTCGGCGCGCACGGCCAGCGCCTGGGCCGCCTTGGCCACGAGCTGATCGAGGCGCAGCGGCTTGGGGAGGAAGTCGAAGGCGCCGGCGCGCATCGCCGCCACGGCCGCCTCGATCGTCCCGTAGCCGGTCATGACGATCACCTCGATCAGCGGATCCTTGCCCTTGACGCGGGCGAGCAGCTCCTGGCCATCGACGCCCGGGAGCTTGAGATCGGTGAGCACGAGCTCGACCGGCTCGCCGGCGCAGAGCTCGAGCCCCGCCTCGGCGCGCTCGACCGCGTCCACCTGGTGCCCCTCCTGGCGCAGCACCTCGGCGATCGTCTCGCGCAGCGTGGCGTTGTCCTCGACGACCAGGATCCGGCCCACCGTTCACCCCTCCCGGCCCGCGCCCCAGCGCAGCGTGAAGCGCGCCCCGCCCAGCGGGCCCTGATCGAGCTCGAGCCCGATGCCGCCCAGCTCGCAGAGGCGCCGGACGATCGCCAACCCCAGCCCGGCGCCCTGGGCGCGCGTCGAGTAGAAGGGCTCGAAGACGCGCTCGCGCGCCTCCGGCGGGATGCCCGGCCCGCTGTCGGCGACGCACAGCAGCGCCCCTTGCTCCGTCGCCCGCAGGCTCAGCTCGACGCGCCCCGCCTCGCCCGCCGCCTGCATGGCGTTGAGCAGCAGGTTGACGAGGATCCGCCGCGCGTGGCCCGCGTCGCAGACGACGCGCAGCGGCTCGAGGCTCTGCTCGAGCGATCCCGGCCAGCGCAGCGACTCGACGGCGCTGCGAGCGCTCTCCCGCGCCAGTTCGTCGAGAGCTTCCGCGGCCGCCTCCGGCCGCTCCGGGCGGGCGAAGGCGAGGAACTCCCCGACCACGCCGTCGAGATGCGCCGCCTCCTCGAGGATCCGCCGCGCCCGCCGGCGTGCCGGAGCCGGCAGGGCGGCGTCGCGTTCGAGCAGCTCGGCGTTGAGCAGCAGCCCGCCCAGCGGATTGCGGATCTCGTGCGACACGCCGCCGAGCATGGCCCGCAGGTGCTGCTCGCGCAAGCGCACGGCGCCGCGCATGGCCTCCAGCGCCCCGGCGAGCGCGCCGATCTCGTCCCGCCCGAACCCCGCCAGGGGGGCATCGAGGTCCCCCCGCTCCATGCGCCGTGCCGCGGCGGCCAGCCTCTCCAGCCTGCGCGTCAGCGCGCCCGCCAGGAGCGCCGCCGCGACGGCGACGAGCAGCACGCCTGCGGCGCCGACGAGCAGGAGCGTCGAGCGCATGGCGGAGACCGCCCCGAGCGAGGTTTCCGGAGCCTCGACGACGAGGACGCCCAGCAGAGCCCGCTCCGCCGTCGCCTCCACCGTCGCCTCCGCCGTCGCCTCCGCCGTCGCCTCCGCCGTCGCCACCCGCGTCGCCACCCGCGTCGCCTCCGCCGTCGCCCCCGTCGTCCTCTCCTCCGCCGGCGCCTCAGCCCGCGCCTCCGCCGCTGGTGCCTCGCGCTCCTCGCCGGCGCGCTCTCCCGCCCGGGCCCCGCCTTCCTCGCCGGCCCGCTCTCCCGCCCAGAGCGGCGCCAGGCCGAGCTTGACCCGCCTCCCGCGCTCGGAACGGAACAGCGGCGTGCTCGCCGCCGAGCCCGCCGCGGCGCGGCGCAGTTCCGCGGCCAGCAACTCGGCGCGCGGGGCGCGGCTGCCGATGGGCAGCTCCGCGCGACTGTCGAGGATGAGGGCGCCCGTCTCGGTCCAGGCGGCGATGCGCTCGGCGCCCGTGGCGCGCTCGACCTCCTGCAGGCGGCGCCGCAGGTGCCGGGCGATGCGGCTGTCCTCCTCGCCCGGGCCGAGGGCGAAGAGCAGCTCCCAGGTCTCGGCGGGGATCGAGGCGCCGACGGCCAGCGCGAGCGCCTCGGCGCGGCGGCCCAGTTCGCCCTCCAGCGCGCGGCGCGCCTGGCCCTCGAGCAGCCAGCCGGCGGCCAGCAGCGCCGGAACGGCGGCGATCAGGAATCCGCAGAAGAGCCGCGCACCGATCCCGCTTGGAAGGCCGCGCACGACGCCGCTCCTGTCACGGGGAGAGCTGATGGTGAGGAAAGACCTCCCGGCGCACGCGGTCGATCACTGCCGCCGCCGCCTCGCCGTCGGGATGGATGCCGAGGCCCGCGGCGGGCGGGCTCCAGAGGCTCCTGGGCCAGCGCATCATCGCCGCCTGACCGGGCAGCTCAGCGGGGCGCGGGGGAAACGACTCGTCCGGCGTCCAGCCGACCATCGCCCCCCAGGCGAGCGTCCAGGCGCGCATCGCGTTGCCGAGGTCGTAGCCGCCGCCGCCGACGGCCAGCCAGGGCAGCCCGAGCGCGGCGATGCGGCGCATGAGCTCCCACCAGCCCTCCAGCCGCAGCGCCAGGTTGGCCAGCGGGTCTCCAAGAAGCGCGTCGGAGCCCAGCTCCGTCACCAGCGCGTCGGGGCGGAAGCGGCTGAGCAGCGGAACGATCAGCTCGTCCCAGGCCCGCAGGTAGGCCTCGTCCGAGCTCGCCGGCAGGAGCGGGACGTTCACGGCGAAGCCGCGCCCCTCGCCCCGGCCGATGTCGTTGGCGAAGCCGGAGCCGGGGAAGAGCGTCCGCCCGTCCTGATGGATCGAGAAGCTGAGCACGCGCGGATCGTCGTAGAACGCCTGCTCGACGCCGTCGCCGTGATGGGCGTCCAGGTCGAGGTAGAAGACGCGCTTGCCGCCCGCGAGCAGGTGGCGGATGCCGATGACGACGTCGTTCACGTAGCAGAAGCCGGAGGCGCGGCCCGCCCGGGCGTGATGGAGGCCGCCGCCGACGTGGAAGACGCGGCGCGCCTCGCCGGCGGCGACGAGCTGCGCCGCTAGCAGCGTGCCCCCCGCCGTCTCCAGCGCGTACTGCCACATCCCGGGGAAGACCGGGTTGTCGCCCGAGGCGAGCCCATGCTCCGCCAGCCCGGGGGCGCCGATGCCCTCGGAGACCGCCTCGAGGATGTCGAGATAGCCCGGGTCGTGCGCCGCCAGCAGGTCCGCGCGCCGCGCCGCCGGGAAGCCGCTCACGCGCCCCTCGCCGTCGAAGAGGCCGTAGTGGCGGCAGAGGTATTCGGTCAGCCAGAGCCGCTCGAGGCGGAAGGGATGCTGCGCCCCGTAGTCGTACTG
>Ga0194112_10006269_pt1 | contig 15780 bp, 18 predicted proteins | sample TA2MahC400mmetaG_FD_146191 | JGI IMG/M metagenome (GOLD analysis project Ga0194112, IMG submission 146191) | Freshwater microbial communities from Lake Tanganyika, Tanzania - TA2015016 Mahale Deep Cast 400m | ecosystem: Environmental > Aquatic > Freshwater > Lake | place: Tanzania: Lake... | reverse complement strand
TTAATCCCCTTTCTTGAGGTTCAGGGTCTAGTGGGCATTAGGCCTGTCCGGGTTCAAATCCCGGCTTCGGCACCAAGTCATTACAGGGGGATTGAGGGTGATCAAGGTCATTGCCTAAATCCCTTCTTTTTTGTGCAATAATACCGGGAATTCCATGCAATATCTTTTCTTCCGCTGACTTCAATACAAAATAATTGACGTCATTCATCTCATTTTAGTACATTTCCTCAAGTTTTATAGTGAATGATGGGTGAACTGAAGAAAAATGAGGATACGAGTTGTCATATTTTCTCTACTGTCTTTTTTTATAGTTCTCTGTGTTGATGCAGATGCCGTTGAGATCGCTGTGCCGAAAGATTCGCCGGTAGAGGTCTTCTTCAATCCACAAGGCAATGATGCGGAAACAATAATCCGTGAGATCGGTAATGCGAAGTCTGAAATTCACGTCCAGGCCTGCCCTTTCATTCCTGTATCGATCGCTGAAGCATTGGTAACTGCTCACAGGCGCGGTGTTAAAGTCGAGATCATCCTCGGCAGATGTGCGGAGTCCGAGAAGTACACGTCGGCCGCTTCTCTCTCTAATGCGGGCATTCCTACCTATATGAACAGTAAAGATGCCATGTCACAGGGCGATATCATATTTATTGACGGGGAAACGCTCATTGCCGTTTCATTGGATGTGACAAAGCCTGGTGATGAGAAAAAGGTTGGGGAAATCCTGATTGTCAAAAACCGGGAAGTGGTGAAGACACACTTTGATGATTGGCAAAAGCTGAGAAGCCGCTCTGTACTGCATGAGAAAAAATAGATGCACAACCTGTCGGAACATATGAGGAATGTTTACGTTCCCGAATGACCTCCGGGTCAGTACCGTTCTTCAATGTAAGAATCGAGATAATGGTTTACATTGAGGTTTTTCAGCATCCACCCTCTTTCGCTGTCCATCCACTCGATAATTGAAATGGCAGCGGTGTCAATATGCACTTTCCAGAAGTAGGGTTTTTCAATTCCTAAAAGTCCCGCCATAAGGGGTTTAAGCACAGCCCTGTGCGTCACCACCAGCACGTTGCCCGAATAGCTCTCCCTCATTTCATTTACCTTTTTCAGTGACCTCTCCATAACCTCATCGAGGGTTTCCATTCCCTCAACGTTCAGACGTTCCGGGTTTTTTATCCAGAGACTCCACTGAGCCGGGAAGTGTTCCCTCACGAAATCTTTCGGCTTTCCTTCCCATGATCCGAGGCGGATGTTGTTGAAGCTGTGATCGACAATTATTTTGCTCTTGAGAAAGGTATTGATTATCAGTGCAGTATCCTGCGCCCTTTTCAGAGGGCTTGAGAATATGGCGTCAAATGGTATCCCTTTCAGAAAACGACCTGCCTGCTCGGCTTGTTTCCTTCCGTTATCCGTGAGGTCGAAATCCGCTCTGCCTCTGAATTTATTATCCCTGTTTCCTTCGCTTTCGCCATGTCTTAAAAGGTACAATAATTTCATGCATCCAACTCCCGGACACTTAAGATGGAGAGATATATATGACGGGATCAAACTGTCTGCATTACTGGTGCTGTTGTCGGGATGAGAGCAAGATTAGTGTATTCAGTGTGAAATTACTTATAGAAATGCGTGGGCACTGCTACCGGTTTGACAGGGGAAGCCACTCGTTAACAACTTTCTCCACGATTTTGTAAGGACTGATCTTGTGTTCCATAATCGCCCCCACCATCAGTTCGATCCGGCTGTTCTTATCAAGGCGCTGGCGAATAATACGAAAGAGCTCGTGGTGAATCATCTTCAGTGTTTCCTGGCGCGTCCGTTCTCGGCGTTTTACTAAAAATTCGCCGGATTCTTCCAGATATTTTCGGTGTGCCATGATTGCATCCAGGAGGTCGCCTTCTCCCTTTCCCTCCACAGCTACGGTTTTGATGACCGGCGGTACCCACTTCCGGTTCTTCATTTGCGCGTCCTGTTCGACCCGGTAAATAATTTCGGAGTAGAGCTGGTCGGAGCCAGGCAGGTCTGATTTATTGACGACGTAGATGTCGGCGATTTCCATGATGCCGGCCTTCATGCTCTGGATGACGTCCCCCAGACCGGGTACCAGGACGACACATGTTGTATCGGCGACACGCATAATATCCACTTCATCCTGTCCCACACCGACTGTCTCGATGAGAATCACATTCTTGCCGGACGCGTCCAGCACCTTTGTCGCTCCCTGTGTAAACTGAGCAAGTCCGCCCAAGAATCCCCGTGTAGCCATACTGCGCATGAATACGCCAGTATCCTCACTATGGCGGGTCATGCGAATCCTGTCCCCCAGCAGTGCTCCCCCCGTGAAAGGACTCGATGGATCGATAGCAATAATTCCTACGGTAAGCTCTCTTTGACGTATCTGCCAGGTTAATCCATCTGTGAGGGTACTTTTTCCGGTACCGGGAGATCCTGTGATTCCTACGATATACGCGTTTCCGGTGTGGGGATAAATTTCTTCCATACAGGGGCGGGCCCGTTCGTCCTCATTTTCCAGCCAGGTGATCACACGCGCTATGGCAAGGGTTGAACCTTTGAGGATTTCATCTGCGTATTCGCTTATCATAGGTCTCTTGCTTACTTTTATATTATAGTGAGAGTTTTCTGGCTGTCACTTTGAAACGCAGAGGAGGCGAAACCCAGCCTCCTCTGCTCTTCTTCACAAAATGTCAAGCACACGCAATGCTGCGATTGATTACTTGGCCCGGACGTTTGATTTAATGAAGTCAACGATTACGTCCGTTGTTGTTCCCGGTCCAAAGATTTCGGCGATTCCCGCCTGCTTCAAGCCGGGAATGTCTTCCAAGGGAATAATTCCACCTCCGACTACCAGGACATTGGCGAGCTTCTTTTCCTTCAGTAGTTCTACCACCTTCGGGAAAAAGTAGTTATGAACTCCCGAAAGACTGCTCAGACCTACAACATCAGCGTCTTCCTGTAGCGCTGCCTCAACAATCATTTCCGGTGTCTGACGCAGACCGGTGTAGACGACTTCCATACCGGCTTCGGCAAATATACGGGACAGGAGTTTGGCCCCACGATCATGGCCGTCCAACCCGGGTTTTGCAACGATGATTTTTATCTTCTTTTCTGCCATTGTTAGTCACCTCCACACATCATGAAATAAATTCCTTGGGTCGATATTCACCGAAGACCTGTCGCCATACATCGCAGATTTCGCCGACGGTCGCGTTGGCTTTTACCGCCTCGATGACTGCGGGCATCACGTTCTGGTCCGTTTTGGATACTTCACGCAGGTTATCCAGGCCCTTCTTCCAGGCTGCCTGGTCACGCGCGGCTCGCCACTGCTTCAGTTCTTTCGCTTTTTCTTCACCTACCTTCATGTCCACTTTGAGGAGATCAGTTACCGGAGGTTCTTCCATGACATATCTGTTGACCCCCACGTAGGTACGTTCTTTTGAGTCAATCTCCTTCTGGAACTTGTACGAGCTGTTCTGGATCTCTTTCTGGATATAGCCCTGCTCAATGGCAGATAGGGTTCCACCCATGGCATCTATTTTCTTAATATAATCTTCGATTTCCGCTTCTATCTTATCTGTCAGGTATTCAACGTAGTAGGACCCTCCAAGCGGATCAACAGTAACACAGGCACCGCTTTCCTCTGCGACGATCTGCTGGGTCCGGAGAGCGACCGTTACCGCCTGCTGGGTAGGCGTACACCACGCCTCATCGTACGAGTCGGTGTGGAGGGATTGGCATCCACCCAGTGCGGCGGCGTATGTCTGAAGGCCTACCCTGACGATATTGTTGAGCGGCTGCTGTGCCGTGAGGGTAACACCGCCCGTCTGGACGTGATAACGCAGCATCATGGACTGGGGAACTTTGGCATCGAAACGATTCTTCATGGTTTTGGCCCAGAAGCGCCTTGCGGCCCTGAACTTGGCAACCTCTTCGAGAACGTCAGTGAACGCATTGAAGAAGAAAGAGAGCCGTGGTGCAAAGCTGTCCACAGGCATCCCTCTTGCCACGCAGGCCTCTACATATGCGATTCCATCGGCGATGGTAAACGCCATCTCCTGGGCTGCTGTTGCTCCTGATTCGCGAATGTGGTAACCGCTGACACTGATGCTGTTCCACCGGGGGACATATTTCTGGCAATATTCAATCAGGTCGACGGTGAGGCGCATAGTCGGTTTGGGAGGATAGATGTATTGACCACGGCAAATGATTTCCTTGAGGACGTCATTCTGAATCGTTCCACCAATCTGGTCAAATGGGACTCCCTGCTCCTCGGCAATACTCAGGTACATGCCGAGAAGAACCGTCGCTGCTGCGTTGATGGTCATTGATGTGGTGACCTTACCCAGGGGAATTTGGTCAAACAGGATACGCATATCACCGATGTGGTCGATGGCTGCTCCAACCTTTCCTACTTCGCCCATTGACAGGGGATGATCGCTGTCATACCCTGCCTGGGTGGGAAGATGAAAGGCCACACTCAGACCGGTCTGCCCCTGTTTTAACAGGTATCGGTAACGTTCATTGGTTTCCTTGGCGGAGCCAAATCCTGCGTATTGCCGCATTGTCCAGAACCTGCCCCGGTACATGTTCGTCTGAACCCCCCTTGTGTAGGGGAACTCTCCCGGATAGCCGAGGTCGCGTTCATAGTCAATGCCTGCAACGTCCGCTGGGGTGTAAAGAGTGTCTACGGGAATCCATGACCATGTGCCGAAAGCCTTCTTCTCAGGGGCTTTGCTCAAGGTCTTTGCCAGAGGCCCGTCCGACCAGTTCTTTTTCCCGGCTCTGATCTTTTTCAACTCCTTCTCATTAAACATAATTTACCTCCTGAAGATATAGTCAATAGGAAACCCTTGAATAAAAAACCTTTCGCTACAATTGATACATTACGTGCTTACAACTTGCAGTCTTTTTGGTGCTTTCACCACTATTCAAAGGTCTCGTTATTGGTGGGCAAAATAACCTTGGAAAAAGCGAGCCCTTACTATCATCCAAAACGTTTTCTGTCAACTGTTTTCTGAGGTTTTCTGAGGTTTTTATCATTTTAAAAATGGCGATGCCAGTGCGACACAAACAAAGATACTTTAAAAGAATTTAATGAAATAAAAATAATAAAGTTGCTGATCATTTACACCTGTATTTAGAAAAGGGTAATATGCTTTCGGGTATGGTGCGTGTGGTAACGGAGCGGGGCCATCACAGGATTGAAGTCACATTAAGAAAGATTATAGATTATGTATAATAAATTTAATTTGACAAACTTTCACTGAATAGTTTAGAAGCGAGCAGCGCTTTATACATGCGCTGTTTGTTAAGCGGTGATCAGAGATATACATTATTAGCTTGGCTTACTTATGTAGAAGGTGTTGAGATGACTTCGCTTGTTGAAGAAATTGCGTCTTTGGAGAATGAAGCGGATTCGATAGTGGCACGAGCCCGTACCGAGGCGGAAGAGATAGAAAAATCAGCCCTTGCTGAGGTTGAGGCTTACCGTAGGAAACTTGCCGGTGATATGGAAATGAAAATCTCTGCCTTCCAGAGAGAAATGGAGGAGAAGCATAAGGTCTCCGCTGATGAGGCTGAACGGGAACTTAGACAGGCGTTAGGTACAATTGATCAGATTCCGGACAACGTAATAAGAGCGCAGATTAACCGAATTGTAAACAGATTCAGTGAACTGTAAGCGATGGCAATTGAATCCATAAAAAAAGTTACCATAGTAAGTCCCGAAGACTCCAACAGAAGGCTCATGAGGACCATCAACCGCCTTGGCGTCATGGAGGTGATTGATCTCGGGGATATACAGGAAAAGGAAACTTCTCTTAAACGCTACGAGACCAATACGGAAAAAGCGGATGAAAAGCTCCACCAGATCGACTTCATCTTGAACCTCATGAACATCTTCTCTCCGGAAGAGCAGGGATTCGTGGAAGGCCTGACGCCGTTGCCGCTCGTTACCTCACAGGAGGAACTCAATAACCTCATCAAACTATATAACATAGAGAAGCAGTACAAATATGCGAATGAGTTAGACGAGCGTTTCCGGTCAGCTGAACGAGTTATCGGCGATATTGAGAACGAACTCAGGGATCTCGAACCCCTGAGAGATCTTCCCTTCAGCATGGCCGACTTTCACCGCCCGGTGAAAACGCGCCTCGTGTTAGGATACCTTCCCCTTAAAAACCTGCCTCTTCTCGATGAGAGTAGAGAACCATGGGATCGAGCGGCATGGGAGGTGGTCAAGCCGGAGTCAATCTTAGAGCCGGTCGGTACACCTCCGAAGAAAGAGGGTGAAGAACAGGTGCGAGTAGTCTTCGCCTTCTTGGGAGAAGAAAGCGAAATAATCCGCAAGGCTCTCGCCTCTCTCGAGTTTGATGAAATTCAACTCCCCAAACTTTCCCAAAAGATCTCCGAACGCATCGACGAACTGCTGTCCAGCTTAAACGAGTATAAACGTAAAGTGGATGAGGTGGAGGAAAAAGTGAAATTCCTCACCCGGGGTCACAGGATAGGTGAAGGCCGGCGTCCCTTGCTTATTCTTAAAGCTTACTGGCAGAACATCAAGAACACCCAGCTTGCTTCCACCAGGGGGTTTCAGGGCAAGTGGATTCATGTAATCGGCGGATATATCAGGGAAAAGGATGCGGAGAAATTTCTCACTGCCATGAAACAGGAATTTCCGGAGTCCGAGGTAACAATCCAGGATCCCGGGCCTGAGGATAATGTACCGGTGAGCATTAAAGTCCCATACCTCATGAGGCCCATGCAGCTTCTGGTGGAGATGTTCGGTCTGCCACCGTATAAGTCATTTGATACCACCCCGTTTATCCAAATTAACTTCTACCTGTTCTTCGGTATCTGCTTCAGTGATGTATGCTACGGTATCATCCTTGCGGCTCTCGGGACCTACCTCACAGCAAAGACGAAAGCGTATCGAGACGTGAACAACTTCACACGGATTCTTCTCTATGGAGGAATCAGCAGTATCATCTTCGGCGCACTTACGGGCTCGTGGTTCGGTGATCTCTATAAGCCTGAATACCTCGGGGAAGGGAACTTCCTGCTACGTCTGCAGGAGACATTCGTAGTAATCGATCCCATGGATAAAACCATCGTTGCCCTTCTCATTGCCCTTGGGATCGGGGTGCTGAATCAGTTTCTCGGTCTGATATTGAAGATGTATGGTGCGCTGAGAAATCGGGATTATCTGGGAGCATTTTCCGATGGTGTATGCTGGATTGTTACCTTGACCGGTCTCTTGCTGATGGTGGGGAGGATATTCACTGATATTCCAGCGGCCATCTTCAATACGGGGCTCTGGATGTTTGCTCTCGGAGCCGTTGGCCTTGTCCTCACCCAGGGGCGAGACATCAGGAATCCTTTCGGCAGATTGGCCGGCGGCGTGGTGAGCCTTTATGGCATCATGGGAAGTTACGGCATCACCGCGTTTATTGGTGACACGCTCTCCTACTGCCGTTTGCTTGCACTGGGTCTAACCACCTCGATCGTGGCCATGGCCTTCAATCTCATGGCAGGAATGCTCAAGGAGGTACCCTATGTCGGTATCATCTTCTTCCTGATTGCACTTGTCATAGGACACGTGTTCAACATTGCCGTAAGCGTTCTTGGAGCATTCGTACACTCCATGAGGCTCATCTTCGTTGAATTTTTCGGTAGATTTTATGAGGTGGGTTCCCGTCCCTTTCAGCCGCTGGGTTTTGATTCACCTGCGTGTATCATGAAAAGGCCGGAAGAAGAAGCGTACGCAAGAGGGAAATGACGACCGGATCGGCAGAAAGGATTGGTGGTCCGGTACGCTTACTATAAGCTATGGAGGAAAAGAAATGACACCTGAATTTATCGAAATCGGACGCGGGCTTTGCTATGCCGGAGCGGGTCTGGCCTTCGGATTAGGCGGTGCCGGCTCTGCCTGGGGTATCGCAACAGCCTCCCATGCGGCTGCCGGCGTGATGCGGGAAAAACCGGAACTCTTCGGCCGTATGCTGGTGATGATTGCACTGCCAGGTACCCAGGGCTTTTACGGATTCATCGCCGCGATTCTCATGATGACCCAGACAGGGCTTATCGGTGGCAGCCAGCTGAAGATAACCCTCGGCACGGGTCTGGCCCTCTTTTTTGTCGGTCTTGGTGCGGGTGCTGCACTGTTCATCTCCGCGATTAAGCAAGGGGAAGCTTCCGCTGCGGGTATATCCCTTGTGGCCAGGAGGCCGGAACAGGCAGGCCGGGCGATTCTATTCCCTGCGTTTGTGGAAACCTATGCCGTCGTCGCGCTTTTGGCAACAATTTTGTTTATTGTGTTCCTTACATCACCTCTGGCCTTGCAATATCTCTCGCGATAGAGAAAGAGGGAGTAGATTATGGGATTAGAGAAGATCCGTCGGGCGGTACTGGCGGATGCGAAAGCAAAAGCTACCCGCATTACCGATTCTGCGAAAAAGAGTGCTGCCGGGGTCCTAAAATCACGGAAAGAGGTGGCAGAGCAGGAGTTTGACCGGATCTGCAGGCACAGAATGCAGGCCATCGAGGAAGAGTATAATAGAAAGCTTATCCGGCTCAAAGGTGTTGCCGGCAAGCAAATTCTCGATAAAAGGAACGCTCTCCTGAAATCCCTCTTTGACAAGGCAAAAAAGGAAATACTGGCCTGGCCTTCGGACAAATACGCCGCTGTCATGAGCCGGCTTATCGCCAAGGCGGCAGGTGGCTATGCAGGGGAGATCAGGGTGCATTCTGACGAGACGGGTATCTTTCATATGGTTCTCTCTGAGTTGAACGAGGGGCGCGATGCAAAAATCACTCTCTCCCGGGGAGCTCCGTTACCGGAAAGGGGTGGGTTCGTCTTTGTGAGTACCAATTTCGAAGTTGACCAGACACTGGACACGATACTTAAGGAAATTGAGTATGACATGCTCCCCGTTATCGCGGAAAGTCTTTTTCAGGAACAATAGGGTGGTATGATTCCCAGGATAAAAAATAACCCGCGCTGGGGATTTGTGTCAGGGAGGATCAGCGTCCTGGAGGGTAGACTCCAGCCACGGGAATTTTTTCTGAATCTTATTGCCCAGGAACATCTGGAGGATCTTGTTCCGCATATGCAGGATACTTTCCTGAGAGATCATATTTCACCGGGAACGGTGTGGGCCGATTTCAGTGATCTCTGCGATCGGTTCTTTTATGAAATGACTCTGTCCATTAAGGAGGAATGCCCTTCCAGCATTCCTGCTGATCTTTTCCTCCTGGGTGGTGATTACTTGAATCTGAAAAGTGCGCTGACCGGATCATCGGAATTCCCGTTCCATTTCGGGTTGCTCACCCAGGAGAAACTCCTTACCGTCAGCCATGGGGATTACGCAGACATCCCGCCTGCGCTTAGAGAATCCGAGGCGGGGTTTGCGGGCGAAGCCGGTGAGATCGACCCGGCGATCCTCGACATCATTCTGGATGGTGCATATTTAAGAAATTTACTTGCCATGGCGGATGATCTCGGATCAGAGTTAGTTACGGCATATATTCATGACAGGGTACTTTCGTACATTGTAATCATCCTCTGGCGGGCGTTGAGGCAGCAGCAATCGCTTCGCCATTACCAGCAGTACCTGCTCCCCCTGGGTGATTTTAACCATGTTGTTACCGAACTTTCCGGCATGTCCAACGTTGATAACTGGCCGCCCGTAGTGGGAGGGGTTGTAGGGGATATTCTCTTCGAATCACTCGAGCTATTATCCGAGAGTGAGCAGATTCCAGGCTTTGAACTCAGAGTAGCCAACTACCTTACAAGAATTGCGCGGGACGGGAAGATACAAACTGCCGGACCGGAACGTGTGTTTGCGTTCCTCGCCGGGGTCCAGGTGGAGGTCCAGAATCTGAAGCTTGTGATGAACGGCAGGCTCAATCGCATCGATCAGACCCTGCTCAGGCAGAGATTGAGGGAATGTTATGTCTAAGGCCGTCGCAGTGGGGGAAAAACATCTCATCCTGGGATTCAAGGGGGTGGGGTTCGAGATCGTTCCCATCGACGATAGCGCCAAATTGGTGCATGAGTTGAACCTGCTGTCCCGCAATCCGGAAGTAGGCCTGGTACTCATTACGGAAAGCATGGCGGAGGGCGCATCGAAAGCCATAGAGGAATTTCGTATGAGATCCCCTGCGATTCTCACGATTATTCCAACGCATGAAGGGAGTAAACAGCTCAGTTTCCGGGAGATGAGGAAATCCGTGGAGCGCTCGCTGGGTGTGGATATTCTGGGTAAAGATTAGAAAAGTGGCAAGGACAGCAATATGAATGGCAATCAAGGTAAAGTGGTAAAGGTTTCAGGACCTCTCGTGGTTGCGAGCGGTCTCACCGGAGCACGCATGTACGAAATGGTTCGTGTCGGGGAGGCAAATCTTTTCGGTGAGATCGTCGAGATCAAAGGAGATGATTATTCCATCCAGGTATATGAGGAAACCGAGGGCATCGGGCCGGGTCAGCCCGTAGTGAGAACCGGTGAACCCCTCAGTGTGGAACTGGGTCCGGGGCTCATCCGGTCGATCTATGATGGTGTTCAGAGACCGCTGGATGCCCTGGCGAAGGATTTTGGCGACTACATCGTCCGCGGTGCCGAAAGGCCCGCTCTTGACCGCTCGAAGAAGTGGGATTTCAAGCCGGTTGCCAAAGTGGGGGACAGGGTATCTGCCGGTGATGTCTTAGGAACCGTGAAGGAAAGTTCCCTTGTTGTCCACAGGATTATGGTACCTCCGGGGAAGTCAGGTATCGTCAAGAGGATCAATCCGGTAAACGGGAATGTGGATACAGAGATCGCTGTCATTGATGGTGCGGATGGACCGTTCAGTGTAACCATGGTACAGAAGTGGCCGGTTAGAGAACCCCGTCCTGTCGCCAGAAAGCTCCCGCCCGATAAGCCCATGACAACCGGTCAGCGCGTCATCGACATGTTCTTCCCGATGACAAAAGGCGGGACGGCTTGTGTACCCGGGCCCTTCGGAAGCGGGAAGACGGTAGTCCAGCATCAGCTTGCCAAGTGGGCCGACGCACAGATTGTTGTCTATGTGGGGTGTGGTGAGCGCGGGAACGAGATGACAGACGTTCTCCTGGAGTTTCCTCACCTGAAGGATCCCGCCTCAGGAGAGCCGCTCATGGAAAGGACGGTTCTCATCGCCAATACGTCGAATATGCCGGTTGCCGCCCGGGAAGCAAGTGTCTTCACAGGGATAGCCCTCGCGGAATACTTCAGGGACATGGGATATTCAGTCGCTCTCATGGCTGATTCCACGAGCCGGTGGGCAGAGGCCATGCGAGAGATATCCGGTCGACTCGAGGAGATGCCCGGCGAGGAGGGTTATCCGGCATACTTAGGTTCACGGATAGCAAGCTTTTATGAACGTTCAGGAAACGTAATCTGCCTTGGCTCTGATGGCAGGGGAGGGGCTCTTTCCATTGTGGGTGCCGTATCACCTCCCGGAGGTGACCTCTCGGAACCGGTCGTTCAGGCAACACTCCGCGTCGTGAAAGTATTCTGGGGTCTCGACGACAAGCTGGCTTTTTCCCGCCACTTTCCGGCAATCAACTGGCTCACCTCCTACTCCCTCTATCAGGAGGTGGTGGATCATGGTGTCGATCTCACACTTGAGGGAAAATGGTCGGTTAACAGAAAACGGGCGATGACCATTCTCCAGCGTGAGGCCGAGCTTGAAGAACTGGTCCGTCTCGTCGGCATCGATTCTCTGGCCCACGATGACAGGCTCCTCATGCAGGCTGCAAAAATGATCCGAGAGGATTTTCTCCACCAGAACGCCTTCGACGATCGCGATACGTACACTTCTCTCCCGAAGCAATACAGGCTCCTGAATACCATCCTCTTCTATTATGATGAGGCGAGAAAAGCACTGAGAGAAGGGGTACCTCTCGATGCGCTGCTCAAACTCGATGTGTTGGATGATATTGCCCGGGCGAAACTCATTCCGGAAGACACACCGGAGCAGTTTGCTGCCTTGGAGAAAAAAATAGCAGATACCACGCGCGCTGCCGCGATAATGAGGTAAGTGAGAGATGTCAAGTGTCATAAAAGAGTATCGTACGGTAAAACAGATTGCAGGCCCTCTGATGCTGGTGGAAGGCGTAGAAGGGATCACCTATGGAGAACTCACCGATATCAAGCTCTCCGACGGTTCCGCGCGAAGAGGTCGTGTCTTGGAAGTAACCGGTGACAGGGCCATGGTTCAGGTGTTTGAAGGAACAAGCGGACTTTCACCCCAGGATGTGAAGGTGAAGTTCCTCGGTAAGGGCATGGAATTGGGTGTCTCCATTGATATGTTAGGGAGAGTATTCGACGGATTCGGCCGCCATATAGATGACGGACCGTCTATCATCCCGGAGAAGTACCTCAATGTGAACGGGAACCCTATGAATCCCTTCTCCCGGGATTACCCGAATGAGTTCATACAGACGGGTATTTCCACTATTGATCTCCTCAATACGCTGGTGAGGGGACAGAAGCTCCCGCTCTTTTCAGGCTCCGGTCTTCCCCACTCCCGTATCGCGGCCCAGATAGCGCGTCAGGCCAAAGTACTCAAGACCGGTGAGCGTTTTGCGGTGATATTCGCGGCGATGGGGATCACCTTTGAGGAATCGGAATTCTTCGCTGCCGACTTTCGTAGAACCGGAGCGATTGAGCGCTCTGTTCTTTTCATGAATCTTGCGGATGACCCGCCGATCGAACGAATCGCGCTGCCGCGGATGGCTCTCACCGCTGCGGAATATCTCGCTTACGAGAAGGATATGCACGTCCTCGTCATCCTGATAGATCTCACGAATTACTGCGAAGCACTCCGGGAGATCTCCGCCGCCCGCAGAGAGGTTCCCGGAAGGCGCGGGTATCCCGGCTATCTCTACACAGACCTCTCCACGATTTACGAACGGGCGGGCCGGATCAAGGGTAAGAATGGATCGATCACACAGATTCCGGTTCTCACGATGCCTGAAGACGATAAAACCCATCCGATCCCTGACCTTACCGGGTATATTACCGAGGGACAGATTATGATCCATAGAGGTATCCATGCCCAGGGTATCTATCCCCCTGTTGATGTGTTGCCCTCCCTCTCCCGCCTGAAGGACAAGGGAATTGGTGTCGGGAAGACCCGGGAAGATCATGCGGACATCATGAACCAGCTTTACTCGGCCTATGCGAGAGGCAAGAATGCGAAGGAACTCGCGGTCGTTTTAGGTGAGTCGGCCCTGAGCGAGGCAGACGTTCTGTTCGTGAAGTTCTCCGATGCGTTCGAAGACCAATTTGTCCGTCAGGGCGAGAATGAGAATCGCTCTATTGAAGAGAGTCTCAGGATTGGCTGGGATCTCCTCACCATGCTCCCCAAGAGCGAGCTCAAACGTGTACGCGACGCGTACATTGAGAAATATTATCCCAAGAAGTAATAGATTATGGCGGCAAGATTAGCGATAAACCCGACCCGGATGGAGCTCCTGAGGCTGCGCAAACGCCTCGTAGTCGCCCGGCGAGGACATAAGCTGCTCAAGGACAAGCTGGACGGCCTCATAAAGGAATTCATGGAAATTGCGAAGGAGTATAAACGATACCGTTTTGCGGTGGATGATGAACTCCCGTACGTGCTTAAACTGTTCGTTCTCGCCGAGATAACCTCGTCCCGCAAGATCACCGAAAATGCCCTCGAGAGTACCAGGCAGGATCTTCAGCTTACAGTGAAGCCCCGCAGGCTTATGAGTGTAGTGATTCCGAAGATCGAGGCAAGCTTCGGTGCCGTAAGTGGCATGTATTCATTCGTCCATACCTCTCCCGAGTTAGATCAGGCGATTGATTCTCTGAAGGAGTTCCTGCCGAAGCTCCTTCGCATGGCTGAACTGGAGGAAACGATCAGACGCCTGAGTAACGAGATTGAAAAGACGAGGCGCCGGGTCAATGCCCTTGAGCATACCTTTATCCCGCGCATGCAGGAAACCGTCAAGTACATCACAAGCAAGTTAGATGAGATGGAGCGCTCCAACACGAGCCGCCTCATGAAGATCAAAGCCATGCGTATCGCCCAGGAAGAGGCAGCGGTAAGAGGTTAGACCTTCATCGGCATTTTTACTGTTCTTAGTGTCGTCCTCCGATCAAGTGTAATCCTGATAAATCTCCTGCGAAGATCTAAAAAAGTGAAAGGGAAATGCACTTTTGTCCGGTGCAGCTATGAATAAAACCACCGATGTGATTGGTGGTTTTAAAAGACAGATGAAATCTTTGTGATAAAGAAGAATTATGAACTGTTGATTTTCAGTCGACGAACTTAGATCGTTAACAATTCATAGAGATAATTCTATCACCCCAAGGGGGTTTTTACTTCCCGTCTGGGAATGATTCCTCGGTAAATAGTCTCTGTTCAGGCACGTTCACGATACTTGAATGAGATATTGAGCCTGACCCTGAAGGATGATATTCTCCCATTTTCTATCGTCACATCCTGTTTCACGACCTCTGCTATTCTCAGATCGTCAAGTGTCTTTGAAGCGGTTATCAACGCACTCCGGGTCGCATCTTCCCAGGAAGTGGGACTTGTTCCTACGATTTCAATAATACTGTATACTGACATAACAATCCCTCCTTTTCTTGTGGTACATACTTATGTCATGATGCCGCGTGCGATGTTGTAATACGGCGAATACGTTCGCTGATCAAACTTCATAATCCTCAACGAAAACGCGAACGTTCCTCGGAGCTGTGAGCAAAGAATCCATCATCTCCTCTATCAACAGGCGCTGCCGGGCGGTCTGCCATGCTTTCCAGGCCTCAAGGGTGATCCAGGTGCTGATGACCATGAAGACGGAAGGATTCTCTGCTTCACGAAGCGTTTCACCGGAGATGTACCCGTACTGTCGCATCCCGGCCGATCTCAGTTCCAGCAACAGGTCCCGGAGCTGCTTTTCTTTGCCGGGTTGGCAATGTCTTTCAATCATAACTCGTATCATATTTTATCCCCCCCCTCTTATTTGATTTTAATTCCATCGTTGAGTTGATAAATTACCGGGTTATTACTCTTCTTCATAGATGTAGGGGAATCCCATCCTTTTCAAAGAAAAGTTGTTCAAAATACGGTGACCATCATAATCTAAGACCCTCATATCATTGACATCTCGAAGATCACGAACGATGTCATAGTAATTGGAACCATAAAGGTTTTCACATTGATCGATAGGAATTTCGCACGCGATGAATTTTTTGATCCCCTTTTCCTTCATTTTTTTGATGAAATTAGGATCCATTATCGTAGGATAAGAGATCAAAAACAGAAGCGGGCCTGTCCCGGTAAAAACCATTATGCCTTTCATAATATGCCCCCTTTCGTGAAAAAGTAAGACCGTTGTTAAAACTTTTTTTAATTATAATACTTTATTTCATCAAAGGAAAGTTCATTTTTCTTCTGTAATCGTCAAGAAGAATTTGAGAAACATGAAGAAAAAGGGCCTTCATGGCATAGCGTTTCTCCAGTTATGCCCCATTTTTTCCGCCATACCGACGGCAACGGCATTTGCAGGTGCGTCGATAGCCATCCCAATGACAAACACTCTTGTCCCGAACAGGTTTCTCTGGGTAAGATCGAGGACGTTGGTGGACGTCCACTTGATAAGGGATCATGATGTCTTTTGCTTTCATGCAACCTCCTGTGAGATCATATGGAAGAGGGGTCGGTGGATGGAGAAGGAGGGTAAAAACTCCATCCACCGGTGTATTCCCTTTCTAC
>Ga0194112_10006266_pt1 | contig 15783 bp, 18 predicted proteins | sample TA2MahC400mmetaG_FD_146191 | JGI IMG/M metagenome (GOLD analysis project Ga0194112, IMG submission 146191) | Freshwater microbial communities from Lake Tanganyika, Tanzania - TA2015016 Mahale Deep Cast 400m | ecosystem: Environmental > Aquatic > Freshwater > Lake | place: Tanzania: Lake... | reverse complement strand
GTGAAGCTCGAGATCGCACCGGTGAAATCCTGACCGGTCGCGATCGAGTGCAGAAGTTCGTTGCTCGCCTCGATGGCTGCTTCGAGGTCCGCGAGGGGCCCACCGTTGACCGCGATCCGGTGATCGCGGAATGCCGAACCGTCCTCCCCGAGGACGCCGGCACGAGAGAGAGTGTCGAGCAGGATCGCTCCGTTGTCGCGGACGAGGGACTCCTCGAACACGAGTCCGCGCTGGAGTGCGAACACAGATTGTCCATCCCGCGGGGCATCGGGGTTCTCCCGACGGGCCGCCGCGCCCATCTTGACGTTGTGGACGGCAGAGATGACGTTGGCATGGCACTCGGGGTTCCGGGCCCACTGCTCGAAGCGACGCCGCGTCTCGCGACGGGCCCTCTCCCTCTTGTCGGCCATTCAGGTCTCCAGATCTCTGTCGCGGTACCCGGTTGAATCAGGTACGAAGTACCATACTACGGATTTCACCCTCGTTTTCCAACCCCGACCGACCATAGCCCCGGGGTGTGGGCGGCATTTCTTGGGCGTGCGAGGCGAGGGGGCTGACTGGCAATCTCGGACTGCCTTCCGTACGTTCCCCGCCCACACAACGCGTCAGCTGCGAGGAGGAGGGGAGCAATGGTCGGTCTCACCGAGGAATCGTTGCGAGGTGGCGGTGCGGACCGGCTCGGCGCCCTGCGAACGTCCGCGGCCGAGCCCCGGCGCACCGTGCGCACCGAAGTCGTCATCGGTGGGGTGCTCGTGGTCGCCGCGTTGCTCGGTTTCGTGTTCCTCCGGGGTGATGCAACCCCGGAGGTCACAGGCTCGACCCCTAACGCACCGGTCGGCACTATCGAGGTCGAGTCTCCAAACGCCGCATTGCTGGACGAGGAAGCCCTCGTCTCCATCGCGCTCGATGCAGGGGACTTCCCACCAAACCTCGCCCGGGGAGATTCGGTGATCGTGACGATCCGACCCGATCTGGACACAGACGGCGACCCGAGAACTCTCGGAGGACTGCCCACCGTCGTGTCGGTCGCAGCCCCAGTCGACGGTGGATCAACATGGATCGTGGTGCTCCGCGCACCCAAGACATTGCCCGAGGTCCTGATCGGTGCCCGGGATGTGTCCCTTGCGATCGTGGCCGGAGGCGGACGATGAGCACAGTGTCTGTCGTCGATCTCTCGCGGCGAATCGCCGAGGCCTTGGCCGACGATCGGGTCGCCCGACACCGTGATGATCGGCCGGATCCGTCGCCGGACGAGGAGCGACGAGTCGCATGGGAAGCGGCGATGCGCATCGTGGAGGTCGGGAGGCCGGGTCCGTTCGGGCCCACGGCTCCGACCAGTGACGACTCCAGGCACCTCATCGAGGAAGCCATCGCACGGGTGTGCGGTCTGGGTCGACTGGAGCCCCTCCTCGCCGACGATGGGATCACCGACATCCATATCCGCGGGAATCGCCCCGTGTGGGTCAAGACCCTCGATGGTCGGCGCGAGGAGCGCCCACCCGTGGTCGACTCCGACAGGGAATTGATCGATCTCGTACGCCGGATCGCCTCGCGCATGTGCGGTCGCGAGCACAGTTTCGACCCATCGAGCCCCGAAGTGAACCTCCGGCTCCCCGATGGTTCGCGGTTGTTCGCGACCATGGATGTCTCGTCACGGCCGACCATGGTGATTCGGCGCCATCGTTTCGAGTATTCGACGGTCGAGGACCTCCGGCGCACCGGGATGATGGATGACGACACCGCTTGCTTCCTCGTCGCAGCCGTCCGGGCACGGAAGAATCTGATCATTGCGGGTGGGACTGGGTCGGGCAAGACGACTCTCCTGCGCGCGTTGATCAACGAGGTGCCCCGAGAGGAGCGCATCGTCACGATCGAGGACGCCTACGAGATCGGACTCGAGAACTTCGAAGACTTGCACCCCGACCACGACGCGCTCCAGTCGCGACCACCGAACACTGAGGGTCGTGGAGAGATCACACTCGCTGATCTCACCCGGATGGCGCTGCGGATGGATCCTGACCGGGTGGTGGTGGGCGAGGTTCGTGGCCCGGAGGCACTCCCGATGCTCCTCGCGATGAGCCAGGGAAACAACGGGTCGATGTGCACCATCCATGCTGATTCGAGCCGGACTGTGTTTCCCAAGCTCGTGGCCTACGTGTCGATGGGTGCCACGGGAATCCCAGCTGAGACAGTGAATCTGCTCGTTGCTTCGGCGATTCATCTGGTGGTGCACGTGGAGATACGCGGCAATCGACGAGTCGTGGTGTCGGTCAGGGAGGTGGTCGACGCCGATGGTCTGACTGTCGTGTCGAATGAGGTGTTCGGCCCCAGCACTGCCGGTGCGGGTCTCATCACCGCAAGACGGCAGACTCTCGCCGATCTCGAGCCCCACGGGTACGTCCCGCGAGGTGAGTTCGCATGGACGTGATCGTTCTTCTCTCAGCCTGTGTGATCGGGGGGCTTCTCCTGTTGATACCGCGGGACATCATGGGCCGTCTCGCTGCGGAGGTGAGACACCGCAGACCATCTCCTCGTCGAACGCGGGATGCGCGTCAGTTGATCGAAGCGATTGCCACATGGACCGAGATGCTCCGCGACACGCTCGGTGCAGCAAGCGGGCTCGAGCAGGCCCTGATAGCCACCGCCGAGCGGGCACCCACCCTGCTCGAGGAACCCCTGATGAAGATGGTCGCGACGATGCGGTACGGATCCCTCGAGGATGCACTCCGAGAATTCGCGGACGAAGTGGACCACGCCGTGTGCGACTTCGTCGTTGCTGCTCTTGTGACTGCCTCGAACAGTTCGCCTCGGGATGTCGGTGCACTTCTCGGGCGATTGAGCGAGAGCACCCGGGACGAGTCTGCCGTGCACCTCCGAGTATGGGTGTCGCGGGCACGATCCCGCACATCGGTGCGGATCATCTCGGGATCGGTCGCCACTTTCGTCGTGGGTCTCGTGGTCCTTGCCCCCGCGTATCTGGCCCCGTATGCGTCACGTGACGGCGTGCTGGTGCTCTTGGCCGTGGCGGGACTGTTCACCTCGGCGTACTGCGCTCTGGTGCGCATGGCCCGTGCGGAGAGATCGCCGCGCTTCGTGGCTCTCCGGGTGGCTCGATGAGAGGAAGACCGGTGCTCGTTGGGCCGCGGGATGTTGCGATCCTTGGCATGGAGCCGCAACGGCTCGGATCCTCGATCCGACGTCTCGTTGTGAGTGGGTGTCTCGCAGGGTGTGTCATCGGGGTGGTTGTGTCCACTCGGACAACTGTCCCGGAAGGATTGGGTGCAGCAACCGTCGTTGTCACGGTCACCGCCGTGGTCACTGCATGGTGGATGCTGATCATTCGACGTCGTGCCGCATCGGCCCGAAGCGAGGCCGATCTTGCGGTGTCTGCCTTCCTCGACTTGGTGACGATCATCCTGGCGGGTGGGGCGGGTCTCGAGACGGCACTCGTGTCTGCCGCGTCATGCGGTGACGGGTGGGTCTTCTCGAGGATTCGTGATTGCCTCGCGCGCGCCCAGAGCACGAGGCGGGACCTCTGGATCGAGCTCCGAGAGTGGGGGCGAGCATGCGGTATCGAATCACTCGTCGAGATGGCGAACAGTGTCGAAATCGCGGGGGAGCACGGTGCACGGATCAGGGCATCACTCGTCGCGAAGTCGAGGTCGCTCAGGTCGCGCAACATTGCCCGTATCGAGCACGAGGCCGGACGACGCACCGAGCAGATGGGGGTGCCGATCGTGGTGATGTTCATCGGCTTCGTGATCTTCGTCTCGTACCCCGCTCTCATGGGCACGGTCGGGCAGTTGTAGAGACTCGCAATGACCCCGTCACGACGAGTCGACACCGATGATCACGAGATTCACCACAACCCGAAGGGACACATGAATGGACATCATCAAGCAGACATGGGAGTACTACGCGATCAGGTTTGCCGCATCACGCGAGAGGGATCGAAACCGCGGTGAGGTGAGTGCGACCACCGTCGTGATGGCCGCGGCACTCGTCGCTCTCGCCATCTCTGTTTCGGCGATCATCACCCAGCGCGTGCAGAACAAGGCCAACTCCATCAACCTCGGATGAGCCGTGATCGGGAGAGATTCGGCCGCGGAGAGGCATCGGTGGAGACCGTGCTCGTCTTTCCGGTGTTGCTCGGGGTGGTGCTCGTCCTCGTTCAACTCGCAGTGACGATGCACACGGCCCACGTCGCCGGAGTCGTCGCGATGCGGGGTGCCCAGGTGGCAGCGCAGATGGCTGGCCACCCGGCTGCGGTCCCGACAGCGGTGGACGAGATGGATTCCATGATCCGGGGCCTACAGGGCCGGCCCGCGGACTCCCTCGCGCTCCAGTTCGACGGTCTCTCAGTCCAATCGAGGGTCGTCCTGCGCACGGGAGGTGTCGTCCCGTGGCTCGCCAGCCGCGTCGAGCGCGGTGCGTCGGTTCCCCTCGAAGTGTTCAGATTCTCGGGGGAGAGATGAGATGAGGAGGGGAGCACCGCCACCAGTCGGGGTGCCGAGGGTCCGTGGATCAATGGCAGCAGAAGTTGCCGTGTTGGTGCCGACGTTGTTCCTGCTCGTGTTTCTCGCAGTGGGACGTGGGCGCCTCCACGACGCTCACATCGCGGTGCAGGGTGCGGCCGACACCGCGGCACGCGCGGCGTCGGTGTCCTCGAGACAGCGAATGGTCGCCAACGGGACGAGAGCGGGAGCTGTCTTTCTCCGGGAGTCGGGCACGAGGTGCAGTGGCACCCGTATCTCGGTGGAGATCCTCGACCTCGGCCGACTCTCCGAGGCCAGGGCACGGGTTCAGTGCACCATCGACAATCGAGATCTCGGCGGGATCGTCCCCCACAGCGTCACGTTGCGGACCGAATCACGCGAGATCGTGGACTACCACCGGAGCGATCGATGAGGCGACAGCGGGGAACACTGTCGGCCTTTGTCGTCTGCTTGTTGACCGCTCTCGTGGCGATGGTGGGACTGGTGAACGATGCTGGGTCGCTGCTTCACTGGTACTCCAAGACCGCAGACCTCGCACAAGCAGCTGCCCGTGTGGGTGCACAGGAGGTGGAGGGAGTCCGCGAGGGTCACCCGAGGCTGGATGGCAATCGCGCGCGATCCGCGGCTCTCCGGCATCTGGAGCACGAGGGTCACCGGGCTTCTGTGGTGGTGTCCGACGGCTCGGTCACAGTCACGCTGACGGGCCGGCAACCGTTCAAGTTTCTCGGCGCGTTCGGGGTGCCCGCAGCCAGGGTCTCGGTGGCGCGCTCTGCGCATCTGGTCGAGGGGTGAAGCATGCTTCGGCGAGCCGAAACATTCGGGGTGGTGGTGTTGTCGGTCGTCGCGGGAGTCGTGGCGACCCGATTCGTGGCGAGGTCGCGCCCCTCGGTGCGGGAACGAGCGACTGCTGACATCATCCTCGGTTCTGCAGACCAGGGAATCGACGTGCAGCGACCAGAGCCGACGGGGCCGATCGCCACGGGATCGCCACCGACGCACGCCGGGATCGTGCGCATTCTCGGGCATCCAGAATTCACCGACACCCTCGATCGACGCGCGGTGTTCCGCAAGAAGAAGTCCCTCGAGTTGCTCGTGTGGCTGTGTCTGAACCGCGACAGGATGAGGAGATCCGCGGCGCGCACGGCGTTGTGGGAGTTCGACGTCTCCGATGCCACCTTCGCAACGGTCGTCTCTGAGATGCGGCGTGCCCTCCGCGAGGTCCTCCCCGATCTCGCACCGGGCGAGATCGCCCGCGCCACCTACACCGACATCATCGATCTCACACCGAGGATCGTCACGGACGTCGATCTTCTTCTCGCCGCACACAGGGAGTTCCGTGCGGGTGGTCCACACGCCGCCCTCGCGGAGGCTCTGCGTGCGGTGCGCGATGTGCCATTCGCGGGCGTGAACTATCCGTGGGCCGATGGCGACGGCACCACGACCCGCATCGTGATCGCGGTGATCGACGCTGCCGTCGAGCTCGCCGAGTGGGCACTCGCCGAGGGTGATATCGCCGCGGTGACGGTTGCATTGACTGCCGGTTTGCGCACGATGCCCGACCACCCGGACCTTCTCGCAGTGAGGGGGAACCTCGCGCGGCGTCGCGGAATCGGAGTGTGACACTCCTCCACCCGGGCTCCCACGGCACCGGGTCGAGACCACCGCGGTGGTCGCTATGGTGTCGGCATGTTCGGCCGAACCAAGATCCAGATGGTGACCGCAGCAGAGGCCCTGCCCGGTCGCACCGACCAGACGATGCCCGTCCCCGCGGCGCACTTCGTGAACGGGGCCCCGCTCACCGATCCTTGGCCCGGGGGGTGCGACACGCTCGTGGTGGGCATGGGTTGTTTCTGGGGTGCAGAGCGCAAGTTCTGGGAGGCACCCGGGGTGCACTCGACCTCGGTCGGCTATGCGGGTGGATTCACCCCCAACCCGTCCTATGAAGAGGTGTGCAGTGGGCTCACCGGCCACACCGAGGTCGTGATGGTGGTGTGGGACACCGCTCTCACTTCACTCGAGGCGATGCTGCGCGTGTTCTGGGAGAGCCACGACCCCACCCAGGGCATGCGCCAGGGCAACGACATCGGCACCCAGTACCGCAGCGCCATCTACTGGCACTCCGAGGCCCAGCGCACCGTCGTGGAGTCCTCCCGCGACATCTTCCAGGCCGAACTCGGGCGCGCGGGTCACGGCGCGATCACCACAGAGATCGCACGACTCGGCGACTACTTCTATGCCGAGCCCTACCACCAGCAGTACCTCGGGAAGAACCCGAACGGCTACTGCGGTCTCGGCAGCACGGGCGTGTCGTGCCCGATCGGTCTGCTGTCATAATTCTCCCGGTGGCGGGATGGCTCGCCCGGAGGGGGAGAACATGGCAGGCACCAAGGATGCAGTGGCCGACTTTCTGCAACTGGGGGCGAAATACGAGTTGATCCTCGCCGGCCTCTATGACGACCTCATCCGTCTGCAGGGAACCGTCGACGACGTGGAGAAACGCAACCGCGACAGCGCAGAGTCCGTTCTGAGGGCTTCGAATGCTGTGAGCGAGATGAGAGCCGGTATCACACGGGTGCAGGAGTCTGTCGAGGAGATGGGCCACAAGGTGCAGAGACAACAGAGCGTGAATCTCTTGCTCGCGGTCATCTCGATGGTGGCGGTCCTGCTCGCTGTCATTGCGTAAGAGACATCACCGATGTCGAGTCTTGAGGATCTGCTCCAGCGCTACGGCGGTCGGACCGCTGCGGATGCGCGCACGGCCGTGACCGCGATTGCCGACAGGTACGCGAGCAGGGCACGGGAAATCGGGTACGTCCCGCTCGTCGGGGCCACCACCGCAGCAGGCCTCACGAGTGTCCTCCTTCTCGCCCGTGACGAGGCAGGAGTGATCGATGAATCCAAGCTCCCCGGGGAGGTCATCGAGGCGTTCAAGCTGCAGTACCCGAACGTGTACGAGGCGGGCGGTCTCGGCTCCTTGACACCCGAGTCCGCCGAGGGCTACCTGAACGGCTGGAGCGGCAAGTACACCGAGATCCTCGCGCGCGACATGCTGAATTCCGGCGGCTCCATCGGCGGCCTGTCCCTCGACGCAGGCGAGACAGCCATCCTCGCCTCCGACCCCACGCAGGCCCAGTGGGACATGATGATCGAACCCTCCGGTCGTCTCCTGCAGGTGAAGTCGACCGGCAGTGTCGCCTATGTGCGAGAGACGATGGAGGACCTGGACGGCACCGGGATCGACGTGATCTCGACGGATCTCCCGGATTTCAACGAGGACTCCTCGGTCAATTTGATGGAACTGGCGATGTCCAAGGACGAGATCGATGCATTCCTAGATGGTGCAATTTTTGATGCCGCGGGGGTGATCGGGGTCGACGATCTGCTCGGTGTGTTCGCACTGTTGTTCACGGGTGGAACCACGCTCGTGCTCGTCAAGAAGGCGCGCGAGGACCTGAAGCTGGGCAAGAGTGCCCGCGACCTCTACCGCATCTATGGACCGCGGGTCATCGGCAAGGCGATCAATCTCGCCTCCCCGATCCCGCTCATGGGCACATTGACTGCGTGGTTCCTGCGGGGTCGCGTGCTCTTGGCGGAAGCATCCGCGACCGCGAGGTCGAGGGTCACAAGGGCGGACGACCTGCTGGCACGCATGCGTGCGAGGGGAATGGTGTCCTGATTAGTCGACGAAGGTGACTCGGCCGGCAGCGGCTACTCGATCCTCCACCACAGGGAGACCGGCGAGCGCCCCCGCGGTCATCGCAACGGGATCACGAAGCAGCGCTCCTCGAGGGTGCCCATCGCGTAGGTCTGGTAGTCGGTGCCGAAGTCGGCGTAGAGGTTGCGGCACCGGTTGCTCCACGCGAGCGCGGCCGGCGACGAGATCCGGTGCACCACCTGCATCACACCGCCCTCGTGGACGCGGTACTCGGCCCAGGTGCCGGGGAAGTCCTTGACACAGCCGATTTCGATCGAAGGGACTCCCGAGCGTCTCATGCGCCGCACCCGGTGACGGTGGGTGTGACCCGCCGCGTAGGCGAGCGCGCACGCATGGTTGTCGATGATCTGGTCCATGAGGTCCGAGCAGTCCGGGTGCAGACCGAAGTAGGTGTCGCTGCGTTTTCCCTCGATCCACTGCTGGTGGTGTCCCATCACGATCACCGGCACGGTGGAGGCACGGAGCACCGCGTCCAGCCACTGGAGTTGTCCGTCGTGGATCGCCCCCGTGGTCACACCGGGAATCGCCGTGTCCAGCAGTGCGACCGCGAGCCCGGGCATCTCGATCCATTGGTCTCCCTCGTACTCGTTTTGTCCGCGGTACGAGTCGTGGTTGCCGCGCACGGTGTGTAGCCGGTCGCCAAAGACTCCCCAGTGCTCGCGGAACGCCGCGAACTCCGCGTCTCGTCCGTCCTCGGTGAGGTCACCCTTGACGACCACCGCGGCGGGGTCGATGCGATCGATCTCGGCGATCGCCCCGGCGTTCATCGTCACGGGGTAGGGGGCCTCCCCGGGCTCGGCGCGCTGGATGGGGCCGAGCGGGCTCGTGTCGATGCGTCCGCACTCTGTCTCGCCGAAGTGCACGTCGTTGACGGTCGCGAACCGGGAGAGGAGACGGCCCGCGGGGCGCGGGAGCGTGCGGAAGACGATGCCGTGCTCCTCGTGGACGGTGTCGGGCGGGAGTTCCTCGTGGCGGAACACCTCCTCGCCGCGGTGGAACACCGCGAGATCGTCGGCGATGGTCGTGAGCTCGGTCCCGCCCGCTGCCCCGTCGGTCCGGGTCCCCACCATGGTCACAGACTCGGCCGACCCCGTCGCACGACGTGGTTGGTGGCCCACCAACGTCCGCTGAAGCGCCACGCCGTCTGATCGCGTGTGTCCGTCCTGTCGGATCTGGCGACGGGTCGCGGCCACAACGCCTCGACGGCGGCCACGATGGCGGTGGCCTCCTCGTCCGAGGGAGACGGCGTGATCTCTGCGACCCTCGGCGGGGGCCGGTGCATCGCATCGGGCATCGGGGGCCTCAGAGGGGCATGTTGCCGTGCTTGCGGCGCGGCAACTCCTCGCGCTTCGTGCGCAGCATCCGCAGACCCGCGATCACCTTGGCGCGCGTGTCGGCCGGGTCGATCACGTCGTCGACGTACCCGCGCTCGGCCGCGGCATACGGGTTCGCATATTTCTCGGTGTACTCGGCCACGAGTTCGGCCCTGCGGGCGATCGGATCGGCTGCCTGCTGAAGTTCGCGCTTGTAGACGATCTCCACCGCACCCTGGGGTCCCATCACCGCGAGCTCGGCCGTCGGCCACGCGTAGGCGAGATCGGCACCGATCGATTTCGAGTTCATGACCACGTAGGCCCCACCGTAGGCCTTGCGGGTGATGATCTGGATGCGCGGGACCGTGGCCTCGCAGAACGCGTACAGCAGCTTGGCACCGTGGCGGATGATGCCCTCGTGCTCCTGGTTCACGCCGGGGAGGAACCCCGGCACGTCGACGAACGTCACGAGCGGGATGTTGAAGGCGTCGCAGGTCCGCACGAACCGCGCCGCCTTCTCGGAACTCTCGATGTCGAGCACGCCGGCGAAGGCCATCGGCTGGTTGCCCACGATCCCCACCGGCATCCCGTCAAGCCGTGAGAAGCCGCACACGATGCTGGTCGCCCAGTGCGGGAAGTACTCGAAGAACTCGCCCTCGTCGACCACCTCACGGATGATCTTCTTCATGTCGTAGGGCTGGTTCGGGGAGGTCGGCAGCAGGTCGCGCAGTGCCGGGCACGACCGCTCGGGGTCGTCGCTCGGTGCGTCGGAGGGTGGCTCCTCGAGGTTGTTCTGCGGGAGGAACGAGAGAAGGAACCGCACGTCCTCCAGGCACGCCTTCTCGTCGGGGGAGACGAAGGTGGCGACGCCGCTCTTGGAGGCGTGGCTCATCGCACCGCCCAGTTCCTCGAGCGTGACGTCCTCCCCGGTGACCGTCTTGACGACGTCGGGGCCGGTGATGAACATGTGGCTCGACTCGCGCACCATGAAGATGAAGTCGGTCATCGCCGGCGAGTACACCGCGCCACCGGCGCATGGGCCGAGAATCACCGAGATCTGCGGGACGACCCCGGAGGACTGCACGTTGCGGTAGAAGATGCCGCCGTAGGAGGCGAGCGAGACGACGCCCTCCTGGATGCGGGCGCCGGCTCCGTCGTTCAGTCCGATCACGGGGGCACCGACCTTCATCGCAAGGTCCATCAACTTGTGGATTTTCTCGGCGAACACCTCACCGAGGGCACCACCGAACACCGTGAAGTCCTGGCTGAACACGAACACCTTGCGCCCCTCGACCGTGCCCCACCCGGTGATCACGCCGTCGGTGTAGGGCCGCTCCTCGAGACCAGCCGCCTGGGCCCGGTGCCGAGCGAGGAGGTCGAGTTCGTGGAACGACCCGGGATCGAGCAGGAACTCGATGCGCTCCCGGGCGAGCATCTTGCCCTTCGCGTGCTGGCGCTCGACCGATCGCGGGCTGCCGGCGTTGTGGGCCTCGTTGCGCCGCTCGAGGAGGTCCTCGATCTTGTCCTTCATGGAGGGGGCCTCGCTCACTCCCGAAACGCTAGTGCCGTCGCTGTGCACGGCTCCCATTGCGATCCGTCAGCCCGACGGCGCAACGGTGGTGCCCGGCGCAGTGGTCGTCGCAGCGGGAGGAACCGTGGTGGCGGGGCTGCTCGGATCGGATCCGGCCCGCGGCACGGTGGTGACCGTCGCCCCGTCGGCGATCACGAACGACGAGGTCAACTCGGGCAGGTCACCGATCGTGCTCACGGCCTTGACCGAGACGTCCCACTGTCCCGGCGCGTTCAACTTCAAGCCGACCTCCGGCCCGGTCAGTGCGGCGCCGCGTCGTGTCAACGGAACGTAGAACCTGTACCCGGGGTAGTCGGGACTGGTTGGTGTGAGGGTGACGATGAAGTTCTGCACGCGTTCGGGACCGAACAACTCGATCAGCACCTGGTTCGCACCGACATTTCCCGGGGTGATCGACAACGTCACGCGGAAATCGTCGGCGCCGGACATCTCGTTGACGATCGCATAGTCGACGACCGGTCCGTCGTACACGGGGAGCACGTAGGGGGGTCGCATCGACGCGAGCCATGACGATGCGGCGAGGACCACGACGCTGATGGACAACTCGATGCCGACGGGCCTCTTCAATCTCAGGACCGCGCGTTCGTTCAATGCCTTGGCGCGCGCGAGCGAACGCATGATGAACCCACGGATGGCGGCGCTCACGAAGATGAGCAGCCCGGTGAGCAGGATCTTCAGGATCACCACGCGTCCGTGCCCACTGGCGAAGACGTTGTAGCCGTCGAGGCGCCATGTCATCACCGCACCCGACACCACGACGAGGATCGTGAGCGGTGTCGCGATGCGGCTCCAGCCACGGAGCGCGAGCACGAGATCCTCCTCACCGGGACCGTGGAGAATGACGCGCCACACGAGGAGCGCACCGCCCACCCACACCGAGGTGACGGCCACGTGCACGATCGCCAGGACGATCCCCACGACGACGAGTCGTCCACTGGCTCGATCGAAGCCGTACGTGAACATGGAGATGGCCAAAAGGATCGTGACGGCGGCGACGTAGGTCTCCTCGAAGATTCGCTCGGTGACCCAGGCGAACCACCCGAGCGCGCACACGACCAGGAACCTCGTCAGGAGCGCGCGGCCGTCCGTGGAGTCGAACAAGGCACCCCAGTTCGTCGGGAGGAACGAGGCGAGAATGCCCGCGCCGCTGCTCTGCGACACCACGAGGGCGATGTGGACGACCAAGGCGGCGATGGTGGCGACCGAGACGATCCGGAAGTGGCGCTCGGTGACGCCGTACTCGACACCCTCGGGCCAGGCGAGCTTCAGGAAGACGAGGCCCCCGAACAGGGCGCTGACCCCGATGTAGACGAGCCATCGCATCAGTCCGATCGGTCCACCGAGGCGCGGTTCACTCGCGGTCTCCGGTCCGGGGACGCCCGGGATGGTGGGAGGCGGCACCGTGTCGCCCGGTTTGATCGAGGTCGTCGTCGGCTGCGTCGCCGAGACGAAACTGAACGACCCCCGGCTGCCGTCGGGCAGCTGCCACTCCACCAGGCAGTTGCCGTTCTGGGGAACCTGGGTCAGGGCGGCAGAGACCGTGACGCCGTCGGTGGCCAACTGGGGCGGGCCGAGATTGGTGATCTTGCTCTCGCACGTGAGCACGAGGCCCATCTGCGCGACCGCGTCGTTGCCACCGATTGGCTGGGCGAAGCGCAACTGCAGCTGGGTCGGTGCGAGGGTGATGGTCTCACCGGCTGCGGGGTTGGACGACTCAAGCGTGTTTTGTCCCTCCGCCGAGGCTGTCGCACCGAGGGCGACCAGGGCCCCGACAAGGAGCAGGAGGAAGCGGATGAACTTGCGCATGGGACCGCTCTGAACGGTAGCCATCGTGCCCAATCGCAAGGGTGCATGCGCAGCGGCTCGCCGGGGAGCGTGCGCTCGCGGACCGCCCCGGGCCCCGCGCACCACGCCGTTGCTAGGGTCGCACGCGATGGCCACCCAGTCCCTCTACCGGCGCTTCCGACCGCGGAAGTTCTCCGAGCTGTACGGCCAGAAGCACATCGTGAAGGCCCTGCGCAACGCGGTGATCGCCGGGCGCGAGGGTCAGGCCTATCTCTTCTCCGGGCCGCGCGGAACCGGCAAGACCACCACGGCGCGCATCCTGGCCAAGGTCCTCAACTGCGCCGAGCCCGTCGACGGTGAGCCGTGCTGCGTGTGCGAGTCGTGTCTCGCGGTCGACAACGGGATCTCCTACGACGTGCTCGAGCTCGACGCGGCGAGCAACCGCGGCATCAACGAGATCCGCGACATCATCGACGCGGCGGCACTGAACAGCCCCGGTCGCCACAGGGTGTTCATCCTCGACGAGGCCCACCAACTCACCGGTCCCGCGACCGTGGCACTCCTGAAGACACTCGAGGAGCCACCCGAGCACGTGGTGTTCGTCCTCGCCACGACGGATCCGCAGAAGATCCCCGAGACGATCCGTTCGCGGGTCCAGCACCTCCAGTTCCACCTGCTCCCGATCCCTGAACTCGAGAAGTACGTGCGTCACGTCATCGCCGAGGCCGGGCTCGCGGTCGACGAGGACGCGATCGCCCAGGTGCTGCGCCAAGGCGGCGGCAGTGCGCGCGACACGCTGTCGGCGCTCGAGCTGGTCGCCGCCGGTGGTGGCGGCGCGACCGAGGGCACCGACACCGACGATCTGGTGCGCGCGATCACCGACCGCGACCACGGTGCGGCGCTCGCGGCCGTTGCGCGGGCCGTGCAGATGGGCAGGGATCCCCGGGCGTTCGCAGACGACCTGGTGCGCACCCTGCGCGATTGCTTCCTCGCGCTGATGTCACCCGATCTCGTGCAGGCACCCGCGGCCCGGCTCGCCGAGGTCGATGCGATGGGGCGTGCGCTCGGTCCGCAACGCACCGTCCAGGCCATGGAGACCCTCGGCGAGATGCTCGTCGAGATGCGTCATGCCCCCGACACGAGGCTCCTGCTCGAGGTGGCGGTGGTGCGCCTCGCATCGCCGGCCTTCGATGATTCGGCCGAGAACCTTCTGGTGCGGATCAAACAACTCGAGGACGACGTGCGCGAGTTGCGCACGAACGGCGTGGTCGCGGGTCGACCTGCGGCCCCCATCAACCCGACCACCGGTCGGGCCCGGGTGGGGGGACTGGCGACCACCGACGCCACGCCACGGCCCGCTGCACCGCCCGAGCCGATGCCAGCGTCCGCGGAGGCACCCGCCGCCGCACCCGTTGCCGCACCTGCCCCGGTGGCATCCGCTGTGCCGGCGACCACCTCGTCGTCGGTCGATCCGGCCCAACTGTGGCCCAAGGTGATCGATTCGTTGACCAAGTTCTCCCGCGCACTGTTCCGCACGACGACGGTCTCCTCCGTGGACGGGCAGGTCGTGACCGTGCGTCTGTCGGGCAACACACCGCTGAAGCGCGCCGAGGAACAGGCAGCATCGCTGCAAGCGGCAATCACCGCGGTGTGTGGTGGCAAGTGGCGCGTGGTGTTCGTGCACGGCGACCCCACCTCGCCCGAGGGCATCACACGCGTCGAGATCCCCGCGTCCGATGGCGACACTCCGGTCTCTGCCGCCGCCGTGCCGCGGGGAGGAATTCTCCGCGAGGTCGCCGACGATCCGTTCTCGCCCGTCGATCCTGACGACTTGATCGACGCCGATCCCGGGATGGAATCGGTCGTCGAGGCGCTCCTCGAGCAGTTCCCCGAGGGTCGCTTCGAGGAGGCCGCCGAGAGCGCCGATCCGGTTGTGGCCGACAAGCCGGCGACCAGGCCGCGCCCCCGCGGCAAGAAATAGGACCGACCGATGTCGGGTTCCTTCACGCCCCCGGTCCAGGCCCTGATCGACGAGTTGGGCAAGTTGCCCGGTATCGGGCCGCGCTCTGCCCAGCGACTCGCGATGCACCTCGTCAAGACCGACGAGGACGACGTGGTGCGCCTCGCGCGCGCGTTGCTGGAAGCCAAGCAGAAGGTCCGTTTCTGCGGCGTCTGCTTCAACCTCGCCAATGGCGAGAGGTGCGGCATCTGCGTCGACACCAAGCGCGACGGGTCGATCGTGTGCGTCGTCGAGGATTCCCGCGACATCGCCGCGCTCGAGCGCACGGGGGAGTTCCGCGGTCGGTACCACGTGCTCCTCGGTCTCATCGATCCGCTGCAGGGGGTGCGCCCCGAGGACATCAAGGTGCGCGAGCTGCTCGCACGAGTCAAGCCCGAGGGGATCACCGAGATCGTGGTGTGCACCTCGAACAACACCGAGGGCGACGTCACGGCGATGTACCTGGCGCGCGTGCTGATCCCACTCGGGGTGAAGGTGACGCGCCTCGCGAGCGGTCTGCCGGTGGGTGGCGACATCGAGTTCGCCGACGAGGTCACCCTCGGGCGTGCGTTCGGCAACCGCATCACGATGAGCCAGTGACCGACCGCCCGTAGATCGAGGCACGCCCGCTCACCGCGCGGGCGACGAGACAGGCGGCGAGGAACATCCCGAGTCCGCGCCAGCCGTAGAGTTCTGCGCCGAGGATCGCGCACGCGACCGGTGCCTTCGCACCGGCGGCGAGCATCGCGACCGAGCCGAGGATCGCGAGCAGTGCGGTGTCGCCCCCTGTGACATGACCGACTGCGGCGCCGGTGAGCGCACCGAGAACGATCAAGGGCACGACCTCGCCACCGATGAAGCCAGAGCCCACCGAGATGACGGTG
>Ga0194112_10006265_pt1 | contig 15784 bp, 20 predicted proteins | sample TA2MahC400mmetaG_FD_146191 | JGI IMG/M metagenome (GOLD analysis project Ga0194112, IMG submission 146191) | Freshwater microbial communities from Lake Tanganyika, Tanzania - TA2015016 Mahale Deep Cast 400m | ecosystem: Environmental > Aquatic > Freshwater > Lake | place: Tanzania: Lake... | reverse complement strand
GAAGGGCGGGCCGACCAGATGGCGTTGGGGGCGGTTTCGTTAAACATCACGGCTTTCCACGAGGCTGCATCCCCTCTTAATTGGGCCCTCGGCAAAAAACTTGCAAAAAAGCGGCGGGCTTTTCTCCCCCTCCCGCCCGGAAAGGATTTTGCCATCGGGTGTTTCCGTCCCCCCAAATGCGCCCATATGGGGGGCACCATGACACACACCATCATCCCCTTCCCGCTCCACCGCGCCCGGCCCTCGCTCCTGCGATCCGCCCACGCGCTTGCCACCATGGCCCAACACGACGGCGACCGGGCCCTGTGGGACTCGCTCCCCGTCGGGGACGCCAACCGCATCACGGGGGCCGACCTGCTCGACACGCTCCCTGGCCCGGCCCCCGACACCCACCCGGACGTGCAGGCCCATATGGTGGCCGACTTCGCGGTGCTGGGGCTGTTTGCGGTGCAAACCGGGCAATGGATGCGCCCCGACCTGCTGGGGGCGCTGATGGAGCTGCAATCGCGCGCCGAGGCCATGCGCATCGTCAGCCGGACAGTGGCACGGGCCTGATCCCCACCCACCTCCGTCCTGTGGCCGGTGGGCGGGGATGTGCCCCGTTCGCCCCCCACAGCGGAGGATTCCATGCCCACCCCCACGCGCCTCCTGTGGTCCTGGATCACCACCCCCAGCCCAGAGACCTGGACGCCCCTGCTGCCCCACATCCCCGATCTGCTGGACAGCCATGCCCGCGAGATCCAGCAGGCCCTGGCCAAATCGGAACTGCAAGATCTCTTGACAAGCCCAGGCGCGCCCCGTGTCCTCGCCCATATGGAGCACGACCTAGACGCCTGGATGCGCCACACACCCGCACGGGCAGCGCTTGCCACCCTCCTCACCCACGCCCGATGGGGGCTGCCCAAAACGGGCACACGCGCATGGCGAGGCACACCGCGCACGGCCAACGCCGTGTTGCGCGTCCTCCTAGAGGAACACCAGGACAACACCGCGCTCCAATTCTTGCAAGACCACCCCCGCTTGCTCGTGCCCGGCCCCCTGCTGAGCCTGCTAGAGGGCCATACCCCAAAATGTGCCCACTTTCTGCTGGGCGATTCCCACACCGGAGCCGGGGCCGTTCGCGGATGGGATCACCTGCTCGAACAGGTCATGAACCGGCGCCTCTGGTCGACCGCCAATCTGCCCATCCTGGCGCTGGCATGGCGACGGGGGCGCGCGCCCCAAGGGCCACTTTACACCGCCCGCAACCATCTGGCCGCCGCGGGCGTCGAGCACATCACCCGCCACCGCCGCATGGCCTTCCTCGCCCTCGCGGGAGACGTGTATTCCACGCCCCTGCCCGAGCATGCCCTGGATGTGCTGCTCGGACACAGCCCTTCCTTCCCGGACGCCCTATGACCTACGCCCTCTTCACCGCCTGGACCCACGCCCGGCCCGACCAGCGGCCAGCCCACTGGGCCGCCATGCGCCCCCACATTGGCCCCCTGATGGTCGAGCACCGCCGCGACATCGCCCGCCACATCTCGCCCACTGAGATGCGCGACCTGCTGGCCAGCCCGGATCGCGACGCCTTCCTCGTCCACCTCACGGGCACCATCGGCACCTGGCTCCTGATGGCCGGGGACAGCGCCCCCGCGCTGGCGCTGGAACTGTGCGCGGCGCCGTGGGGCTCGGCAGGCGATCCGCCGGCCCCGTTCGAGGCGCCCCGCGAGTGGAGGGGCACGCCCATAGAGGCGCGCCATCTTCTTTCCGTGCTGCTGGCGCATGGGCTGGACATGCAGGCGCTCGCCTGGGCACAGCGCCTCCCCTTTGCGCCAGCCCCGCACGCCCCCACCCCGCTGCTCACCGGGCGCACGCCCGGCTATGCCCGCTGGGCCTTGGGCTGCCCGGCCACTGGCGAGGGCGCCACCGCCGTGCGGCCCGACGCGGTCGCCACCGCCGTGGCCCACCATACGCACTGGATCCCCGCCCATACTGGCCTCCTGACCCTCGTCTGGGCGCGTGGCCTTTCCCCCGCCGGGTGGGTCCGCGTGCGTGCAGACCAACACCCTGGCCTGGGGCGCCTCGAGCACTGCACGCTGCACGCGCGCATCCGCTTCTTGGCCCAGATCGGCTGCCCCTACAGCGCCACCCCCAACCCCGAAGCCCTCACGGCCCTGTTTGGATGACCCCATGGCACCCGTCTTTGCACCTGTGGGCCTTGTGACGGACTGGGAGCGCGCCGGTGCCCACGCGCGCCCCCAGGCCTGGCAGGCCGTTATGGGGCGCCTCGATGTGGTCCTCCTCCACCATCTGCCCGCACTCCTCGAGCGCATCACATCCCAGGAGTGCGCCCAGATCCTGGCCTCTCCCTATGCGGCCCTGTTTTGGCACCACCTGCGCGGCCGGCTGATGGGAAGCCTTCCCAGCAACCGCCACGCCACGGAGGTGGGCAGCCTGCTGGCCACGGCCCCGTGGGCGCACGGCGGCCTGCATGCCGCGGACGGGACCGAACTGCTGCCCTACCTGGTGCGCAAGGGGGCCGACGCGGCCGCCTGCACGCTCCTCGAGCGCCAGCCCCAGGCCGCCGGCCACCTCCGGCCCTCGAGCCTGCTCGAGGGCACCACGCCATGCACGGCCCGCCTCGCCATGGGCTGCCCGCGCACCGGGGAGGGCCACAGGCTCTTTTCGCCCGCCCAGGTGGCCGCCTGCGCCCACCCCGCCATCGGCTGGCCCGACAGCATGACGGGCCTGCTGGCGCTGCTGTGGACGCGCGGGCTGCGCCCCACCGGCACCGCGCGCCCGGTCGCCGCCACCGCTGGCTGGCAGCAAGGCTGGGGCAAGATCGAGGCCGTCAGCTCCCACCGGCGCCTCGCCTTCCTCGCCGCCATAGGCTGCCCCTATAGCGCCAGGCCCGACCCCACAGCCATCCGGGCCCTGTTCGACGCCCCCAACACCCCCTAGAAAGACCGGCCCATGGACCACCAAGACCTCCTCTCCACCGCCATCGGCGATCTGGGCACCCGGCCCCACCGGCTGCGCTTCTTCGAGCAGCACGCCCAGTACTCCTTTTCAAAGCCCCGCCATGCGCACCTGGCCCTGGCGGCCCTGGCCCAACAGGGGGTTATCGCGGGAATGCCATCGGGGCAGCTAACCGTCGAGGTGGGCGCTGACGCCCACAGGGCCAAGCGGCTTTTCCGTGCCCTCAGCGCCCTCCATCCAGACGATGCCCCAGCGCCAGGGGCCCGCATGCGTGCCCTCGTGATTGCCGGCACCGGCACAGCACGCCTGCTCGTCTTTGCTGACACCAGTGCCCTTTTTGCGCGCGAGGAGGATGGCCGGATGGTCTTTTGGCCCGGCACCACCCGCCTCTACCGCCAAGGCCCATCCCTGCGCGCCAAGGAGCCGCGCTGGGGCATCAAGGTGACCGTGGGCAGCGTGCGCACCCCGGGCACGCTGGCGCTCTCAGTGCCCGGGCCCGGGGATGCACAGGACACCGGGGGGATGCACACCACCACCCTCTCCCTGGCCCACACCTGGGAACACGCCCCCCTCGACAGCGACACCCACCCCGACGCGGCCGCCATGCTGGCCTCCTTGCGGGAGGCCATCGACACCATCGACGTGCGCCTTTTTCCCCCCTCCTACCGCCTCAACCCCCATGCCCGTCCGCTGGGGGGGCATTGGCCCGTCTGGCTGCCCCACCGCGCCGTCCCCGAGTCCCAGGTCGAGGCGGTCTGCACCGCCGCCCTCCCCGCCCTCGCATGGCTGGCCAGCGCACGCCCCGAGATCACCCACCTGACCCTAAGCATGGCACACGGCCCCGATATGCGTGAGGGGCACCACCCGGTTATGCTGACGATCCATTCCGCAGGCGGGGGCAAGACCTACCAAACCATCGCCCGCATCCTCGACCGCGTCGAGATGCCCGCTGCGGTCCGGACCCCCTTGCGGGCGCTCAACACCGTGGGCTGGGGCCGGGTGCTGGTGCGGCCCACCGGCCAGCGGCTGGCCCGCTTCCAGCCGCCCAAGCCCACCTTCCCCGGGCCCATTGCGGTCAATACGAGCGCCCACAGCCGCCTGGCCCTGCTCCACGCCTATGGGCCCTGCGCCTCCGGCCTGTGAAAGCCCGACGCAGGGCCTCTTCGGGATACACACCCAAGGCAGGGGCCGCCCCAGCACACCGCCACGCCCACAGGCACCATACCGCCCGGTGCCATCCTGCCGAGGGATCCTGCACGGGGGCAAAACCACCGCACAGCAAAGAGGGGGAGCACCTAGGGTGCTCCCCCTTGTGGTGTCTACCACACGGGATGGAAAACCTGCCGCCCCCTCACTCCCCCGGACGGGGATTCCAGGGACACCATGCGGCAACCGCGCCCCGATGGATTCTGCCCCAGTGCGAGGAAACCAAGAGAGACAGACGCATCCGTTCCCACGGATCCATCTGTGGGACAGGCGCGTTCCCTCCCCGCCTGTGCCAGGCGTTGGTTCCTCGCCCTGCACACCCACCCGTCCCGGCCCTTTTCCAGGAGTGTCCTATGCCACCCCATCCCCAAACGCCCATCATCGTGCAGACAAGCCTGCCCACCGCCGCATTGGCCGACACCATCGGGCGGGCATGCGTGCAGGGCCGCATCGCCGCCTGTGCCCATACCTCCCCCATCCAGTCCATCTACCGTTGGGAGGAGGCTGTCGAAGACGCCACGGAGGTGCTGTTGCGCATCACCACCATCCAGGCCTCCTACGCCGCCGTCTGCGCCACCATCACCGCCCACCACCCTTATGACTGCCCCGCCATCCTGGCGCTGCCCATCCTGGAGGGAGACCCAGGATACCTGTCCTGGCTGGCCACCAACGCCACACCCCGCACCACCCCCATCGCATAACCCTCTGGACACCAATACACCAAGGAGCATACGAACAGCGTGCCATGCACGCCACCCCACGAAAACCCCGGGCAGACCGGGAGCAAGCAAATGGGAAAGGCGGGCATGTCATAAGCGAGAACGATGCGCAAGACAAACGGGTACGCACAGCAGGGACGCGCGCGGCACACACAGGAGGAGAGGAGAGGAGAAAGGAATGGCGGCCCTGGTCGGATTCGAACCGACGTCACAACGTTTTAGAGGCGTCTGCTCCACCGCAGAGCTTCAGGGCCGTACGCACCATATAGCCACCCCCGATCAAAAGAAAAGCCCCGCACCCATGGTGCAGGGGCTTTTTTTGATCCCACTCACACACCCTTCCCGTCCATGGCCGGTCTTTCCTCGAGGGAGTCAAAAACAGGCCGGCCCACTGCATGGCGGGCGTCCCGAGGCTGAAGGGATCGGTAGGGATGTGCCACGCACATGGCCGCCCAACAGAGATGAACAGGAGGCAAGGTGCCCAACTGCCCCCTCTCTCCACATGGCCTCCACACAAAATGCCATGGCTTCCGAAGGCCAGAGCCACCTTCGGAAGCACAAACCTTCCCGCGCACCTGGCCCGTCATAGGCCAGCAACACGGGCCTAGGCCAGGTTTAAGCCGCGGCTGCAGCCCGGGCCTGCGCCCACTGCGCACCCGCGCGCCTCTTTTGGAGCGCCCGCTCCAACAGGGCGGCATGGGCCAACACGCCCCAGGCCGCGGCCTCACTGGCCGCGTCCGCCCGCTCCTGCCAGCTGCCCTGGCGGCGCGCCGCCTTCAAGGCCCGGATCTGGGCGTCGATGGTGCGCTGGCGGGCCCGCCAAGCGGCACGGGCCTCCAGGTAGCCCGCCTTGTCGGTAAACGCCAAGGCCGGGGTGGCCGGGGCCGAATCGGGATCACCGGCGGCCTCGGCAAAGAGCGTGCGCGCCTCCCAGGGCGAGCGCAGCCCCCAGGCCTGGCACAGGTCGCGGCGGGTTTGCAAAGCAGTCATGGTCAGTCTCCTTGAAAAGGGCCATCATCGGCCAGAAAAAACATCAGGCGGCGCTGGCGATGCCAGCGGGGTGGGCCGCCGCCCACTGCCGGGCGGCCTCCTCTTTTTGCAGCCGGCGCTCGATCAGCGCCGTGTGGGCCAAAAACCCCCACATCTGCACCTCGCGCTGGATGGCGGCCAGCGCGGTGCGATCGGGCGCGGTGCGCCGCGCCGCGCGCAGTGCCCGGATCTGGGCCTCAATGGCGCGCTGGCGCGCACGCCACCCCTGGCGCGCCGCCAGGTACGCGGCCTTGCTGGCAAAGGCCAGCGCAGGCGTGGCCGGCAGGCGCGCGGCATCGAGCACCCCGGCCTCCATCGCCTCCAAGGCCTGGAAAGGGTAGCGAAAGCCCCAGGCGGCATAGATCTCCTGGCGGGCGGTGTAGACGTCGATCATGGGGTGGTCTCCTGTGGGACAAGGGTGGCGGCGGTCAGCATCCGCGCGCGCTTCATCACCCGCGCCAGATCACGCGGGATCGGCCGGGATGCGTCAAACGGGCCCAGCCCCAACGCGGTCGGGGTGGGGGAACCGTCAAAATGCGGGGGTTCGATGTGCCCGCTGTCGATGACCAGGAACGCGGGGATGCCATAGGCATCCGCGACCGCCTGGATCTCGAGCAGGGCAGACAGGGGGGCGGACTGGACGATCTTGGTGCCCGGGCGCAGGCGCGCGTAGGCAGCAGACGCACCATCACGGGCCAACAGCCCGTCCAGCAGCGCGCCCATAAAGGCATGGCCCGCTTGCGCGGCCGCCTTGCCAGGGCTCATGGTGATATCGGAACGCAGGATCGCGTAAAGGCGCGGGGTCGCGGCTTTACCAGACAGCGGCAGGGCCGCACGGCCCTCCATGTCGGGGGCGGGGCTCTGGAGCAGATCAGCAATCTAGCGGGTCATGGGAATCGTCCATCCATCAAGGTCCAACACCCCACAGATGGGCCTCTCCCGATCACAAACAAGGCCCGGGCGGAAAAAAAAAAGACCGATCGACCGGAAGGGGCTTTTGGGGCCTTGCCCGCAGGCCCCAAAAGCCCCTCCCCTCCGAGAGCGTTGCCATGCTGCCCTACTACACCATCCGCGACCAGCTCGAAGGCCTCGTGCAGGCCTTCCTCGCCACCCGCGCCACCTTCTACACCCCCAACCCCTTGGGCGCACGCGACAGCGACCCGCTGGGCATGATCCGCGTCCACGCCTCCCCCGCACAGGCCACCAGCACCACCCGCCCCCTGGTGCTGTGCAACCGGGCCAACGCCACCCCCGGCAGCGCCCACCAGGATCTGGCGCGCGCCACGGCAGAGGCAGACCTGCTCGCCCGCCTGGGCGCCATCAGCGCGCAGCTGGAAGCGGTGCCCCTTCTCCACCACCCGCAGCGCGTCATGATGCTGACCATCTACCCCGCCGCCGCGCGCAGCGGGCGGGCAAAACTGGAACTCTCCATCAACGGGATGGGCATCCACCCCTTCAAGACCACCCTGCCCACCCTGATGGTCGCGCTGCGCCAGCGCCTCGATCCCCTGGCCGCCCTGCCCGCCACCGGGCCCTTCCACCTCTACGGCGTGGGGGACAGGTATATCTGGGCACCCAGCCCTGCCCTGGCCCTCGCCACCTATGCCGTGCTGCGCAACCCCGCCGACACCGCCACCACCCTGTCTCCGAGCAGGGCCCCACAGGTGGCGCTGATCCTCGATGGCCCCGCCCTCCAAGACGAGGCCCGCGCGCTCCTCACCCGCCCCACCCCCAAGGCTGCCCGATGACGCTCCACGATCGCCTCTTTGGCGCCCTCACCGATCTCGAAGGCGCCGCGTCCCTCTACCATGCGGCCTTCTTTGAACCCGACCCCACGTGGTCCAGCACCGTATGGGGAACCTTCGCCTACGACCCCGGCGCCAATACCCCCCTCTCCAACCAGATCAGGGCGCGTGAAAAGTCGGACCTTACGGCCCATCACAGCTTGACCAAGACGCAGGCCACACGCGGCCTGGAAGAGAAGATGCGCGCGGTGGCCGCCTGCCTGGATCCCATCGCGCTGTGCGCGCACTGCACGATCAGGGTGGAGTACAAGGGCCACGGCCCCCAGGCAAAACTGGCCCTTTTTCTCGACGATCTTATGCTGGAAGACACCTATTGGAGCCTGGCCACGGTGCTCGAGACCCTCGTGCCGCGGCTCGCCCAACTGGCCCTTCTGCCGGCTCTCGGGCCCTTCCACACCTTCGCCATCGATGGGCGCCTCGTGCGGGCTCCAGACGCGGCGAGCGCGGTGTTCAAGCACGGCCTGCTGGGCGATCGCCACTTTGACCCCGCCGCCCCTACCGCGGGTATCGACGACATCCGCCAGGTCATCCCCCACCCCGACCTCCAGGCCGATCTGGCCCGGCACACCGCCCGCCTCACCCCACAGGACCGCCCATGACCCCCTCCCCCAGCGTCCTCCTTGCCGACCTCGCGGCCGCCCTGGAAGCGCATTGCACCACCTATGCTGTGCCCCCTGCCTCCGGGGAGTGGCGGATGAACGAGGCCATCGGCATCCTGTGCTACACGCGCCGGGCGCGCGATCGCCTCCTTTCGGGACGGGGCCTGGATAAGCCCACCAGCGCCCACCATGCCCTGGCGCGCGCCACCAGCGAACGCGCCCTCTGGGCCCTCGCCAGGCGCACCGCGAAGGCCCTCTCCACCATCCCGCTGTTCCAGCACCCCCACTTCACCTTTCGCCTCACCCTCAAGCCGCGCGCCGCCACCGGGGTGTTGGCAGAGGTGGTCCTCGACAGCCTCATCCTCGGGGGCAATGGCATCGCCCTGCCCAGGCTCTGCCACAGTGCCGCCACGCGCCTCGCCCGGCTGGAGCGCGTGGCCGCACCAGGCCCATTCCTCCCCTTTTCCATGCACGGCCATATCACCTGGGCGCCCACCGCCGATCTCGCACTCGCCAAATGGGCGATCCTCATCGCGCGCGAAGACACCGCCCCCCTCGATCCCAGCAACAGCCCCGATGTGGCGCTCTACGTCAACCAAAACGCCGTGCGCCGCTCCGCCAACCGGCTGCTCGCCTCCCTGCAGACCTAACCTCCAACCGCACGCCATCCACTCGAGCTGATCGCCGCCCTCTTGGGGACACCCGGCCCCCGCACCCCGTGCCTTGCACGCCCTCCTCCCCTCCCCACAGGTTCTCCCATGCCGTTGCCCCTGGACACCATCGCCCCGCTCCTCGACGACATCGGGCAGGCCCTACAGCGCTACAAGCACACGCACACCCAGGCGCGCACCCACTACACCCAGACCCAGCAATGGACCGTGCGCACCAGCCGCAACCCCCACGCCACCGGCCTGGAAGGCCGCTTCCTCTGGGCGGGCACCCCTTCCTCGGCCCCCAGTGCGCACAGCCGCATGCGGGCCGCACAAGACGAGGCCCTCATCTGGGCGATGATGGCGCGCCTGGGCGACCTGATCGCCACCATCCCCCTGCTCGATCACCCCCACCAGATCGTGGAGGTGCTCGCGAGCCAGCGCCGCAACGCCAAGGTGGCGTTTTCGATGAAGATCGACGGCTTTGACATCCACCCCACCCCTGTCCAGATGCCCGGCCTCCTGGCCCGCCTCTCCGAGCGCCTCGATCGCCTTGCCCCCATTGCCGCGCCCGGGGCTTTCCAGCCGTTTTCCATCGACACCCAAAAGGTCTGGGCCCCCACACCCGGGCTGGCCATGGCCAAGTGGTGGCTGATGGGGCCGCACGCGGCCATGACGGCCACAGAGCGCAACCGCCTTCTGCGCCCCGACGTCTCCCTTATCCTCGACCAAGACGCCGTGCGCGCGGAGAGTGAGGCCATCATGGCGGGCAGTGCAGGCCACACCACCGTGTAGTGCCCATCCTGTATCCGCACGCGGGCGTCCCGTCCACAAGCGCCACACGCCACCCACCGTCCCCCGAGGCCCCATGACCCCCACCTCCGCCCGCCTGCGCGCCCTGCTCACCCCCCTTGCCGAGGCCCACCGCGCCCACCACGATAAATTCTACCACACCCCGCAGCCCCAGACCTACACCTTTGCCACCAACGTGACCATCCGCCCCCATCTTTCGGAAAGGGACCCGGCGGCCTACCACCACTGCACGCGCGGCGCCCGCAGCGCCGTGGGCGCCCACACCACCCTCGCACACGAGGCCGGGATCATGCAGATGCGCGCCATGGCGGTGGAGTTTGCCCGCCTCCTCGGCACGATTCCCCTCTTCTCCCACCCCCAATTCTCCACCAAGCTGTCATGGGCCTACGTTGGCAGCGATGGGATCCAAAGGCTCAGCCTGGATCTGAACGGCGTGCCCATCAACCGCAACCCCCTTGCGCCCGCCACCCTTGCCAGCCGCCTGGCGTCCCGCCTCGCCCTGCTGGGGCGCGTGCCCGCCACCGGTCCCTGGCACACCTACAGCGTCGGCGCCTTCACCTTGAGCGCCCCGGGACCGGCCCAGGCCCTCTTCTTGCGCGAGGTGCTCATCACCGGCCATCCCCCTACCCGTGAGGCCACGCAGCGGGCCATCATCTCCCAGTTCATCCCTTCGGGGGAACTGTGCGCGCAGATGGACGGCGTGCTGGCCTGCCTGTGAGGGGCACCTCCCCCACAGGCCACGGCGGCGTGCACAACACACCAATACACCCGAAAGACCGGCCCCACCCAGGCGCGGACAGGACGGGCGGCCCTTGCGCATGCAGGCCACCCGCCCCCTCCTTGTGCGAGACCCCTATGCTTGACCTTGATGCCCTTGGCGCCCAGCTGGCCCACCTGCACACCGCATTCTGGCGCTACCGCGACACCTACCATGACGACGCCGCCTATCGGGCGAAGCCCACGGATCCCAAGGGCGTGGTGCGCGTGTCGCGCAACCCGCACGAGCCGCGCCATACGCCCCTTGTGCTGTGCCACAACACCGACGAAAAGGAGGGCCTGAGCGCCCACCAGCAGGTGGAGAAAAAGGCGCTGGCACAGGCGCTCCTCACCCACCTTGGCGCCATCAGTGCCCTCTTCAACAGCGTGCCCCTCTTTAACCATCCCCACCAGTGGATACGGGTGGCGTTCCACGAGCCCGCCCGCGCCCTGCCGGTCTTGGAGATCACGGTCGATGGGTTTGGCATGCACCACACCAAGGTCCAACTGCCCACGCTGCTGCGCCATATTGCGGCCCGCATCGAGCGGCTGGCCCGAATCCCCGCAGATGGCCCTTTCCAGCCCTTTCTCATCTCAGACACCTGCGTGTGGGCACCGCGTGCCGATCTCGCGCTGGCCAAGCACGTCTTGCTGCGCACCCCCAACGCCACACCCGACAGCGACCACGTCCGCTATGCCCCGCGAGTCTCCCTGCTGCTCGATGCCGACCAGACCCGCGCCGAGCTGCGCGACCTCATCGCCCACACCCTCCCCAGCGAAGCCCCATGACACGCACCCACCGCATCCAAGATTCCCTGGCCACGATCGGCGCCCTGTTTGCAGACTACCACCAGCGGCATTTCGCCCCTACAGGCCAATCCAACAGGGACACCACCATCGGCTATATCCGCTATCATAGCGCCACCCCCCTACAGACCTCCCTGGGCGTCTTTGATGCCGTTGCCCACACCCAGATGAGCGCGCACCAACAGGTGCAAAAAGCCCAAGCCGAGGACACTATGCGCGCCCACACCCGAGATCTGGTGGCCCAGTTCTCAGACATCCCGCTCCTCGCGCACCCCGGCTTCACGCTCGGCATCAACATCCACCACCCATACGACTCTCCCCAAGTGTTTTTGCGGGTAGACGGCCTGCCCTTGACCAAGACCCACCACACACCGGCCATCTTGGCACAGACGCTGGCGCCTCGGCTCGACCAATTGGCCCGCCTCTCGGCGATGGGCCCATTTCACACCTTCGATATTGGGGGCCATACCGTACATGCCCCCGATGCCGCCAGCGCCATTTTCAAGTGGGGCCTGCTGACCCAGGCAGATTTCGATCCCCGCGACCCGGCCAAAAACCTGCCCAAGATCATCCAGATCATTCGGCCCGAAACCATTGCCGCCAACCTCGGCGCACGCGCACAGGCCTTGCGCCGGCAACAGGAACGCCCATGAACGCCCCCATCGACGCCATACACCGCCTCCTGCTCCGGTTGAACCAGGCCCTTATCCAGTATGCAGCCTCCACCCACACCCGCATAGACGCCGACACCACCTGTGGGACGTTGCGCTTCCACCGCGACGCGCACCACAATACACGCCTACTGTGGTGCCGCGGCTCGCCGGTACGGGGGTTGAGTGCACACCAGCACCTGCAAAACGAGGAACAAAAACAGGCGCTTTGGGCCATGATGGAGGAGATGGCGGGCCTGCTCTCCACTATTCCCCTCCTCGATCATCCCCACCACTCCTTCGAGGTGAAATTCGTCCGCACCACCCCCGCACAGCCCCGCGTCCAGGTCATCCTCGAAGGCTGCCCGGTGCACACAAAGCCGGTGCAGATCTCCACCCTGATGGGGCACATGCGCGCCCGCCTCGCCCGACTCCAAGCCCTCTCGTCCACCGGCCCCTTCCTTCCCTTCCAGGTGGGCCCGCACCCCATGTGGGCCCCCAGCGCGGAACTGGCCCTTGCCAAATGGGCCGTGCTCACCCAGACCACCCGTGCCCATCCCGCGCGCCTGGACCACGCCGCCTGCCCGCCCGTCTCCTTGATCCTCGATCCTCAGGCGCTGTGCGCCACCACAAACATCCTCCTCCACGCCCTGCCCGCCTAACCCACACCCGCCAGGATCCCCCATGCCCCACACCTCCCCGTCCCTGCAATCCGTGCTGGCCCAACTGGGATCTGCCTACACCACCTACCACACGCGCTTCTTCCACCCCCACTTTGCCTACGCGCGGGAGAAAAAAGCCGGGGTGGTGCGCATCGAACCCTGTGCAAAAGGCGGCGCCTATATTTCCTTCTCCACCCACGATTTTGCCCTCGACACGACCTGCCACCAAGAGCTCGAAAAAGCGGCGGCCGAGCAGCGCATGCACGCCCTGGGCCTGGAACTGGCCGCCACCTTCGCCGCCATCCCCCTGCTCCGCCATCCCCGCCTGTGCGTCGCGGTCACCTTTGATCGGACCAATGATCCCCAAAAGGTGGGCATGACCATCGCGATCGATGGGGCGCAGATGTTTAACACCATGTTGAGGGCGTCCACCCTTGCCCAGCGCCTGCAACACCGCCTTGATCGGCTGGCCGCCATCCCGGCCACGGGGCCCTTCCTGCCTTTCGAGGTCGAGGGCCTCCCTGTGCACGCGCCCAATGCCCACCTGGCCCTCGCCAAATCCGCCGTCCTGCTCACCGGCGAGATGCCCACGCTGGCCGATGCAGGCTCCGTCAAGGTGGCCCTCTTATGCCCCCATACCGATGTCCGTGCCGGCCTCGCGGGCCTTTTGGACAGCCTTCCGCGCAAGGAGCCCGCATGAGTCTCTCCGTCGCCCACCTCGCCGCCCTGCTGGATCGCGTCGCGCAGGCCTATGACGCCTGCCACCGCTTCGTCGATGCAGACGTCAACAGCGACGATCTGGCATGGGGGGAATACTCCCATTCCAATACACAGCCCGTCCACGGAGGCCTGGCCATATACCCCTACCGCAGCACGGAGGATCCAGGCCACTTCTTCCTCCTCGGTTATGAATACCAATCCCGGTGGAGCGCCCACACACAGGTGCAAGCCCAACAGGCCCACGCCACCTTGCAGGCCGCGGCCCTCGACCTTGCCACCACCATCGGCGCCATTCCCCTCTTCCACTTTCCAGGCTTCCAGCTGCGCATCGCCTTCACAGGCCATGCGGGCAAGAAAAGGCGCCTGATTCTCCACCTCGACCACACCCGCGTACACACCGACCCCCTTCTTGTGCCCGCGTTGGCAAAACGCCTCCACGCCATCCTCGCGCAGCTCCACAACATCCCGGCCACGGGCCCCTTCGTGCCCTTCATCGTCGAGCACGCCATCACGGTGCATGCACCAGGACCGGTCGAGGCCCTCATCAAGGCCGTGGTGTTCCAAACAGGGCACCTGCCCAGCCCCCCGTGCACGGCCTTCTACTCCATCGCCCAGGTGCTTGACACCGCGCATATGGATGCCGACCTCACCGCCCTGCTCAATGCGGGTGGGATCCCCCCCGGGTAAGGGCCCACCACAGGCCCCACCACACACCCCTGTCCATCAGGCCCCTTCTCCACATGCCTTATGGTGCCCCCACCCCGCGGCCCCATCACCCAAACACAGGGCTTGAACCCACAGGCCCTCCACCCCACATCTTTCCCCACACAGGAGCACCGCTATGGCCACCCAATCCCTCGGCACCGCCACCATCCTCGACGACGAGGGCACCATCGAGCTGCCCCAGGCGGTCATCGATGCCCTCGACCTCAAAGAGGGCGACTGGCTGCGCTACCGCGTGGAAGGCGCGCCCGACCACCCGGTCTTGATCGTGGAAAAGACCGAGGGGCCCAGCGCAGACGACACCATCATTCCCGCCCCATAAGCCATCAGTCCGCGCATCCCTCTCCCACGATGCGCGTGCTCCCTTCTGTGTCCTGGCCCGCGGCCGGTCTTTCTCCTGGCCTTATCTCCGGCACCAGCTAACCTCTTGCGGCGGATCTTCCATGCCCTTCCACGCCCCCACCCTGCACGCCCTGATCGCGGGCCTGACAAGCGCCTTTTGTGACTACCGAACCACCTACCACGACTTCCCCCGGACCATCCAATCCTCGGTGCTGGGCGCCGTGCGCGCCTGCGCCCATCCCGCCCCGCCCAATGACAGCTATGCGCGCTTCGTGGGCGCCATGAACACCCGCGTCCGGGCGTTAAGCGCCCATGACAGGCTGCGCAAGCACCAAGACGAGCAGGCAATCCACGCGCAGGCCGCCAATCTGCTCGCCCACCTCGCGCCCATTCCCCTGTTTGCCCACCCCTACTTGTGCGCCAAAATTACCTTCCATGCGGGCCACGACACCACTACCCTGGCCATGGCGGTGGATCACTTCCCCATCACACCCACCACCGTCTCGGCCGACCGGCTGACAGACCATCTTCTGGCCCGCGCCCATCTTCTGGCCCAGATTCCCGCCTCCGGCCCCTTCTCCCCCTTTATCGTGGGAACCGGGTCCCAACCGGTCTATGCCCCCAGCCTGGCGCATGCGTTCGTGAAACACATCCTGCTCACCGCCGATCCCTCCACGCGCCCCCTGCTGCCCCGCATCCTCCCCCGCCACCTGCGGGCCACCGGCCTCGCCGATGCCTGGGACCACATACAAGACCTCATGCATCCCCTCTGCGTTTAATCCTTTTGTGAATTCTCCCCGCCCTAAAGGACGGGGCTTCTCCTTGCCTGCGGGGCTCCTTCACCCCGCCGGCAGGACGATGGCACGGCCATCGTCTTGTTCGGATCCTTCCAGGCGCACGCGCCCTTCTCTTCCCCTTTCATTGAGGTGCCGTGGGACGCATCCCTGCAGAGCTCTCCGGGGGCTGCCGCGACCATTCCCTCCGCGGGTTGCCTTTTTGCCGATCCCTCCGGGACCAGGCCGAGCTGCAACAGGGCTCGGTGTTTGATAACGCACGCCGCGTTTGTGTCGGCGTGGTCCGTGTGCCCGCAGGCGGTGCAACGAAACACCGACCGCTTGCGGCTGGCGCGGTCCACATGGTGGCAGCGCGCACACTCCTGCGAGGAGAAGGCAGCCGGGACCGTGATGACCCGCCCGCCCTTCCACGCCATCTTATAGCGCAGCTGGGCCTCCAGCATGCCCCACCCCTTGTCGAGGATGGCGCGGTTGAGGCCGGCCTTCTGCGCCACACGCGTTCCAGGCTGTTCCACCGTGCCACGGGCACTGGCGGTCATCGCCTGGAC
>Ga0194112_10006264_pt1 | contig 15784 bp, 10 predicted proteins | sample TA2MahC400mmetaG_FD_146191 | JGI IMG/M metagenome (GOLD analysis project Ga0194112, IMG submission 146191) | Freshwater microbial communities from Lake Tanganyika, Tanzania - TA2015016 Mahale Deep Cast 400m | ecosystem: Environmental > Aquatic > Freshwater > Lake | place: Tanzania: Lake... | reverse complement strand
CGCGAGGCAACGAGAGAGATGAGCCCTCGGCCCGACAAGCCGGCCTGGAGTCCGCGAAAACCACCCACCTCGTGGGCACCGGCGGACTCCGCATCGAAAATCGCTCTTGACTTCCGCATGCCGGTCTTGTCGCTCCTCAGGCTCGGGTGAGGGCGCTGCCCTGTAGCCGTTTCGCGTGGCTCGCGGGCTCACTTGGAGCCGGGGCGCGGCGGGGGCGGAGGGGGGCTCTTGGCGGCCGAGCCGTTGGTGAGGTAGAAGTCGGTGGCGAGGAACTCGATGTTGTAGTTCTCGGCGTGGACCCATTTGGCTATGGCGGCGCGGAAGGCGCTCTCGGCCTCCTTGAGGAGGGCGGCGCGGAGGGCGGGGAGGGAGGCGACGGAGACGGCCTTCTCCTGCTGGGCGCGGGCGATGATGGCCGAGGAGATGCGGGGGGCGGTGCGGTGGAGGATGGCCGCGGCGTCGGCCTGGCCCCCGAGGGCGGCGCGGCGGGGGTTCATCGCGGCGGCGAGGGTGATGTGGAGGTTGGCGTAGCCGCCCTCGGCGCCGGCGAGCGGGACGGCGACGACGGTTTCGCCGAGCGGGACGACGAGGCGGTCGCCCACGTAGGTGCCATAGCGAACGAGTCCGCCTGAGCCGCAGCCGGCAAGAGCGAGGCCGAACAATAGGGCAGCAAGGACGTGCCGCATCGGTTACCCTTTCAGTTCTTCATCCCAGTGAGTGTGATGCCCTGGATGAAGTAGCGCTGGCAGAAGAAGAACATGATGACGAGAGGGAGGGCCATGAGGACGCTGGCGGCCATGATGAGGCCGTAGTTGGAGCCCGCCTGGGTCTGAAGGCCGAAGACGCCGAGAGCGAGCGGGTACTTGGACTGGTCGTTGAGGTAGATGAGGGGGCCCATGAAGTTGTTCCACGAGCCCATGAAGGCGAAGATGGCGATGGTGGCGAGCGCCGGCTTGATGCTGGGCAGGATGACGTGGCGGTAGACGCCGAGGTAGGAGCAGCCGTCAATCTTCGCCGCGTCCTCGAGGTCCTTCGGGATGCCGCGCATGAACTGGCGCAGGAGGAAGATGTTGAAGGCGGAGCCGCAGAAGCTGGGGACCCAGAGGACGAAGAGGGTGTTGTACCAGCCGATGTTCTTGAAGATCAGGAAGGAGGGGACCATAGTGACGGCGCCCGGGAGCATGATGGTGCCGAGGAGGAGGATGAAGCAGAACTCGCGGCCCGGCCAACGCAGGCGTGCGAAGGCGTAGGCGGCGAGCGAGCTGCCGGTGAGCTGGCCGACGATGTTCATGAGGCACAGGAAGAAGCTGACGGCGACGTAGCGCCAGAAGGGCATGTACTTGAAGGCCCAGCGATAGTTGTTGGAGAGCTTGGCGCCCCAGGCGGCGGCTCTGCTGCGGCCGCGGAGGGTGAGCGTGACGCGCACCTTGCCAGCCTCGTTGAAGTCGCTCGTGCCCGAGGGGTTGAGGACGATCCAGCTCTTGACCTTCATCGAGTGGTCGTCGTCGCTGGGAAGCTGCCAGACGACGTCCTGCCACTGGTCGTTGCCGGCGTTGGCGGGTTCGGCGCTGGCCCAACGCTGGCCGCTGGCCTCGAGCGCGCAATCGAGGGCGTTCCAGGAGTGGTCGGCCCGGTAGCTCAGGATGAGCTTCTTGATGCCATCCTTGGCATCGGCCAGGAAGGCCACGGGGAAGACGGCTGTCAGCTTCGCCTCGCGCGTCTGGGACTTAGTGAAGTCGTAGGCCAGGAGCGCGCATAGCTGGCCCTCTGACGCCTGGTCGGCCAGCGAGCCGCCCTGGACGCTCCAGACTGCGGCAATCGCCTGGTCGCGGCGGGGCGTTTCCTCGAGCTGCTTGAGGCTTCGGACCCGGAGCGGGCCGAGGAGGAAACGCTTGTATGCCTTACCGCGGGAGGTCTTGATGGAGTTCTCAGTGACCCGCCTCCGGAGCTCGCTGAGCAAGGTTTCGGGTGACTTGAACCACGCGTCGTGCGGGACGGCTTGTGCGGCTTCGGAAAAGGCGCCCTCGATGGTCTCCTCGCGGAGTTCGGCCTCGGGCACTGGCGCTGGGGGCAGCTTCGCGGCGTCCACGGCCTTGCCCACGAGGTCCACCAACAGGGGCTTGAGGTCCGACCAGCGCGAGGAGGGGCACGGCCGGGGCCGGGAGATGCCGTCGAATTCGTCGCGCGCGACGTAGGGCGAAACCGCGGCGGCCGAAGGCGTCCTGGGCAGCAGACGCTTGTACTGCTCATCGTTCGGCTTGAAGCTCGACAGCAACAGCCAGCCGAAGGGGATGGAGAACAGGATTGAGCCGCCGACGAGAGCGGCGTAGAGAATGAAGCGGCGTGAGAGGCCACGGAGGCCGCGAGACTCAACCATGGGATCGTCTCATTTCCGATTTCCGATTTCCCATTTCCGATTTCAGACTACCCACGCCGGCGATTGGAGGCCGTCTTGCGGGAAGACCCCATAATGCGGGTCAGCTCATTGGCCTCTTGTAGCAGGGGCTCAACACGCTTCTTCGGGAGCAACTCGGCGTGAATCGTCAGCTCCAGCCAGAAAGCGCTCTCGTCCGATTCCTCCTCCACGGTTCCGAGCTTGGCGATGAACTCAGCGGTCGAGCGCGCCTTGCACACTGCCCGGTAGTTCGCGCCGACAGATGTTCCGCAATCGGCGAGTTGCCTGGCCACGGCTCTTCCTTCGATGGTCTTGGGCAACGCGGCAACAAGTCGCAGCACTCGAAGCGCGAAGTCAAACGTCCGCCTCTTCAGCTCCTCTCTGTCCACCGCCACGCTCCTGTCTGAAATGGGCAATGGGAAATCGGAAATGGGAAATCGAGGACGCTACTCCGATTCATAGTGCACCCAGGCCTTCGCGGTGCGAAGCTGGATGATGGTGATGACCAGGACGATGATGCAGAGGACCCAGGCCATGGCGCAGGCCTGGCCCATGCGGAAGAAGCGGAAGGCGTTGTTGAAGAGGTGATAGGCGAAGAAGAGCGTGGAGTCCACGGGGCCGCCGGCGGTCATGATGTAGGCGCTCTCGAAGACCTGAAGGGTGCCGATCATGCCCATCAGCAGGTTGAAGAAGATGTAGGGGGTGAGCATGGGCAGGGTGATGTGGCGGAACTTCTGCCAGCGGCCCGCGCCGTCAATCTCGGCGGCCTCGTAGAGGTGCTCGGGGATGCCCTTGAGGCCGGCGAGCCAGATGATCATGCCCGCCCCCGCGCTCCAGAGGCCCATGAGGATGATGGCAGGCTTGCTCGTCGCCTGGTTCTGGAGCCACAGGACGGGCACCTTGGCGCCCATCGCGTTCAGGAGCCAGTTGATCCCTACGGCATCGAGGATGCGGTTGATCACGCCGTCGGTAGGCTGGAACATCCAGATCCAGAGGAGCGCGGAGGCGACGCCGGGCATGATGGCGGGGAGGTAGAAGAAGGTGCGCCAGGCGGACATGCCCTTGACCTTCTGGTTGAGGAGCATCGCCAGCCCCAGGCTCACGGCCATGCCGAGCGGCACGCCGATGAGCATATAGGCGGTGTTGGCGACGGACTTCCAGAAGACGGGGTCGCCGGTGAGGAGGTAGCGATAGTTGTCGAGGCCGACGAAGCGGCCTGGGGAGAGGACGTCGTATTCGCAGAAGCTGATGATGAAGGAGAAGACGATGGGGCCGCCGGTGAAGACGATGAAACCGATGAGCCAGGGCGAGGCGAAGAGGACCCCGGCGCGGTGCTCGCGGCGGAAGTAGCCCTTGCTCGTGCTCAGGCGCCTGTGGCGCCACCAGAGGATGGCCGCCGTGGCCACGAGCGCCGCCACGTAGGCCACCAGCGGCACCATCCAGTTCACCACAGGCTCGGTGCGGATGCGGTAGACGCGGTCGAGCTCGATCTGCACCTCGGCGGCGTGGCGTTCGAGAGTCGCCTTGATGTGCCTGCCGATCTCCTCTGGCGTCATATCCTCTTTGTGGTAGGTCGAGCCTTCCATTGCCCGCACCTGCTGGTTCCAGAGGAACTGGCCGACGGGGGTGATGGGCCGGTAGCGGCTCTTGGGCAGGAGGTTGGCGAAGACCTGGTAGGCGTCGCGGAACTTCTGCTCGACGTTGGGGTCCGCGGCCAGGTAGCGGCGGTAGATGGTCTGGGTGATCTTTCGGTTGGCGTTGAGGCCGGGGATGAAGAGCTTGCCCTGGGCTTGGCGGGCCTCGCGGACGGCGTCCTGAAGGATGATCGTGGCCTCTTCGCTGGCCAGCCACTTGATGAGACGCCAGGCCTCCTCGGGGTGCCTGGCGCCCTTGGGGATGACCCAGGCCCAGCCGCCGGCCCAGGAGATGTAGGGGTCGTCGGTAGCCAGGCGTTTGGCCGGCACGGGGGCGGGCGCCACGCCGAAGTTCAGCTCGCGGCGGAACGTGCCGATGCCGTCGAGCACCCAGTTGCCGTCAATCTTCATCGCCACGCGGCCGTTGAGGAAGGGGTCGAGTTCGCCTCCCTGGAAGCTCGTCTGGAAGGCGTTGACATCGGCCGCGCCGCCCAGCTTGTCGTAGAGGTTCACCACGTAGGTCATGGCCTCGATGTTCTCGGGAGAGGCGAGGGTGCAGGTGCGGCCATCGGGGCTGAGGAGTGCGCCGTCGTTGAGCCAGGAGTAGAAGTAGAACCAGGCGTTGCCGTAGTTGGGGATGAAGCCGATGCGTCGGATGCTGGTGATCTTCCCGCGCGCGTCGCGGGCGAAGTCGCTGAGCTGGACCGCGTAGTCCTCCAACTCGTCCCAGGTGCGCGGGGGCTTGGCTTCGCCGCGCTCATCCTTGAACCCGGCGGCGACGAGGAGGTCCTTGTTGTAGTAGAGTGCGCGGTTGTCGGTGCCGGTGGGGATGGCGTAGACCTGGCCCTCCCAGCGCGCCTCGTCCCAGCAGGAGGAGTAGTAGTCCTCGGGCTTGATGCCGTCGGGCTGGCCGCGGTCGCGCAGGATGAACTCGTCGAGGGGCATGAAGGCGCCGCGGGCGGCCCACTCGGCGACGGCGTAGCGGTCGAAGATCACGAGGTCTGGCGGGTCGCCGCCCGCGATGGCGCACAGCAGGCGCTGGGGGTCCTCGACCATGTTGCGCGAGACGCTGAGGCCGGCGACCACCTTGATGCCGGGGTTCCGCCGCTCGAACTCCTGCACCTGGTCCTGTTCGCCTGCGCCCAGGGTCCCGCCGAGGAAGTAGCGGAGGGTGACCGGGCGCTGAGCCGAGGCGGCGCTGGCCACAAAGGCGGCGTGGAGCAAGATGAGCAGTGCTACCGGCCGCTGCACAGGCAACCATGGACCTCCAGCGTGGTCATTCCGAGCGAAGCCTTGCGAAGTCGAGGAATCTCTCCTCTCTTGAGGCCCAAGAGAGATGCCTCGACTTCGCTCGGCATGACGGACCCCATCATCACGCGTTCTCCTCCATCGTGGCTATGGTGTTCGGTGGCCTCCCGTCGGCTCCCCGTCTTTCGCCTTCTGGGGCGCGGGGGCTTTGGGTGCCGAGGGCTCGGGCGCCTTCTTCGAGAGGCGCTTGAGGCGGGCAAGCGTGTGGTTCGCGCTTTCGTACACTTCCTTCACGAGCGGGTCGGCCGGGTTCGCGCGCTCGAGGCGGACCTGGAGAGCCCACTTGTAGGCCTTGTCGGGGTTCCAGAAGACGTTGGCCTTGGCGAGTTCCGCATAAAGCCTGGCGCGGGTGAGGGCGTACTCGGTCGGGGTGTCGCCGATGGCCTCCTCGATGATGGCGGAGGCCGCGGCCACGTCGGCCCGCGCCTCCTTCACACGGCCGAGCCACGTGTTCATGTCGGCGCGGATCAGGAGCAGGCTGTAGAGGCGCGGAAGCCAGAGCAGGCCCTCATTGACTGCGGCGATGAGGTCCTCGGCCCACTGCCTGGCCTCGGGGTTCTTGCGGTAGAGCTCGTTGTCAATCAGCTCGGACCAGCTCCTGTAGGTGAGCGAGCGGGAGACGAAGAGGGTGCATGCGGAGCCGAAGGGGTTCTTGGCGGCGTAGCGGCGGTAGAGCTGGTGGGCCTGGGCGAAGTGCTCGCGGCGGATGCGCTCGGCGTCGCTGCCCTTGGCCTGGGCGCCGAGCCTCGCGTGGCACGCGGCGCGCTGGAGGTCGAAGTCGAGGGCCGGGCCGCACAAGGCGTGGAGGCGCTCGAAGCGGGCGAGCGCCTCGGCGAAGCTGCCTCGCGCCGCGTAGGAGAGGGCGAGGCGGATTTGGGCGTCGAGCCACACGCGGTCGCCCAGGCTCAGTCGCGCGGCGCGGCGCAGGAGGCGGTCGCCGCGGCGGGCGGCCTCCTCGCACTCGGCGGTGGCGCCCTCGATGGTCTCCTCGACCTGTCGGATGGCGGCGGCGGCCTTGGCGCGGACCTGTCGGGCGTTGGCGCGGGCCTTCTCGAGCGCGTCGGCGGCGGCCTGGCGCTGAGCGGCGAGGTCCTTCGCCTTCGCGTCGTCGGCGCCCCTCTTGGCCGCCTCGTCGAGTGCCGCGCTCGCGGCGCGGAGGGCATCCTCGGCGGAGCGAATCTTGGCGTCGAAATCGGCCAGCGTCCGCTTCGCCACAAGGTGCCCTTGTTCGAGTGCCCGCTCGGCCAGGTCCCTGTTGTTGAAGAGGCGCTTCGCCGCCTCGTCCTCGCGCATGCCGTCGCGCAGGCAGTATTCGGCCCAGAAGGGCCGCGCGGCCAGGAAGAACCACGCCAGAGCGATGGCAAGCGTGCCCCCGACGGCGGCCGCCGTCGCGCCCGGCCGCACGCGGGGCCGCCCCTCGCGGCGCCAGGCATCCTCCTCGGCGGACCAGCTCAGGCCGGCCGGCCGGCCGCTCTCGGCGCTCAGGGCGCCGAGCAGGCCCAGCCCCAGCCAGAACACCATGCTCGGCCCGAAGCCGATCGCTCCGTTCGAGAAACAGGCAAAGGCACCGAGAGCCACGCCTGCGGCCGCGAGGCCGGCGCCCAGGGCCGAATCGAAGGGGTCGCGGGCCCGCCGGAACGCCAGCACTCCCGCCACCACCCACGCCAGGCCCATCGCCACGCCGAGCGCCAGGCCCACCACGCCGCGCTCGAAGAGGTCCTCGGTGAGCTGCCGCCGCGCGTGGCCGAGCGCCTGGTCCCCGTGGGTCACCGCATAGGTCCATGTCGGCCGCTCGGTGTCCATCGCCAGGCGGAACGTGCCCACGCCGTTCCCCGCCAGGAGCCGGCCCAACGGGGCCTGGCGCACGAGGCGCCACTCGGCGGTGTCGAGCACCGCGTTCCGCGCGTCGCCCGCCTCGCTGTAGTATGCGGCTGCCTTCGCCCCCTCGGCCAGCTCGCGCTGGGCGGCCAAGGCGGCCAGAGCCACGGCCAGGGCCACCGCCACGAGACGCCACCGCGGCAGCACGAGCCACAGGAGCAGCAGAAGGCCCGCGCCGACGCCGTACCGCCACGCTGCCGCACCCGTCCGCGCCCCGGCCAGCAGGAACAGCACGAAGAGCACGGCGAGCCAGATCACGCCCCTGTAGTGGGCCTCAGGGCGCGCCTCCTTCTGCGTGTAGCGGTACAGGAGCGCCGCGGCCACGAGCGTGGGCAACAGGAGAAACGCCGCGCCCGCCGCTCGGCCCGGCAGGTGGTCAATGTCCCCGAAAAACAGCGTCGCCGGGTCGCCATAGAACAGCAGCATGAGGAAGGCGAGCGCGCCCGCCACGGCGCTGGCGGCAGCCACGAACATACGCCGGTGCCCCGCGTCGCGCAGGAGCAGGGCCAGGCCCAGCGCGCCGGCCGCCCCATAGGCCCCCTGCACCAGCCAACCCGTCGCCAGCCAACCCTGGGGCGACCAGAGCGCCGTCGCCGCGCCCCACGCCACCCACGCCGCCACGGGCGCGAAGAGCCACCAGGCAGGCCACCCGGCGCCCCCGGCCTCCTGCCTGTGGAGCCGCCCCGCCGCCCACTCCCACGCCACGTAGCCCCAGAGCAGCGCCATCGCGGTCTGGAACACGAACAGCTTCAGCGTCGAGCGGTACAGGGTGAACTCGAAGTTGAGGAAGGGCACGAGGAGGATCAGGGCAAACACGGCCAGCGGCAGGGCGCGGATGCTGATCCCCTCGGTCGGCCTGGGCGTGCTCATGCGTGTGCGGCCCTTTCCAGGGAGGTGCGCGAGCATGGCCCCCAGCTACGGCAACCAGGCGGCTCCCGCATCGTCCTCGTCCCTCGTCCTCGTCCTTTGTCCTCGACTCCCTGGCTTGCGGGCGAGAGAGTCGAGAACGAGGACGACGGACGAGGACGATTCCAGAGCAGCAACGGCCTCACCGCGGCTGGGGTCCATGCCCCGGATATGCCTCGCGGAGGTCCACGGTCCCTGCCCCGATTATAGGCGGCCCTGAGGCAGCGGTCAACCACGCTTGACAGCGCGCGCGAGGCGGCCTATATTCAGAGGGACGGGCGAGCAATCCCTTTCACAGGCGGAAGGCAGATATGCCCGCACGATTGAGGGCTGTCCGGGCGCTGTGGGTGCTGCTGGCCCTCAGCGCCGCAGCCATTGTGGCCACAGTGGTCCTTCTCTTGAGCATCAAGCGTCGAGTGGTGTCCGAGCACAAGGCCCTGGAAACAGCCGCCACCGTGCGGCACGCGGAGCAGTGCGCCGAGCTCCTCCGCAGCGGCGCCTTGCTGGGCCGCCTCCGCGACGTCGCTGCGCGCCATCCCGGCATCTCGTCCCTCGCCCAGGTCGCGGACGAGATCCGCACGGCGCTGAGCGACATCGAGGAGGCCCGCGAGGGCGACCACGAGCTCCACGTGCTCGTGGTGGACGAGAAGCTCGAGCCCATCTGGCCCCCGCAGCGCGAGGGGGACCGCGACCTGCGGGCCTGCGCCACCCACATCCGCGAAGGCAAGGAGCGGATCTACGTGTTGCCCCACGACTGCGCGGAGCGGGGCGGCGAGCCCGCCTGCCTCTGCTTCACCGCCCCAGTCCAGCGCGAGGGCAAGCTCCTCGGCGGCCTGGTGGTCCATCGCCAGCTCGCGCCCATCGGCCACCTGTTTACCCGCCTCGACCGGCGGATGACCGGGGCTCTGCTTTTCTCGCAGGCCGTGCTCCTGGTCGCCCTGGCGGCCATTGCCCTCTCGGCGCGCAGGGCCATCGCCAAGGCCGAACGCCGCCGGGCCAAGGACGAGCGCCTCATCGCCCTCGGCAACCTGGCCGCAGGCGTCGCCCACGAGGTCCGAAACCCCCTCAACACCATCGCCCTCACCTGCCGCTACGTCGAGCGCCTTATCGGCAAGGACGCCGCTGACCCCGCCCTCCGCGCCGAAGCCCAGGCCAACTTCGAGGTCATCGCCAGCGAGCTGGCACGCCTCACGCGCACACTCGACAACGTGGTGCTCCTCGCCAAGCCGTCCGGCCTCGCCCTCGGACTGTGCGACCTGAACTCCGTGCTCGACCACACGCTGGCCCTCTTCACCCGCGAGCTGGACGAGGCGAGGGTCCAGGTCCGCCGCGAGAATAGCGGCCCCCTCCCTGTCCGCGGCGACGCCGAGCGCCTCGGCCAGGTCTTCGCCAACATCATCCGCAACAGCCTCCAGGCCATGCCCGACGGCGGCACGCTCGAGATCACGTGCGAGAGCGCCGGCGGCCAGGCCCACATCGCCTTCGCCGACTCCGGCCCAGGCTTCCCCCCCGAGCACCTCCCCCGCGTTTTTGAGCCCTATTTCACCACCAAGCGCTCCGGCCTCGGCCTCGGCCTCGCTCTCTCACTCCGCGTCGTCGAAGACCACGACGGCACCCTCACCGCAGCCAACCGCGCCAGCAGAGGGGCGCTTGTCACGGTCACCATCCCCCTCCAAACCCACTCGCCCGAGGCGCCCAATGCCTAGCGACCACATCCTGATCGTGGACGACGACTGGCAGACGGCCGACGCCCTCCGCAAGAACTTGCGCCTCGACGGCTACCAGGCCGACGTGGCCGTCTCGCCCCCCGAGGCCCTCGACCTCCTCGCAAGAAGCCCCTACCCCATCGTCATCTCCGACATGCGCATGCGCGAGATGACAGGCGTCGAGCTCTGCGACGAAATCCGCCGCCTCTACCCCGACACCGAGGTCATCATCGCCACCGCCTACGGCAACATCCCCAACGCCGTCGAAGCCGTCAAGCGCGGCGCCCACGACTACTTCACGAAGCCGGTGGACACCGAGCGGCTGCTGAGCACGCTCCGCCGCCTGTTCGAGATGCGCCGCCTCCGCGACGAGAACCGCGAACTCCGCGAGGAAATCCAGGCCGAGCGCCAGGCCACGCGCCTCATCGGCTCCTCACGCGCCATCGCTGCCGTCCTGGAGACCGTTCGTACCGTCGCCCCAACAGACGCCACGGTCCTCGTCCGCGGCGAGAGTGGCACTGGCAAGGAACTCGTCGCCGCCGCCATCCACGACCTCAGCCCCAGGGCACCCCACCCCCTCGTCAAGGTCAACTGCGCCGCCATCCCCGAAACCCTCCTCGAAAGCGAGCTGTTCGGCCACGAGCGCGGCTCCTTCACCGGCGCCATCGCCCAGCGCAAGGGACGCTTCGAGGCCGCCCACCGCGGCACCATCTTCCTCGACGAAATCTCCGAAATGTCCCCCGCCCTCCAGGCCAAGCTCCTGCGCGTCCTCCAGGAGCGCGAGTTCCAGCGCGTCGGCGGCTCCGAAACCCTCACCGTGGACGTCCGCGTCATCGCCTCGACCAACCGCAACCTCGAAAAAGCCGTCCGCGACGGCGATTTCCGCGAAGACCTCTACTACCGCGTCAACGTCGTCCCCATTGTCCTCCCACCCTTGCGCGAGCGTCGCGAGGACATCCCTCTCCTGGCCAGCCACTTCCTCGACCGATTCGCAAAGCGCAACAACAAGGCGTTCAGGGGCATCGCTCCCGCTGCCCAGCAGAAGCTCCAGGCATACCACTGGCCCGGGAACGTCCGCGAACTCGAAAACACCATCGAGCGCGCAGTCGTCATGGCCCAGGGCGACACCCTCGGAGCCGACGACATCGCCCTCAACCCCGACATCAGCCGCGAAAGCCCAGGCGACGTGGCGGCACGCCTCGTCGGGCCAGGCTTCTCCATCGAGGACTTCGAGCGCACGCTCCTCGAAGCCAGCCTCCGCAAGACAGGCGGAAACCAGTCCCGCGCCGCCGAACTCCTCGGCCTCACCCGCCGAACCCTCCAATACCGCATGGAGAAGTACGCCATCCAGGTTGAGCGTAGCGCGCCCCCAGCGCCCGAGGGTCAACCTTGACCCGCCTGTCTTCTCTGGTTACGGATTACGGATTGCGGATTACGGAGTTCGAGGACGAGGACGACGACGAGGACGAGGACGATTCGGTAGGGCGTGCATACCTGCACGCGGAACCGACGACGACGACGAGGACGATTGAAGAACGCGTAGGAGCCCCCGTGTCCAAGCAACCCCTGCCCGACGACCTGACCCTCGACGGCCTCGCGCAACACCTCGAGAGCGGCGAGCGCCTGCCCGCCTACGCCATCATCGGCGAGGAACCCTTCGCCCGCGCCCAGGCCCTCAAGGCCATCCGCGAGGCCATCCTCAAGGACTCCGACCCCGACCTTGCCCTCAGCCAATACCTCGGCTCCGACGTGGCCGACCCCCGTGAACTCTTCGACGAACTCCGCACGGCCCCCTTCCTCGCCCCCCGCCGCCTCGTCATCGTCGAGGACGCCGCCAGCTTCGCCGCAAACGCCCGCGACGCACTCCTCGCCTACCTCGAAAAGCCCTCCAAGACCGGCACCCTCGTCCTAGTCCTCGAAAAGCTCCCCCGCAACGACAAGCTCGGCATCGCCCTCCGCCGCGTCGGCCTCGCCGTCGCCTGCGAGCCGCCCCGCGAATACGAACTCCCCCGCTGGATCGCCGCACGCGCCCGCGTCCACGGCAAACGCCTCGACCCCGCCGCCGCCAAACGCCTCGCCGACTCCATCGGCGTCAACCTCCCCATCGTGGACCAGAGCCTCGCCAAGCTCGCCCTCTACGTCGGCCCCCGCGACACCATCACCGCCAAGGACGTGGACGCCCTCGTCGAGGACCTCCCCGTCACCACCGTCTTCCGCCTCACCGACGCCCTCGGCAACAAGGAGCCCGCCAAGGCCCTCCGCGTCCTCGAAATCCTCCTCGCCCAGAACAACGAGCCCCCCTACATCCTCTCCATGCTCCGCTGGGCACTCGAGCGCCTCATCAACGCCCGCACGCTGCTCGACCTGAGGCGCCCGCCCGACGCCATCGCCAAGGCCCTCCACATCAAGCCAGGCTACTTCCTGGACCAGACCCTCAAGCAGGCCCGCAACCGCACCCGCCGCGAACTCCTCCGTGCCTTCGACCTCCTCCTCGCAGCCGACCTGGCCTCCAAGACCTCCACGATGGACGCCCAGGCCACCCTCGAACACCTCCTCATCCGCCTCTGTGCATGATATTCCAACACCGCCTCGCGGCAACTGGTGGCAACTCGTCCAAGTCGGCAGATTCCCATCCGGGCACGCTCGGGCCGAATGTACGCTACCCGCGGGGGCTTCCGCCCCGCTGATACCACAACATGTGCCAACTCGTCCAACTCGTCCAAGTCGGCAGCCTCATGCGAGCGAGGCCAGGTCCTGTCCCGTCGCGAAGCTCCTGGTTGCGGCTGCCTCCGGGTCACACCACACTGCGGCTCAACTAAATAACTCGCCACGATTCTGAATCAATGTGGGCGGGGCCTCCGCGCCCCGCGCCACCCTGCGCGGGGCAGAGACGCCCCGCCCACAGGCATGCACCATTCTGCGGTGGCAGCCATTCATGGCCCCTTGATTCAGAATCGTGGCGAGTCATTTAGTCCAAGTAGTCTAGGGCGCCGGGTGCATGCCAAGTCTCATCTCACACATTCCCCGTCGCTTCTTCTCACTTGACTCCGTTCCTGCGCCGAGTATACTACCACCAATGAAGAGGGAGTGTGTCGTTAGTGTCGCCCTCTCGCGTTGTTGCGTTCGCACACGGAGCCCTTGGACAGGCGCCCTACCTGCGAAGAGGAGAGTTGCCATAGATGGCTGGTAGCGACGAAGCCTTTGAGAGAATCGGCGCTCTGGTGAAGGCGTTCGAGCGCAACGAGGCCCACTACAAGACGGCCAAGTACTCAGAGGCCGAGGCGCGCAAGGACTTCATTGACAAGTTCTGGATTGCGCTAGGCTGGGATGTGAACCACGACCAGCAGACCAACCCCTACGAGCAGGAAGTGAAAGTGGAGCGGGGCGTCGCAGTCGGGGGGAGCCAGCGTCGAGCCGACTATGCATTTCACCTGGCGCCGAACTTCCACGATGTGCGCTTTTTCGTCGAGGCCAAGAAACCCGCTGGCGACATCGCAACTTGCGAGAACTACTTTCAAGTGATCCGTTACGGGTGGAACAGTGAAACGCCCCTTGCTGTACTCACCGATTTCGAGCAGTTGCACGTCCTTGACTGCCGCTATAGGCCGGATATCGAGACCTGTCCGAACCGGGCCGTAGCGAGGTACCACTACACCGACTACGCCAGGCCCGAGAAGTTCGCGGAAATCTACTGGCTGTTCTCCCGCGAGGCCGTTGCCGGCGGGTCGCTTGAGAAACGCGCCAAGGAGCTTCCTAAGCCTCGCGGCAAGGCCAAGCAACACGGCTTCTTCCCCGGTGGGTACCAGAGGATTGACGAATCGTTCCTCGCCGAACTCGACGATCACCGGTCCACCTTGGCCCGGACCTTGAAGAACCAGAATCCCAAACTCGACAGCGAGACGCTGACTGAACTTGCACAGCGCACGCTGGACCGTCTCGTCTTCCTCCGTTTCCTTGAGGACAAGGGGATCGAGCCGTCACGCCTCGTTGAACGCTTCGGTGAAAGGGGAACGGCCTGGGGAGACTTCGTCGCGGCATGTCGCCGGCTCGATGGGATATACAATGGCATCGTCTACAAGCACCATGACATCCTCGACGAGGCCGGATTGGCCGTGGACGAGAACGCCTTCGCCAGCATCTGCGAGAGTCTCGCCCACATCAACTCTCCCTACGATTTCAACGCCATCCCGATCCACATACTTGGTTCCATCTACGAACGGTTCCTCGGCAAGGTGATCGTCGCCACCGGCAAGCGCGCTCGGGTCGAGGAGAAGCCCGAGGTCCGCAAGGCGGGTGGCGTCTACTACACGCCCGAGTACGTCGTCCGCTATATCGTCGAGAACACCGTCGGCAGACTGATCGCCGGCAAGACGCCCGACGAGATCGCCGCGTTGCGCTTCGCGGACATCGCGTGCGGCAGCGGCTCGTTCTTGCTGGGCGTGTTCGACCTCCTCATCAGGTACCACGGCTACTACTACAACGAGAACCCCGGTAGTGCGCGGAAGGGGGACTGCATCCTGCGGGACGGGAAGCTCTACCTCACGCTGCACAAGAAGAGGGAGATCCTCCTCAACAACGTCTACGGCGTGGATATTGACGCCCAAGCTGTCGAAGTCTGCCAACTCTCGCTCTACCTGAAGCTGCTTCAGGAGGAGACGGAAGCGAGCACCCGCCAGTACCTTCTGGACTTCGCCCACGTGGAGAAGATGAAGAAGCTCCTGCCCGATCTCGGCAAGAACATCGTTTGCGGCAACTCGCTCATCGGCACTGACATTCTCGACGGCCAGCTCTTTGCAGCCGTCGAGGAGCGCAAGCTCAACCCCATGGACTTCCAAGATGCCTTCCCCGAGGTGATGAAGAAGGGTGGCTTCGACGCCGTGGTCGGAAATCCGCCTTACGGCGGCGTACTCTCAGATGCCGAGACGGACTATTTCCACAGACACTTCAGACTTCAGGACTACCAACTCGACACGTACCTGTTGTTCCTTGAGCGCGCCCTTTCCCTTTCGCGGCCAGAGGGCTACACTGGGCTGATCATCCCGAACACCTGGTTGCTGAATCTGCTCTCACCCAAGATCCGGCAGCACATCTTCAGCGCCACAGAGATCGCGAGCATTGTCCACTACGGACGCCGCGTGTTCCCCAAGGCCACAGTGGACACAGAAGTGACGGTGTTCCGCAAGGCAACCCCATCGGATGCACACAAGGTCAAGATCGTTCTCCTGGGCAAGCACGGGGAGACGGAATGCTACGAAGTCCCGCAATTGTGGTGGCAAAGGGCAAACGGCAGACCGGTGAATGTCCTCGCGAGACCTGAACGGGCGAGTTTCGCTGACAAGCTCCGGCGTTTCCCTTCGCTCGGCGACATCTGCGTGATAACCCAAGGGGCAAAGCCTTTCCAAGTGGGCAAAGGCAGACCCCGGCAGACGCGCGAGGTTGTAGCCGAGAAGCCCTTCGTGTCCGACAAGAGGAGGGACAAGACCTTCCGCCCCCTGCTGCGAGGGAGCCTGATCCGGAGGTACGAGATCCTCTGGAACAGGGATTCGTGGATCAGCTTCGGTGATTGGCTTGCGGAGCCGCGCTATTCGGCGCAGTACGATGCGCCAGCCAAGATCGTGATCCGCCAGACGGGTGACTCTCTTGTGGCCACGCTCGACAGGGACCAGTTCATCGTTCGAGACAACCTGTACACGATTGTCCCTGGAACGTCGGGTTGCGATCTGCGCTTCATCCTTGCTCTTCTCAATTCACGCCTACTGAATTGGTTCTACCAGAACGTCTTGAATCCCGAGAAAGGCGAGGCCCTTGCACAGGTCAAACGCGGTCACCTTGCTGAGCTGCCCATTGTGAAGCTAGTACTCTGTCAACACAGAGCTGATGGGTAGAGTTTCGTGAGCTTTCTCCTGGCATCCTCGATGGTGAATTGCCAGTTGATCGTGGCGCCCTTGGCGTTTCGC